>Ga0209587_1000034_pt1 | contig 61482 bp, 65 predicted proteins | sample NGEPerD_2_FD_184512 | JGI IMG/M metagenome (GOLD analysis project Ga0209587, IMG submission 184512) | Arctic peat soil microbial communities from the Barrow Environmental Observatory site, Barrow, Alaska, USA - NGEE PermafrostL1-D... | ecosystem: Environmental > Terrestrial > Soil > Wetlands >...
GATTCGCATCTGGTGATCATGCCGGAGGGGTTCCACCCGTTCCCATACCGAACACGGAAGTTAAGACCTTCAGGGCCGATGATACTTGGGGCGCAAGCCCCTGGAAAAGTAGGTCATCGCCAGGTAAACAAGCGAAATGCTATCTCTTACGAGGTAGCATTTTTGTGTTAGTTATACTGTGGGACGGAAACGCTGGGGCGGGGTTCCACCCGTTCGGGATCCACACTGCAGGAGAATTCGTTTCGGGACGCAGTGTGGCGAAAAGCTCGTCCGCTTTTCGTATACCGAACACGGAAGTTAAGGATCCACACTGCAGGAGTCTGCGTTATAAGTCGCAGTGTGGCGAAAGGCTCGTCCGCCTTTCGTTCCAGGGCCGATGATACTTGGGGCGCAAGCCCCTGGAAAGTAGAATCCACACGGCTGGAGTGTTCGTCATGAGTTGCAGTGTGGCGAAAGTATCATCCGACTTTCGTATCGCCAGGTAAACAAGCGAAAAGACTATCTCTAACGTTAGAGATAGTCTTTTCGCTTGTATTCGGACTATAAATTTTTGCGACCTTCACGCCGATTAATTCGATTATTTGATGTAGGCACGAGGCTTAGTTTTTTCTCTTTAAAAAGCTTTTCAATCCCTGTAAATGGCGGATCCTCATATTCACGGCAGTAATTACAATGAAGACATTCGCTTTTTTTATCATCTGGCTCAGTATATGCACAAATAACGCCTTCATAGTTACGAAGAATGACTTTATCTTCGGATTGAGATATTAAGTATTGAGGACTCAAAGGGATTTTACCTCCCCCCCCTGGTGCATCTACAACATAGGTAGGAACTGCAAAGCCGGATGTGTGCCCACGCAGTAGTTCAATAATTTCAATGCCTTTACTTACGGATGTTCTAAAATGTTCTATTCCGGACGATAGATCGCACTGGTATAGATAATAAGGGCGAACACGCATTTTTACCAATTCATGTACTAATTTTTTAATTATGTATGGGCAGTCATTAATACCTTTTAAAAGCACAGTTTGATTGCCGAGAGGTACTCCTGAATCAGCAAGTTTTCTGCAAGCTTCTACTGCTTCTGGTGTTATTTCATGTGGATGATTAAAATGAGTATTTAGCCATATCGGATGATATTTACGGAGGATATCACATAAGTCATCCGTAATTCTCTGGGGTAAAACCACCGGCGTTCTGGAGCCAAAGCGAATGATTTCTACATGATCAATTGCTCTGAGACTGGCTAGAATAAAATCTATAGTTTCATCACTTACTAACAAGCTGTCACCACCTGAAATCAAGACATCTCTGATTTTAGGTGTATTTTTTATATAGTCAATTGCTTTTTGTAGCTCTTTCCTAGGCATTGCATTATCGGTTGAACCTGCCATTCTACGCCTGGTACAATGACGACAGTACATAGAGCATTGATCGGTAATAAGCAATAGAACTCTGTCCGGATATCTGTGTGTAAGCCCTTTTACTGGAGAATCACTTTCTTCCTGAAGAGGGTCTTCCATATCACACTTAGCTTCTTCCATTTCTAATGCCACGGGAATTGCCTGCTTGCGGATTGGACACTCATGATTTCTCGGATCAATAAGTGTTGCAAAATAAGGGGTAATAGCCATGCGTAGAGTGTTGAGACATCGCTTTATACCTTCCAATTCATCCACGGTAAGTTCAACAACCTGTCTTAACTGTTCAACTGTTCAACTGTTGTGATCCTGTTGGCAATTTGCCATTTCCAATCATTCCATTGCTCTTCTGATATATCGCTCCATAATGAAATATCGCTATAGTTCCTTTGCATAAAAAACTCCCTCTGTTAAAATACATCTTTAGTTTTCCACTAAATCAACGCCGTATACTGAATTTGCCATAGGGAAGTTAAGATTTGTGTTAAAATATCAAGATATGCCCCAAGGTAACCTGTGTAAACTGATCTAGGTGAATATGAGTTCTAAGTTCTGAATAATAATAATATATAGAAAATTATAATAATATATTTATTTAACAAACTTATTGTGCTAAAATGAAATAAATGAATGAACGTTCAAAAAAGGTAGGAGGGTGATTATGATGGGGGAAGCTGCAGCTGAGAGGCCATGGTATAAATATTATGAGCCAGGTGTCAGAACAAACCTAGAAATTCCGGAAATAACTCTAGTGGAAATGTTTAATAGGACCGAACAGAGATTTCCGGACAATCCTGCTTTAATTTTTGCAGGTAAGACAACTTCATACCATGAGATGAATATTCTTATTGACCGACTGGCCAAGGTATTCATTCAGCGAGGGGTACAAAAAGGAGATCGCATCTCCATCTTTATGCCTAATAGCGATAATTGGGTTATTACGTTCTTTGCGATCCTAAGGGTAGGGGCTGTGGCTGTGCAGACGAATACGCTCTATGTGGAAAATGAACTGAAAGCTTTACTACAAGATTCAGGGGCTATAGGAGTAGTTTCGATTCCGCAATTATTACCTCGCATCGCTCCGATTCAAAAAGAAGTTGGATTAAAATTAGTAGCCTTAGACTGGTTAAGTGGTTTCTCGGGTCTAACTGGTTTGGGTCTAGCGGATAACCCTGTGTTTATGGATCTCGAGGAAAGTTTAGCGGATACTAGCTTAGATCAAGTGGAGGCCCCTCTGATTGAATCTCGATCAGATGAGTTGGCTGTTTTACAGTACACAGGTGGAACAACTGGGACTTCGAAAGGGGTCATGCTATCTCACCGTAACCTTGTGGCCAATGCTATGCAGGCATGGGAATGGATAGAGGGTAGTGAGGGAAAGGAAAGAGTTTTAACGGTATTGCCTCTTTTTCATATCTATGCTCTAACAGCGTGTATGAATTTAGCCTTAATATCCGGCGGAGCCATGATAATTCTGCCTAAGTTTGATATCGATGTCGTGCTTGGACACATCAACGATTATGCACCGACTTTCTTTCCAGGTGCTCCAACCATGTATGTTGCGGTGATTAATCACCCGCGGATTAAGGAATACAAAGTTTCGTCGATAAGGTTCTGTTTAAGTGGATCAGCTCCACTTCCCAAAGAGGTAGCACTCCGCTTTGGTGAACTCACGGGTGGAAGGCTGGTGGAGGCTTATGGTTTATCGGAAGCATCTCCAGCGACCCATTTAAATCCCATATTCCATGCCCGGGTGGGTTCAATAGGGGTTCCAGCTCCCAACACAGACGCTAAAATTATGGACTTGGAGACGGGACAAAATGAATTGCAGCCGGGAGAAATCGGTGAATTGGTGATCAAAGGGGATCAGGTCATGCTTGCATATTGGCAAAAGCCCGAGGAGACTGAGAATGTATTGAAGAACGACTGGCTTTATACTGGGGATATTGCCTATATGGATGAGGACGGGTTTTTCTATATCGTTGACAGGAAGAAGGATATGATCATTAGTGGTGGATACAATGTCTATCCCCGTGATGTAGAAGAAGTCCTCTATACCCATCCGGCTGTAAGAGAAGCAGTGTGTGCAGGAATACCGGACGATTATTGGGGAGAAATGGTGAAAGCGTATATTGTCCTTAAAGATGGCGCGAGTACGACGGAAGAGGAGGTCTTAGCTTATTGCCAGGGTAAGCTTGCAGCCTATAAAATTCCGAAGAAACTTGAGTTCCGTGAGGGATTACCTAAAACAGCGGTTGGGAAAGTTTTACGTCGCTATCTTGTGGAAGAAGAGCTGGAGAACATGAGGGAACAAAAAAGAGTTTATGCAGCGTTGGCTGATACCCAAGAAGAAGCGGCAGTAAGCTCGTAAATTAAAGAGAGTTATAGAAAGGGAGCTAAGGTTCCCTTTCTATAACTCTTGACTACTAGATTATTTAGGCATCTATCCGATTTAACTCGGATAGGTGCCTTTCTCTCTCTCAATTACTTTTTTGAACGTAGGGCCTCTTCACTCGAAAGGCCATGGCCATCCCGGGAATCTGTACTCGGTTGATGATTATGAGGTGTTGGTTGAGTATTAGGATTAGGATTTTTATCAGATGAAAGTTTCTTTTTCAAGGTTACGTCACTTCCTTTCTAATGACAAATTTCGACTGGGAGTGTTATGTTATTCTGCCCTTTTACTGAAATGAATACTATTATCTTTTTACCAAAATTTTTTGAAAAATAAGGTAGAAAGAGATAGTGGGCAAAAAGAAGACAGGGTGAAAATAAAAGCATTATGAGAATCAAAAAAGGTTTGACATACAATATATAGTATGGTTAAATTAAAATAATACTATATGTTGGGGGTGAAGCTGTGCATTGTCCATTCTGCGGCAACGAGGACACAAAAGTTTTTGATTCTCGTCAAGTTGAAGAAGGAACAGCAGTCCGAAGACGCAGGGAATGTGAACGCTGTTCACGTCGGTTTACCACCTTCGAAAAATTTGAAGATTCTCCACTCATTGTCGTGAAAAAAGAAGGACGACGTGAAGAATTTTCCCGTTCCAAAATGATGGCAGGCATGCGCAGAGCTTGTGAAAAAAGGTCAATTTCCATGGAACAAATTGAGGACTCAGCGTACGCTATAGAAAAAATACTTCGTAACAGCCATGAGCGTGAGGTGACGAGTGCTCAAGTAGGGGAAGCTGTCCTGGAACAACTCTTTGGCTTGGACGAAGTAGCTTACATACGGTTTGCTTCCGTCTATCGTCAGTTTGGAGACATACAGCGTTTTATGGAAGAGTTACACGAGCTTATTGAAAAACGGGGAACTATGAACAAGAGGGATTAGATGAATAGTTATGAAGGAAAGTTGGGGATTCGCATTGAGTTTCGAAGGACAAGCACCAAAAACCTGGCCTAAGGCTAATCTTACGCCTAATGCGCGCGTAGTATTGGCTAAACGGTATTTAAAACAAGCAAACGGACAAGTAGTTGAAACAGCAGAAGATATGCTTTATCGAGTAGCCTGTGTGATTGCGGGAATTGAAGAGGATAAATACGGTAAAGGCAAGAAAGAAACGGGGGCTCTGGCTAAAGAATTCTATACCATGATGGCGAACCTAGAATTCATGCCAAATTCGCCGACGCTTATGAATGCCGGTAGGGATCTTGGGCAATTGAGTGCTTGCTTCGTCTTACCGATTGAAGACAGTATGGAACAGATTTTTGATGCCATAAAAAATGCCGCTATTATTCATAAATCTGGTGGAGGAACTGGTTTCAGCTTTTCTCGTTTGCGCCCTAAAAATAGCACAGTTCGCTCAACAGGTGGAGTAGCCTCTGGTCCAATTTCCTTTATGAAGGTTTTTAATTCTGCCACCGAAGCGGTTAAGCAAGGCGGAACGCGGCGCGGAGCTAATATGGGAATTCTACGTGTGGACCATCCGGATATTGTGGATTTCATTCAGTGTAAAGAAGATAATAAAGAGATTACGAACTTTAATATTTCCGTTGGAATCACGGAAGATTTCATGCTGGCTGTCCGTGAAGATCGTGAATATGATCTCATAGACCCTCATACGGGAGTTTCAGCAGGGAAATTATCCGCACAAGAGATTTTTAATAAGATCGTTGAACATGCCTGGCAGAATGGAGAACCTGGAATAGTGTTTCTGGACCGTTTAAATGAAGGGAATCCTACTCCTCTGCAAGGAGAGATTGAAGCGACTAATCCTTGTGTCACGGGAGACACCTGGATACTGACAGACCATGGTCCAGCCCAAGTAAAAACAGTGTTAGGTCAGGAACTGAAGCTGGTTTTAAATGGAGAATATCATCTAACAAGCCCAGAGGGCTTCTTTTCCACTGGGACCAAGTCTATTGTATCGGTCGCGACAGACCGGGGTTATGAACTTAAAGTAACCAACGATCATCTCGTCCGCGTTGCGGATATGGTGACACGAGAACAGATTACTGAAATTTGGAAACCTGCCGGTGAGCTGAAACCAGGAGATCAAGTCATTCTTTCGAACAATCGGGGTCTGAGTTGGCCTGGCAAGGGGAGCTTGGATGAAGGGTATCTTTTAGGTATGCTTTTGGGGGATGGAACGTTAAAAGAGGACGGGGGGATCATCTCTGTGTGGGGGGATGATGAAGAAGCCCAGTCCATGATTTCAGCTACAGAAAGGGCGGCCACTGTCCTGCGGCATCGCAGTGATTTTAAAGGCTTTCAGAAGGTAATCAGTGAGAGAAATGAACATCGGATGAAGTTAGCAGCTTTACGAGATTTAGCAGGTGAGTATGGTATTTACCCAAAGGAGAAAAGGATCACTGAAGAATTGGAAAAAACCAGCTCTGACTTTCATAGAGGACTGATAAGGGGTCTGTTTGATACAGATGGAACAGTAGTGGGGTCTCAAGAGAAAGGCGTATCCGTCAGGTTGTGGCAAAAGGATCTTGAGGGGCTCAAAATAGTCCAGCGACTGTTGCATCGTTTAGGTATGGCTTCTACGATTTATAGGGATCGTAAATCTTCTGGTTATAAGTCGTTGCCGGATGGTAACGGTGGTCACCGGGACTATGAAGTTCAGTCAGGGCACGAACTTTCGATATCCCAAGATAATTTGCCGATTTTTGCAGAGGTTATTGGCTTTAGCAACATTAATAAAAAGCAGACCCTTAAAGATCGGCTTGAGGGCTATCACCGTAATTTAAATAGAGAGCGTTTTTTGGCCAGTGTAACAGAATGCCTCCCAGCAGGAGTAGAGGAGGTTTATGATGCACAAGTTCCGGGGGTCAATGCCTTTGATGCTAACGGGATCTATGTGCATAATTGTGGTGAGCAACCCTTGCTCCCCAATGAAGCCTGCAACTTGGGTTCGATCAATCTAAAACTAATGGTGATCGAGAAAAACGGGAAAATGGTGATCAACTGGGAGCGTTTGAGTCAGGTGATCCGCTTGTCCGTGCGTTTTCTTGACGACGTGATTGATGTGAATCAGTATCCACTGCCAATTATTGATGAAGTTGTTAAAGGGAATCGTAAAATTGGTCTAGGCGTTATGGGCTTTGCTGATATGCTCATTTTGCTGCAAACATCGTACGCCACTGAAGAAGCAGTGGAATATGCGGGAAAAATTATGAAATTCATTCAGACGGAAGCTCGTATTGAGTCCCAACGCTTGGCTGAAGAGCGGGGAACCTTCCCGAATTATGAAGGCTCCATTTATGACGGAGTTATGAAACTGCGCAACGCCACCTTGACGACGATTGCTCCAACTGGAACGATATCCATGATTTGCGCTGCTTCCAGTGGGGTAGAACCTCTATTCGCGGTTGCCTACACTAAAACAGTGATGGAGGGGACGGCTTTAGTCGAGGTGAACCCACTCTTTGAAGAGTTCGCTCAAGAATATGGTTTTAATTCTCCGGAATTAATGAGGAAAATCGCAGAAATGGGAACTGTCCTAGGTTTGCAGGAAGTTCCAAATTGGGTCCAGGAAGTCTTTACCACCGCTCAAGAGATCGCCCCTGAATGGCACATCCGGATTCAGGCGGCCTTCCAGGAATATACGGATAACGCTGTTTCAAAAACTATTAACTTTGCCAAGGCTGCGACACGTGAAGACATTGCCGAAGCCTATCGGCTGGCAAATGAGCTGAACTGCAAAGGATTAACGGTCTATCGTGATGGAAGCCGAGAAGAGCAGGTGCTTTCCACAGGAACCAAAACAACACAAGTCCAAGTCGAAAAGAAGGGCGAAGAACAACTGGCGTCGGGTCAAACCATAGCTCCCATAACACCGTTCATTCCAGAAGTGAATACAGTCATTCCGCGTCCACGACCGACCACCACTATAGGGGTTACAGAAAAAATAAAAATCGGATGCGGAAATCTTTATGTCAGTGTCAATGCGGATGAAAAAGGGATTTGTGAAGTCTTTACGAATACTGGTCGCGCAGGAGGATGTTCATCCCAATCTGAGGCTACAGCCCGCTTGATCTCCATAACACTGCGTTCCGGCTTGTCCGTCGAAGCAATTACTGAGCAGATCAAAGGCATTCGTTGTCCAGCTTGTATGCGGCGGGAGGGGGTTAACGTCACATCCTGCCCGGATGCAATTGCTCGTGTGATTAAGAAATATAATGAAGTTGGTATCAATTTTGCGGGCATGCAAAAGGGAACGCAGGAAACGGCTTCAGCAGCTGTAAAATCAAGCGTTGTTGAACGAGAGAAGCCAGCTAGAGAAAAGGTAACTGGAAAAACCGCTCGTACAGGGATCGCAGCAGAAAATGCTTGCCCAGAGTGTGGTATGCCAATCAACCATGAAAGCGGTTGTGTTGTGTGTACGCACTGTGGATACTCTAAGTGTGGGTAAGGCAATTGTATACAGATAATAAAGTTTGTCACTAGATAATAAAGTCTGTCACCAAAGACAACTGATAATTGAACTCGGCCATAAAAATATTTTTCATAACCAAAGCGCTTCTTAGCCAATAGCTGAAAATTACGGTTATTGGCTTTTTGTTTCTTGTTTCTTGTTGGCGTAATTGAGTTGGAGACAGAGTTTCTTCGCTGCCCTCTCGCCAATGAAAACAAGCACCTCTGTGTGCCTTATGCTTAATTACAATTAAATGAGTTAAGCAATTGTATGTTTCCTTGGACAGGGCACGTGGAGTGCTTAATAGTGCTATATCGGGGTTGAATGAAAGACTTGGTATGAGCGGGTTTGAGAGAGCGATTGTCTTTTTATCCCGTCGTAGTGTGTTACGTTAATCCAACCAACTCTGAGGGATACTAAGATATATTTGATTTGTGTGCCAGTTCATTATAAATTTGATTTTTTTATATATATTGGATTATTTTTGCTAATGTAGAAGGATGCTAGTGAAAAATGTAGAAATATTATATGGAATACTCGAGCACTTCGAAAGTCCTAACTAAAGGATTGCAAATCGGAGTTTGTACTAATGTCTATAATGGGATGTTGGAAATTCATAAAAAGTAGGTAGTTTTATTCTCCCTGCACATGCTAAGAAATGTTTTTAAACTCTCAAGGCAGAATATGGACTAAAATGGAGATTTAAACTTTCAGCTACTTAACGGAATAGCCGTTATAGGACGCAAAGGTTAAATTAAAGGCGTCCCTCTCATGAGAGGAACGTTAAGATAGCTATTAACGCTTTTTTGATAGCACCACAAACGATAGGAAAACCGTAATTATGATTAAAGTTTGTATTAGGTAAACTGTCTGAATACCGTTGAGATTAATAACATTAAATTGAAAGAGCCCTGATATTATTATCAAAAAACCCATTATGATAAAATAACTGTAAAACATTCCTTTTTCACGTATCAGTTTTGAACGTTCATCATTTTCCTTAAATTGAGGATAAAGGTAAGCAAGGCAAAAAGCCATAACACTGATTCCAAACGTCACAAGTTCCTGTCCGACTGGAAAGACACCTGTAGTAATGGAAGCTATGCTGAATATTACACTAAATAATAAAAAGACAAAACCAAACACAATATAAAGTCGTTGTCCAAATTTATTTTTTATGACAATTACACCTCTTTCTTATAGTTTTATTAAAATTACTTTCTCACTCTTCTTCAAGAATAAACACTTCCTCCACAGTTGAATTAAAGAAACGAGCAATCTGAATTGAAAAAGGCAGGGAAGGATTGTAACGATCTTGTTCAATAGAAATGATTGTTTGACGAGATACTCCTAACATTTCTGACATTTTTTTTTGAGAAAGGCCTTTTTTTTGTCTCATTTCCTTTATACGATTTTTCAAATATCATCATTCCTTATTCCTTTTTCAGATATGATTTATTATATAGTAAAGCGTCCTTTACTGTCAAGGACGCTTTACATAACTCCTTTTTATAGGACTCAAGAAAGGGTTATGTCTCTGTTCAATTGAATATATTGAATATATTGAGAATATTAAAAGTGCTACATAGAAGGGGGTAGGGAAGTTGTCATTCATCTTACTTGTTACTATTTTGATAATCAGTTATGGTCTGGCTTTCTTGTTGGGTCGGAAATTTAGATATTTGACACCGAAGGGAAAAGAATTTGAGGTCGCATTTGCTTGCAGCATAGGAATTATGATCATTTTTATGACAAAGACCTTTTGGTTTCCTTCAGACAAAAACGAAAACGATATATTTTTTACAATAGGTTTTGGATTAGCGTCTGGATTTAGTTCTGCAATCTATAACCGAAAAAGGAAATAGAGATTGATGAGGCTTCTACGAACTTATTAAGTGTCTTTAGTTCGTACGGGCGCTTTAGTTCAATCATAACTATAGGACGCAATGGGCAACAATCGCGATGTACATAGAAAATTATCAGACGTTCGGCACAAGTATTATGCTTATTAATCTGGCAGGCAATATAGTGGCTTTTATGCCGTTGGGATTTTTACTACCTCTGGTTTTTAAGCAAACTAATCGATTGATCGTTGTGACAAGAATCACTTTGCTCACCAGTATTATGGCTGAAATATGCCAATTTATATTTAATGTCGGAGGCTTGGATATCGATGATGTACTACTTAATACGATTGGTGGGGTATTGGGGTACATAATTTACAGATTAGTAGCTAGGATGTAGAAAGAGCTTTTTTATGTATAGGACGCATGTTCATCGATTAATTTCTTTAAATCCACACATTGGTAATCCTAATATGATTTATCCAGGTCAAAGGATTAGAGTTCGTTAATAAAACATGGTCTAGGTGGGACTTTGTTGAAATTAATAAAGTCAGCGCCCCTGAGAAATAAGGATATCATAATCCTTTTTCTTAGGGGCGCCTTGCTCTGACAGTGAGGAATTTCATTAGTTTCAATGAGCCTTACAGGGAAATATTTCCATAACTGCTGTGGAGTTGGGAGTGAAATGTGAAGCAAAAGAACCGTCCCCTTGCATTCCCTTGCTTCCGTGTTGATACCCAAAAATGCCCACAGCCTTTTGTCTAGGACATGCTTTATAATAAGACTATTAGAAGATACGGTTTATTAAAGGAGATAATGTGGACAAAATTTATAAGGTTAAACAGATCACGAGTTTGTTTGAAAGTTGCAATGAATGTGGTTTACCGCTCATCAATTGCATCTGTAATAGATCAACAAAAGTAAGTACTAAAGCAAAGTTCTGGATTCTATCAAGTGAAAGAGAATTTTATAGGCCATCTAATACTGCAAGGTTATTAAAGCTCATAAATCCAGATTCAACCGAGCTATTTCTATGGGAACGTACAAAGAATCCTGAGCAGTTAATTAGAAATATTAGCATGGAGAAATATGCACCATTTGCAGTATTTCCGGCAGAAGATGAGGAGTCAGGAAAAAGAAAGGTGGTATTTGAGCGAACCGATAAAACACCAGCTTTTATAATTTTAGATGGGACTTGGAAGGAAGCTAGAAAGATATTCAGGAAGAGCAACTTTCTAAAGAGTTTGTCGATTATTTCAATTGAGCCCCACAACACATCTAACTATGATTTGAGAAGAGGAGCGGCCGAAGGGAATTTGTGTACGATAGAAGCTGCAATTGAAATACTAAAAATGAATGGAGAGCTTGAAACATCTCAGGCCATTGACGATTATTACAATCTGTTTCTAAAAAGCTACAAGGCGGGCGTTAACGGACATAAAATAAGGCCTTGACTATAGAACTTAAAAAAGTCATACTATTTAAATAGGAATAATCTCATGATATAAGGTTGGATCCGATTAAGGTCAGAATGGAGGACCATCTGTGGCTGAAAAATATGTGCAAACACTCGATCGTTCGCTGGATGTTTTAGAAGTACTTGCTCAAGCGAAAGAGGCGTTAGGTGTTACGGAAATCGGAAATCGTATCAGCTTGCATAAGAGTACTGTCCATCGAATTTTGCATACTTTATGCCACCGTGGGTATGTTGAAAGGGTACGGGATAATGAACGCTATCAATTGGGTATTAAAACCGTGGAGCTAGGGATTCGTTTTTTCAATGATCTGGAAATTCGTAAAGTGGCATCTCCCGTATTGAATGATTTAGCAAAATTGTTGGATGAAGTCGTCCACCTAGTACTTCCCGATGAAGGCGAAGTCGTTTACATTGATAAAGCGGAAAGTTCCCATGTAGTAAGCATGCATTCTAAGGTGGGGAGGCGAGCTCCTATGCACTGTACAGCAGTGGGAAAAGCTCTGCTTTCAACCTTTCCAGAAGAGGAAGTTAGGCATATTCTTGAAGTAAAAGGTATGACTCGCTATACTCCCCATACAATTGTTGAACCGGATGCCTTAATGGTCTATCTAAGAGAGATCAAAGTCAGCAGAATTTCGGTTGAGACTGAAGAAAACGAAATCGGGATTATTTGTCTGGGGACTCCTGTTTTCGATTATTCTGGACGGGCGATTGGGGCGATTAGTGTCTCTGGACCGGCCGAGCGAATTAAAGAAAAAGGGATCGAGAGAATCGGTCAAGAAATGAAAAAGTCCGGAGAAGAGATTTCAGCTAATATGGGATTTGACTTCTATCAGAAGCCGTAGTTTTACTTAGAGTAAGGCCGTTGAACTCCTCGCGAGGAGTTGGGTTAGCCATACAACCATCGTTTATGCAAGGTACATCCTGCTTGCTTGGCAGCATCGGCAAAATACCGATGACCGTACGCTAGGAGGACTATTCTCGGAATTATGTGATGAGGTTAGTGAACTGGATTGGGCGGTTGCACTACAACAGCTACTGGATATTCTTAATGATGTTTCCGAGAAGGCTGGTAAGAAACTATCCAAATTAATTAAAAGTCAACTCCAACAATGGATCATGGCTCTACCTGCCTATATCAGGCTCTACCTTACTGATTGGAGCTGCGAAAGTTGAGATTAAAACAATAAAGTTAGAAAGTTCACTTGACCATTTAGTAAATGGGGAATATTATTATAATAATGAAACATTGTTTCATTCTTGTTTATGGCTGATAATTATAGTGTAGGAAAAAGAGAATCGGCCTAAAGGAAGGGGGAAATATAGTGGGAGTATTGGATGACGTATATGAAATGCTCAACACGTGTAACAAGTGTGGTGGTTGCCATACAGCCTGTAAGACCTATAAATTGACTGGGGCAGAGGAAATGAGTACACGTGGGAGGATTCAACTCATTAAAGCGGTTGCTGATGGGAAATTAGAACCGGATCAAGAGTATGAAGATGCAATCATGAGCTGTCTGTTGTGTGGAGAATGTGCAGTCACTTGCCCAAACGGTGTACATGGTAATGAACTCGTCATGGCCGCACGGCGAGATCTAAAACTAAGAAAAGGAATTAAGCCATTTGCGAAGTCTTTTGCTTTAAAAACTTTAGCAAGTCCTAAGAGGTTGGGTAGGGGATTCAGTCTTTTCGGAGGAATGGGCAAAAGTGTCCTCAATAAAATTGATGGAATGGACTATTTTCGCGGTATTGATATCCGAAACTTTCCTACTGCCAAAAAACCATTTTTGGAGCAGGTCCCGGAGAAAATTACGGTGAAAAATCCGAAGCATAAAGTCGGATTTTATGTGGGCTGTTTTCTCAATCACTCCTTAGACCAAACCGCTCATTCTGTTGTTAAAGTGTTAACGAAAAATGACTGTGAAGTTATTATTCCAAAAGATCAAGTGTGCTGCGGTCTTCCGCAATATGCCTATGGTGACTTCGAAACAGCGAAAAGAAACGCCCGAAAAACTATTGATACCTTTTTAGATAAGTATAGCGATGCCGAAGTTGTTCTCACTGCATGCGCGTCCTGCGGTGCGATGCTTAGAAATGATTATCTAACGCTCTTTGCCGATGAACCGTCGTATCTTCCAAAAGTTAAATTATTTTCCGAAAAAGTGGTAGAGTTTTCAGAATATATGGCGAAGATTGGTGTCGATCAGAGCAAACTTCATAATTCAAGTCCTCTAACAGTCACCTATCATGATCCTTGCCACATGGTTCGGGGTCTTAAGGTAACAAAGCAGCCTCGGCAATTGTTGCAAATGATTCCTCGAGTTGAATATAAGGAAATGTTTGAAGCCAGCCGTTGTTGCGGGGCAGCCGGTTTAGTACAAGCCTTCTATCATGAGGTATCAACAGATATCACAGTTCAGAAGACACAAAACATCAAGGATACCAATGCAGATTTGGTGGCTACAAGTTGCCCAGCTTGCATGTTGAGACTTCAAGGCGGCGTAAACAAAGCCGGTCAAAAACAAAAGGTTATGCATGTTGCCGATGTAATGGCCAACGCATACGAAGACTAATTAACGTAAGAATTACATTAACGTTGTATATGGTCTGACCATTAATCAATGCAACTCATATCATAGTCTGGTCGAAAATCGAAAATTTCCCTTTGCGGAGCATGCTGACCGCAAGTTCTAGTAAATGAGTGGAAGGGCGGGTAGTCATGAGTAACGTCAATATCAGCAAGTTAAAGGGGATCGTCGGTGATGCCAATGTCATCGATTCCCCTTCCGAAATGGCTAAATATCTAAAAGGTCAAGGTAAGCCTGCAGTCGTCGTCTTACCTGGGAATACTTCTGAAGTTTCGGATATCGTCAAACTGGCGAATGAGCAGAATGTGAAATTAGCGGTAGGCGGGGCAGTCGTCGATACCCAGGGGATTACGGGTGAGATTGTGATGGTTATGTCCCGGATGAACCAGATTTTAGAAATGGATCATCTAAACCTTGTGGCGGTCGTCGAACCTGGAGTTCTTCATAAAGAATTTCTTCTTAAAGTTGTGGAGGCCGGGCTAAACTTTCCTCCGGAGCCCTATGAAGTCGAAACCAGTTCGGTTGGCGGCTGCTTTGCGATTGGAGATTCCGATTCTAAATCCTTTGAATATGGTCCTACCCGGGGTTTCCTTTTGGGATTTGAAATGGTTCTTCCAACAGGGGAAATCCTGGATATCGGAAATAAATGTATTAAGAACGTTTCCGGTTTAGATTTTATCCACTTCGCTGTCGGAAGCCAAGGAACATTTGGGATTTTCACCAAGCTTCTGGTGAAGCTCTTACCTGCACCGGAAGCCAAAAAAGCAGTGATTGGAACGTTTGCATCCATGCATAAGGCGAATGCAACCTTCAATACCCTGATTAAGCGGAATGTGCTTCCGACCCGGATGAATCTCATCAATGCATCCCTTGCGAAAAATGCAAAACCTGGAACGGAAGGGCAACTTGTGATCATTGATTTGCAGGGATTTAAAGAGTCGGGTAAAAACATCGCTAATGAAGTTGCTGCAGTTCTTACCTTGGGTGGAGGCTCTGATGTAAAGATCATTGAGGACGAGGTTGAGTATGATCAAGTGATCAATGGTTGGCTTAAAGTTCGAGCCGACCTCAATGCAAAACCGGAGCAAAACGTGGAGTTTGTGGTCGGCCCGATGAAAATGCCTCAAGCCTTGGCTCAGATCGAAGCGCTTACGGGAGATCTAGGGGCTTATCCAGGCGTAATTGTGGAAGGACTTCTCGGATTTGTCTGTCTGGCTCTGCCGGAAGGAACCGATAAGCTCGATTTAGCAACGAAAGTAAATAAACTGGCGATGTCCTTGGGTGGGAATGTGAAGGGCCTCTTGGGTCATAAGCTGAAAGCTGAAGCTTATAATGATGCGGAAATGTGGAATGAAACCACAAGCTTGCTTAGTGAACTGCGTCACCGATTTGACCCTAAAGGGATTCTCAACCCTGGGGTTAGCCTGCAGGCTTAAGAAGAAGGAGGGCTGAACATGTTAGCCAAAACGGTTGTTAAGCGGTTGAAGGAAATTGTTGGGGAGAAAAACGTAGTTACAGACAAAGTTGGCCTGTTCTCCTATGGTTATGACGGCACGTTATTAGCTGGTGAAGCGTTAGGAGTCGTTTCTCCGCAAACAACGGAACAAGTCGTTGAAATCGTCAAATTAATGAACGAGCAAAATATTAAACTTGTTCCCCGGGGTGCTGGCACGAATGAGAGTGGAGGAACCATTCCTTCTGAAAATTCTGTGGTGATTAGCTTTTCTAAAATGACTAAAATCCATGAAATAGACACTGAAAACTTTGTAGCAGTCGTTGATCCTGGAGTGATCAATTTTGACCTTCAAGTTGAACTCGAAAAGAAGAAATTTTATTATCCTCCGGATCCGTCCTCCTATAAGGCCTCAACAATAGGAGGGAATGTTGGTGAATGCTCCGGTGGACCGAAATGTTTTAAATATGGGGTTACCCGGGATTATATCTTGGGTCTAGAAGTCGTTCTTCCGAATGGCAAAGTCATTCAAACGGGGGGGCGTAATTTCCAAAGTGAGACGGGTTATGATTTGACTCGAATCATTGTTGGCTCGGAAGGAACCCTGGGATTGGTCACCAAAGTTTTCGTTCGTATCATACCGATACCCAGAGCTAAGAAAACAATGCTAGCTATTTACAACAAAATTGAAGATGCTTCGCAAACTGTTGCCGATATAGTTGCAGCCGGTATTATTCCGACAACCCTGGAATTGATGGATAATTTACTTATCAATACGACTGAGGATTTTACCCATGCTGGGATTCCCCGTGACGCTGGAGCTGTTCTCATTATTGAGGTTGACGGATATCCTGAAGATATGGATGGGCAAGTCAAGACGATTGGTGAAATCACCAAAAAAACTGCCAAAGAATTTAAAGTTGCTCAATCGGCAGTTGAAGTGGATCAAATTTGGACTTCAAGGCGTAGTGCTTTCGGATCTGTTGCTCGCGTTAGACCATCGTATGGTGTTAATGATATTACGGTTCCGAGGAGTAATTTCCCAAAAGCGATTGGGGGAGTCCTTAAAGTAGCAAAAGATTTTGGTGTGCAGATCGGAGTTGTGGCCCATGCCGGTGACGGAAATCTTCATCCGCTAATTCTTTTCGATCAACGGAATAAAGAGGAAACTGAAACCGTCCATGCTGCTGAAGAGGCGCTCTGTATGATGGCTCTTGATCTCGAGGGTACAATAAGTGGTGAGCACGGAATCGGGCTCGTCAAGAAGAAGTATCTTTTTAAGGAGTTTACACCCGCTGCTATGGAAGCTTTTAGAAAGATTAAGTTAAGTTTTGATCCGACCAATCGATTTAACCCAGGTAAGATCATCGACCTCTAAGTTAGACTATGTATTTTTTCAGCCGCGATGACTAAAGATAATGCTGTAGTGTGACAAACCTTGGCTACCGCTTGCGCCAAAATGCTTGGCGTTAGCCGAGGTTTTTCTTAATTAAAGGAGGAGATTAACCATAGAAGACAGAGTTTTTGCGCTCAAAGATCTGGCTAAGTTTGATGCCGACAATCCTCAGAAAGTAATGGTTTACCAGACGGATAAAACCTTAGGTGCAATGTGGTGCTTAGAACCTGGGCAAGAAGTGTTTCTTCATCAACATCCTAATGCCGATGATGTATGGATATGCCTAGAAGGGGAGTCCGGCCTCTACTATTCAGGAGAAGGACAAGAAGTGGAAATCAAAAAAGGAATGGCGATTCTTGCCCAAATGGGTCAGACCCACGGCATGCGAAATACCGGTAAAGATCGCTTCGTGTTTATTGGAATCGCTGGTCCGGTCCCAGTAGAGACAGTGAAATTGTAATGGAAAACGAAAAAAGACAAAATTCTTCAAATTCTCGGTTGACTATTTCATCGTTAGGATAGATAATAAGGTAAGATAAATGAAACAATGTTTTGCATGGTGAAACAAAGCAAAGCTAGTTTCTAAGAATACATTAGGAAGGGAGGGAGAATTCTCTTTTTATTGTTATTTAGTAACTATTGAGGTTGATACATTGGGTGACCTGTATAGGTGCGGAAAATTTCATTATGGAAGTGATAACATATGGCAAAATTTCTAGAATACCAAGGAAAAGAATGGCTTAAGAAAGCGGGCCTACCGGTACCTCAAGGTCGCGTAGCTTCAACTCCGGAAGAAGCCAAACAGATTGCCGAGGAGATTGGCAAGCCTGTTGCGGTTAAAGGTCAGGTTCAGGCCGGGGGGCGCGGTAAAGCAGGAATTGTTAAATTAGTGAATACTCCAGACGAAGCAGCGGCTACTGCTACAGAAATTTTCGCTAAAGTTGTGATGGGAACACCAGTTCAACAGGTGCTCATCGAGGAAAAACTGGATATTAAAAAAGAGTATTATTGTTCATTTGTTGTAAATGGAGCAAGAGAAGCTCGTTCTCCTATGCTGATGTTCAGCACAGAGGGTGGTATGGACATTGAAAGTGTTCCAGAGGAATTACTTTTCAAAGTCAACATCGATCCAATCAATGGCTTGCAAGTATATGACGCACTTGATGTGTGTGCTCGAGCCGGAATTCCACCCCAAGACCTCAGCAAGTTTGCAAGCTTTCTCACCAAACTATCTCAAGCCTACAAAAAGTATGACTGTCAAACACTGGAGATCAACCCATTCATCATGACGGGTAGCGGAAACCTAGTGTGTGCGGATTGTAAAATGGAAATCGACAACAGTTCGGTGGGCCGTCATCCCGAATTCGGAATTGAAATTGCTCGTGACCTGCCGGGAGCCCCCACAGAGATGGATCTCATCGGTTGGAGTATCGAAGAGACTGATGCTCGTGGAACAGGTTTCCTAATGAATATGGGTTATGATGAAATTAGCCCTGGTTATATTGGTTATCACCCCATAGGCGGTGGTTCTGCCATGATGGGCTTGGATGCATTGAACCAAGTTGGCCTAAAGCCAGCTAACTATGCTGATACTAGTGGTAATCCCGTAGGCTCAAAGATTTACCGGGTAGCAAAGGCTGTTCTTTCTCAGCCGAACATTGATGGCTATCTGCTCGGCGGATTTATGATGGCAAATCAAGAACAATGGCATCATGCGCATGCCATCGTTAAGGTTCTCACAGAAATGCTTCCTATTCAAAAGCCAGGTTTGCCTTGTGTTCTATTGCTCTGTGGCAACAGGGAAGATGAGTCTCTGGAAATTCTCAGGAAGGGTCTTGCCGATCTTATGACAGCTGATGGACCTGGTAAGAGAATCGAGATTTATGGCAAAGAACATGTCACAGATACTAAGTTCATCGGACAAAGACTCTTGGCTCTCAGTCAAGAATACCGAGCTGAGAAAGAAGCTCAAGGAAAGTAGGGGGAAATCAGTGCTGGAATTCGCGGAAAAAACTCTGATAGTGAAAATCGATACCAGCAAGTGTGATACATGCGAAACTAAGGCATGTGCCGACGCGTGCAAAAAGTATGCCAGGGGTGTGCTTGGGATTGACGACCAAGGTAGAGCTTCAGTTGCACATCGCAGTGGGGAAGAAATTTTACGTCTCGGGACTGAGTGTTTAGCGTGTGAGTCCGCTTGTAAGACCTCTGGTAATAACGCCATTGCAATTGAAATTCCAATTAAAGGTTTGGATGAATACATTCAGAAGCGCCAATAGCAGCGAAGCATGATATGGTTCGTAGGTAAAAACAATTGTTAAATGAGGGATGAAAATGGGCATTTTGATCAATAAAAATACCAAGGTCATTATTCAAGGGATAACGGGTCGTGAAGGATCCGTACGGACACAATACATGAAAGAATACGGTACCAAAGTTATCGGTGGAACTAGCCCGGGAAAAGCCGGAGAACTGGTTCATGGTATACCGGTCTTTAACACCGTGAAAGAGATCGTCCGTGAGCAAGGGGAAATCGACTTCAGCGTTGTCTTTGTACCTGGCAGAGCCTTAAAAACAGCTGTTTACGAAGCAATTGACGGAGGCGTTAAAAATATCATTCCTTGCGTTGAGGGCACTCCGATCCACGATATTATGGACATGATTGCCTATGCGAAGTCCAAAGGATCAAGAATCCTAGGACCAGGGTCTATCGGAATTATAACACCAGGTGAGGCAGTCGTAGGCTGGCTCGGTGGTAACAAAGAATGGGCCAATAAATTCTTTCAAAAAGGGAGTATTGGCGTATTCTCTCGTAGTGGTGGCCAGTCAGGAACCATACCTTGGCTTCTTAGAGAAGGCGGATTTGGGGTAAGTACTGTAATTCATACAGGGACTGAACCCGTCCTAGGTACTTCGATGGCTGATCTTCTCCCTTTATTTGAAGCAGATCCAGAAACCAAGGGAGTTGCAGTCTATGCTGAAATTGGTGGTACTCAAGAAGAAGAGTGCGCTGAGGTCATCGCAGCCGGTCAATTTACCAAGCCATTCGTAGTCTATGTGGCAGGAGCATGGGCCCCAGCAGGCATGCGATTCTCTCACGCATCGAATATTGTTGAGCGTGGTCGAGGGTCGGCCAAGAGCAAAATGGAAGCCATCACTCAGGCTGGCGGCTTTGTCGCTGAAACACCAACGGATATCCCAATTATCTTAAAAGAGAAGATAAAAAATTAAACCAAATGAGTATGTTCATGTTTTCTAACGATAAAACCTTAGGGATAAATTAAATTAAATAGGGGGAAAAAATTCATGACAATTCAAAGATCAGTTATGTATATTCCTGGTAACAATCCTAAAATGGTAGCTAAGGCTCCTGAGTTTACTGCCGACATCATCACTCTTGACCTAGAAGATTCCGTACCACCAGCAGAAAAAGAAGCTGCTCGCCAAATAGTACGCGAAAACCTTGTATATGCAGGAACCGGCGGCGCTGAAGTGTATGTGCGTATCAATAACTGGGAAACGGAATTGACCAACGATGATTTGGAAGCGATTGTCTATGAAGGTCTTAACGGAGTAACCTTGGCTAAAACTGGTTGCGCGGCTGACGTTCAGCGCCTTGACTGGAAACTTGAAGAACTCGAGCTCCGTCGTGGCCTAGAAGTAGGGACAGTTAAAATCTCCATGTTACTTGAAACAGCTAAAGGGATTATTAACGCTGCAGAGTGCTGTTTGGCTAGCAAACGAAATGTCAATGCCATATTTGGCGCAGTAGACTATTGCCGTGATATGCGTGTCAAATTAACCAATGAGGGTGTGGAGCAACAATATGGTCGTGCACACGTAGCAGTAGCCTGCCGGATGGCTAGAATTGTGGCTATCGATGCACCTTTTGTTGATTTTAAAAATATTGAAGCTTTTGAGAAGAACGTTGCTGAAGGACGTCAAATGGGCTATGAGGGTCGCATGATTATCCATCCAGGACAAATTGAACCGTCAAATCGCATGTACTCTCCAGATCCTGCTGACGTAGAATGGGCAAATGGCGTTGTGAAAGTATTCGAAGAAGAGGGTATTGCTAAAGGGAAAGCTTCTGTGTCTTTCAATGGCAAAATGGTGGATACCCCAGTGTATCTAAATGCCAAAGATATTATTGCTGCTCAAGCTGAGATTGAAGCAAAAAACGCCTAACATATAGTGCCCTAATCACTACTTTAAGAGAAGCCTGGTCAATAATATTGGTGACCGGGCTTCCTGAGGATATTGATTTTTCAGTGAATGTAGAGAAAGGAACGGTGTTATCATGAGTCTTCGCGAAGATGCGCTTAAACTCCATAAAGATAATAGAGGTAAAATTGCAGTCGTGAGTAAAGTGCCCGTTCGGGACGGTAATGATTTAAGCCTAGCATATTCTCCGGGTGTTGCAGAACCTTGCTTGGATATTGCCAAAGACCCTGCCTTGGTAAACGTGTATACAAACAGAGAAAACTTAGTGGCTGTTGTGTCTACAGGGTCTGCGGTTTTAGGTCTTGGAAATATCGGCGCCCGTGCCGCAATGCCAGTAATGGAAGGAAAAGGTATCCTCTTCAAAACGTTCGGTAACGTTGATGCCTTCCCAATTTGCTTAGATACTCAGGACAGTGACAAAGTGATCGAAGTTGTTAAACTTTTGGAACCCACGTTTGGGGCAATTAATCTCGAGGACATCAAGGCTCCTGAGTGCTTCTACATCGAAGAAAAACTTAAAGAGATTTATGATGGACCGGTTTTCCACGATGATCAACACGGAACAGCTGTGATTACTATGGCTGGACTTCTTAACGCTCTTAAATTTGTTAAAAAAGATCTTAAAAACGTCAAAATTGTTGTTAACGGTGCTGGATCAGCCGGAATGGCTATTGTTAAACTCTTAATGAGTATGGGACTTAAAAACGTCATCATGTGTGATACCAAAGGTACTATCTATGAAGGCCGTTCCGAAGGTATGAATAAATACAAACAAGAGATTGCCCTTAAAACCAACCGTGAACTACTGCAGGGGAATTTGGCAGATGCTTTAGTAGGCGCTGACGTCTTTGTGGGTGTTTCTGCCGCGAATGTTGTAAGCCCAGAAATGGTCAAATCAATGGCCAAGGATCCAATCATCTTCGCCCAAGCTAATCCTGCTCCAGAGATCTGGCCAGAGGCGGCTAAAGAAGCCGGGGCGGCTGTAGTTGGAACCGGACGTTCTGACTATCCAAACCAGGTAAATAATGTCTTGGCATTCCCGGGGATTTTCCGTGGAACGATTGATGCTGGAGCAAAAGTTATCAATGAAGAGATGAAAGTCGCCGCTGCCTACGCTATTGCAAATATCGTAAGTAGTGATGAACTGAACGCGGCTTACGTCATACCTGCGGCTTTTGACTTGCGTGTAGGTCCAGCTGTAGCCGCAGCTGTTGCTAAAGCTGCTATGGATACCGGGGTTGCTACCCGTAAAGTTGACCCAGAGGAAGTTGCCGAAAACCTTCGCAAATTTTATGAAGAAAAATAAGCTCCCCAGTGCCTGAACAACCAAAGAGCTTATACTTAAAAACCAGGGTGACTACTGACGAGTAGGCACCCTGGTTTTGTGTCAGTAGAAAAAGGGAGAATTTATTGACCTAAAACAAGCTAACTGGTAATATTGGGGTAAATTTAACTATTAGGGGGATCAGTATGTTTTTATCTATCTCAACTTTTCTACAGGTTTGGGAGAAAGAAGCGGAATCAACCCAACGAGTCCTAGATGCTCTTACAGATGACTCCCTGAACCAATTAGTTGCAGCGCAGGATCGTACACTTGGGAGAATCGCTTGGCATCTCGTGACAACGATCCCCGAGATGATGGCTAGAACGGGGTTGATTTTGGAAAGTATTAATGAAGATGCCCCACTTCCAAATACTGCGGCGGATATTTTACATAATTACAGAGAAGTCAGTAAGGCCTTAGTTACAGCAATCAGAGACCAGTGGGATGAGCACACTCTATTGGAGAAAAGTGAGATGTATGGCGAGACTTGGATAAATGGTGATTCATTGAGGGCATTAATTGATCATCAGATCCATCATCGGGGGCAGATGACCGTACTGATGAGACAGGCGGGTCTTAAGGTGCCTGGAATTTACGGGCCTGCCAGGGAGGATTGGAATCAAATCGGTATGAAGCCACCTCTAGTATAGTGAATCACGGCATTTTGGAAAGGGCACTTCATGATTTGCCCTTTCCAATAATATTGATAACAGGATAAGGGGCAGATCGAATGCATATACCAAGCAAGCTAAGAGCCAAGACCGGAAAGGAAAAACAAACTCACCTTGAGGTAACAGAAAATACTGAGTTAATGAAATTTTTACTAGGTGCTGTACCCAATAAAAGCCGAAGTGATATCAAGTCACTACTGGCCCATCACCAAATTTCAGTAGACAATGAAATTACGACTCAATATAATTATCCGCTGGAGATCGGTCAACAAGTTGTCGTGACTTGGACTAAGGTGCTGATGGAAAAGCAACCCCAAGGACTAAACATTGTATATGAGGATTCAGATATTATAATTATTGAAAAACAGGCGGGGTTGCTCTCCATTGCTACTGTTACAGAAAAGGAACAAACAGCTTATAGTATTTTGAGCGAGCATGTGAAAAAAAGAAACCCTAAGAACAAGATCTTTGTATTGCATCGTCTTGACAGAGACACGTCCGGAGTGATGATGTTTGCAAAAAGTGAGAAAGTACAGCAATTGCTTCAAAATGCTTGGAAGGAAGTCGTTTTGGAGCGGAGTTATGTAGCGGTTGTAGAAGGGACTGTGGGTCAAGAGGAAGGAACGATTATCTCCTGGCTGACGGAAAGTAAAGCCTTTATTATGTACTCTAGTCGCACCCCCAATGGCGGTCAAAAAGCGGTGACCCACTACAAAGTTCTTCAGAAAAACAAAAACTACTCTCTCTTAGAAGTGAAACTAGAAACTGGGCGAAAGAACCAAATTAGAGTTCATATGAAAGATATCGGGCACAGTGTCATTGGGGACAAGAAATATGGAGCAACCAAGCACCCTATAAGTCGCTTAGGGCTTCATGCACGGGTCCTTGCCTTTAGCCATCCGATCACGGGTGAAGATGTACGATATGAGACAGATATTCCAAAGGAATTTTTGAACCTGTTTAGCCAGTAAACTCGTTCAACTTAAGTTCGACACGAACTCCCCTTTATTGAAGTGGGAGTTCGTGTCGATAAATATCCTGCCTAAAGGGAAAAACCTGGTTACACCCGGTCTTTTCCAACGTCTTTCCCAATTTTATCTGCGTCAAAAGGAAGAGGAATTTTCTCTGTGTTATCTGGTTTGCGTGATTTGTTGTTTGTTTTCTTAGTTTTTTTAGACACCATAGAATTTTACCCCCTTAATAGTGTTGCAGATAGGATACCCTGTCGAATCTTGAATTATGAGTGAACCAGGGATGGAGTTGAGCCGAAATGTCCAACAGGTTAGAGCGTGAAAAATCGACAGTGCAAATAATGCTTAGGTTATATTGTGAAGATCATCACCGCTCAGATGGCGGATTTTGTTCGGAATGTCAAGGATTATCTAATTATGCCATGAACCGCCTTACCCATTGTAAGTTTGGAGAAAATAAACCTACTTGCGGCAAATGTGTAGTGCATTGTTATAAATCGGAAATGCGTAAAAGAATCATCGAGATTATGCGATATTCAGGCCCCAAGATGCTTTTTGCCCATCCGATTGTAGCGATTAGGCATTTAATGGACGGACGTAAGAACGTGGATTAATAATCCAGAGCATACATAGACTTAGTTAAAATTAGACGGAAGAGAGAGAAAGAGTATGGCGATGAAAGAGCATTCCCTGGAAATGAGGGGAATGCCCCACAGAGACTTGGAAGAGTATTTTCTCACAATTGGTGGAAGGCAGGTTGGGCAGCGAACATACTCTGGTCCAAACTGGGAAGTAGATCTGAGTGATGAGTGGTCCTGTACGCTAGGGTCTATACAAGTCCCGGCGACGCGAGTGACATTTCGAGTTGATGAGGAAGACTGGCCGGAGTTAGTTAAGGCTTTTCGTTTTCGTTTCCTTTCGGCTGGGGGGTAAAAGAGACTACTTCAGAAAGATTATCCGTTCATGTTCTCTTTTGGAACAGAACTAATCCCTTCGATTCCGATGCCCAGGCGGAGATGTCAGGATGATTATGGGATTTGATAGAGTGTTGACATTGTACCGAAAAGTTTAATGTCTGAATTTAATACGAGCCCTTGAGAAACGGAGTGAGACGCTACAAGCGCACTTAAAGTTAAAGCGGGTAGGGTAAGGGAATGACATTGTTTTAACGTAAAGAAGCCTAGATCACTGACTTCCTCTGGTTGTGCTTGAAGGTTTCCACCTATAAATTGCATTAGGAAAATTATATAAGTGTCATGTTTTTCAGCAGGTCGATCGCGTAAGGCAATAATAGAAAGCGGTTTAGCCTTAATTCCGGTTTCTTCTTGAATTTCGCGCATGATAGCTTCCCCAATCGATTCTCCTTGATCTACATATCCTCCGGGAATAGTCCACATTCCTTTGCCAGGGTTATTTGCACGTTTTACCAGAAGGACCTGGTTGTTGTGCCAAACAACACCCCCAACACCTAGGGAAAAATTTCCCCAATGGACATAGGAACAGTTTAGGCATGTGCTTCGAGGGTGGTCGTCAATGATAGCTTTTTGGAGGGGTTTACCACATATCGGGCAAAAAAGATACGGAGCAGTGTAAGACATGTCTTTTATTTCCTTTCTATTGACAGTTGAATCTATTATTATCAATTAGGTTAGGTTACTTTCATCTTTCGATCATCGCGGCTTGTGGAGTTTGTTGGAGCAAATGAAAGCGTTGAACGATTTTTCCGTAGATAAAGAACATTACCAAAGATGCCCCCATAAAAGCGATCATCATGATTCTTTTCGGCCCAAAACGATCGGCTAAAAAGCCACTCATAAATTGACCAAGGAGAGAGACCGCAGACTGAAGAGCAAGAAGAGTACCAGCTTCTGTCAATGTACGGTCCAAGACTGTATGCATAAAGAGACTGTTTAAAGGCCACATCAGAGAATTACCGACCGATTGGATGAAACCACCTTTGGCTTTTTGACCCTACCATTAATTCGTCATTCGTGCAGAAAAACCTTTAAGTTTAAAAACCTTTAGAACGAATCAGTAAGTGAACTCGTTCAACTAAAGTTGAACATCGAGTCTTCGGTGGGGGAGTCTACCCCCACCGAAGTGGAAATCGGAACACCCACTTATAGAAGTGGGTGTCTCGGAATTGATTATAAATCTAAAAATTAAGCAGGACAATTCAAAAAGATCTTGAAAGTATAAATTAATAAGCTTACAGTTAAACTAGGAAAAAGGAGAGTGAATTATGAAATTCCATGAAACAGAGACATTTCGAAACCTAAGCAATGCCTTTGCTGGTGAGTCTCAAGCACGTAATCGGTATTCTTTTTTTGCTGGGGTTGCTAAGAATGAAGGGTATCAACATATTCAAACAGTTTTCGAGGAGACGGCCGCCAACGAAAGGGAACACGCTCAAGTCTTTTATAAGCTTCTGATTGCACACAACCAAGAAGCAACCCAGGTTATTCATGTCGATGCAGACTACCCACTGGCTTATAAAGATACGCTAACTAATCTAAGGGCGGCAGCAGCGGGGGAAAGAGAAGAATGGGCTGAAATTTATTCGAGCTTTGGCGCGATTGCGAAAAAAGAAGGATTTGCCGATATTGCGAGGGCCTTTCAGATGATTGCCGAAGTCGAGAAGCATCATATGACTCGATTTGAGCAGTATGCCGATGAAATTAAAAATGGGACGCTTTTTAAAAAGGATACGCCTACCGTTTGGAAATGTACAAACTGTGGCTACATCCATGAAGGCCCCGAAGCGCCTGAAAACTGTCCAGCTTGTGCGCATTCGCAGGGATACTTCGAGGAATTGCCAGAAAAATATTAGGAAGAACCGAGTAGGATTGAATTTCTACTCGGTTTTTCTTACATCACGGCACAGAGTGCAGTCAATGAATTCAACTACTCCAAAATTATAATAGAAGAACCCTTAACTCAAAATTATTAAGTTAAAAGACTTGAAAAGTATTGGAGGAGGAAAAAACGAAAGTACCTTTGATAGAATTACAAGAACGAGTTTCGAATTTCCAAGATCGTCTGCAGATTAACGGGATTGAAGGAGCGTTGTTGGTCCAGCGGGCGGACACCCTGTATTATTCAGGATCGGCCCAGAATATTCATGTCTATATTCCAAAAGAGGGAAGACCTATAGTCCTGGCCTTTCGGGATTTTATCAGAGCTCAGTCAGAAAGTTCCTGGGAGGTTATTCCGTTGCAGGGCATGTCTAAGATCCCCCAGTATATCCGGGAAGCAGGGCTCCCTTTACCCAAAATACTGGGTCTGGAGCTGGATGTTCTTCCGGTTAATCAATTTGAGCGCTATCGCAAACTATTTTCGGAAGTTACGTTGGTGGACGTTTCCACTGAGGTTCGCTTACAACGCGCAGTAAAATCAAAGTGGGAATTAGCTCGCCTAGAAGAAAGTGCCCAAATCCATCCTAAGATTCTGGAGTTTGCTAAGGAAGTCCTTCATCCGGGTATGACTGAGGTCGAGTTAGAGGGATTATTAGCAGGCAAGGCACGAGCGCTCGGACACGGTGGTCATGTCCGGATGCGCGGTTTTAACTCGGAATTCCATGTCGGGGCAATCACTTCGGGGGCCAGGGCTGCAGCCAATAGCTTTTTTGATGGACCGGTCACAGGACAAGGTGTTTCTATTGCACATCCAAGTGGCGCATCAATGGCACAGATCAGGTCAGGTGAGCCGATCGTAGTGGATATGGTGACAGTAGTGGATGGCTATCAGATCGATCAAACCCGAATCTTTACGCTCGGGCCCTTATCTGAGGAACTAATACAGGCCTACGAGGTGGCAAGGGAGGTTGAAGAAAAGATTCGGTGTTCTCTAGTTCCAGGGAGGGTGTCTGGCGAAGTTTATGAGGAAATTCTAACTTGGGTTCGTGAAAATACCGCTTATGAAGAAAATTTTATGGGTTATGGAAAAAGCCGGGTTCGTTTTGTTGGGCACGGTGTGGGTCTTGACCTCGATGAACTTCCGACCATTAGCAAGGGATCTAAAGAAGTGTTAAAACGTGGAATGGTAGTGGCGATCGAGCCAAAATTTGTTTTCCCTGGTGTAGGGGTTGTCGGGATCGAAGATACGGTTGTCGTCGAGGCAGAAATGGGCGCAAGGTATATATCGAAAGGTCCACGGGAATTGATCATTCTTTAGTTGAGGATATCGCATAAATAGGATAAGATAAAGGAAACTTATTCTGGCTATGGCATAAGATTTTTTTCAGTGAGACTCCCACTTCTACAAGTGGGAGTGGTCCCCCCGTTCTCCGCTTCGGTGGGGGGTAGACTCCCCCACCGAAGACTCGATGTTCAACTTTAGTTGAACGAGTTCACTTGTAGTAGCTCAATAAATAATAGTAATACTGTATAAGGGAGTGATTTAGTTTGTTTAATAAAATACTCGTCCCGACAGATGCTTCAGAATACTCGCGGCGCGCTTTGAAGGCAGCTTTAGAACTAGCTCGATCAGTTCAAGCTGAAGTAGTACTCCTCCATGTTAGCTATACGCCGCAGGCTTATTGGGGGTATACGATCTCTTATGGTATCACAGTAACACAAGAACAACTGGATCAAAATGGAGAATTGGCGTTAGATGCAACGCTGACTGGAATCGATAACGACCAAGTTGTCATCAATAAAATAGTGGAATCTGGGCATCCTGTAACTGTAATTTTAGAACAAATTAAGAAAGAAAATATAGATTTGGTGATCATGGGAAGCCATGGTTACGGAGCAATTGCAGGTTCGGTGCTTGGAAGTGTAAGTCAGCGGGTGTTGCAGCGAGCAAGTTGCCCTGTACTTATCATTAAGTAAGGTATGGTTTGTCAGGTTAAGACGAATTAGGGAGACATTTAGGACCAAGGTCCCTGCTTGCACGGCAGGGATTTTTTTCGTTGGTAGCGAATAAATAGGAGAGTTGGTTAAGCACTGAGAATCTTGTGCAGACTTAAGCTAATCCAACCTAGTGATAGACACTTGGAGGCACTCCGTGAAAGAAACTAATGTTTGGCTGAAACCTGAAGAACTGCAACATATGCTTCAAGGTACATTGCAATGGCGCGATGTGACATCCCGGGTATCTACATCTAAAACAGGGATCCGAAAGTTGGGCGAAATCAGCTTTGAAAAACAATTGGCATCCAAACAAGTGATACATCCAACGGATCCACGAAGGGAAAAAGATGAACCTTCAAAGCGACTCGAAGGGCAACCTGTTATCTGGTTGCTAGGAAGTGTTGGACTTTTGACATTATCTTCTTGGTTTTATTATGTCATAGTTGCAAAGTAGCTTATAACCACATTCTTGTTATCAAAAATAATTAAGTAAGGGAAATTTTTGCCCTTACTTAATTATTTTTTTAAAAAATTCTTTGCAAAATTATAAAAAAGTAGGTATGATATGGCTAGAAGGTCAGGGAAGGTCAAAGTATAATTGGAAGATTATACAAACAAGGAGTACACCAATAATGGGAAACCTTGCAGATCGCATTGAAGAATATTTAAAAGAAATCCTAGAGCAAACGTCAGAAGGATATATCATTTTGCAACGCAGCGAGCTTGCAGGTGAGTTCTCCTGTGTTCCGTCTCAGATTAACTATGTCCTAACCACTCGATTTACAGTGGAACGGGGCTACTTAGTGGAGAGCCGTCGGGGGGGCGGAGGATATCTGCGAATTATTCGCTTAGGGCTGGGCTTCAAAGGGCAGTATCAAAAGGTTATGAGACAATTAATAGGAAATCAGCTTTCTCGTGAACGCTCAAACGGCCTAGTGGACCGTTTAGTGGAGGAAGAACTGGTGACAATTAGGGAAGCCGCTATGATAAAATGTGTGCTTTCTGGAAAAGATTTGGGGGGGGAATTTAAAGATTGGGACGTGCTACGAGCCTGTCTTATGAAGACCATTTTGACGACGCTAAGTCGGGATGATTTATTATAAAGGGGGGAGTTACATGCTTTGTCAACACTGTCAACAGCGAGAGGCAATTGTGCATTTGTCTATAACAGAGAACGAAAAAACCCGTGAGGTATATCTTTGTGAACCATGCGCTGAAAAAAACCAGGAAATAGGTTTTGTTTTTCATCCCGCCATTATGCCGGAGTTTTTAAAAGCCCTATTTGGGTTTAATCCGTCTTTATTAGAACAACCTTCTGAGGTGACTTGTCCTAAATGTGGAATTACCTTTGCAAGAATAACCCAAGTCGGAAAGCTGGGCTGTAGTACGTGTTACGAAACCTTTGAAACACAGCTTGAACCGTTACTTCGCTGTGTTCATGGTGGAGGACAGAATGCGGGAAAGGTTCCTGCGAGACGTGGCATTGCCATCAAAAGTCGCCTGGATCTAAGAAAACTGAAAGAGAAACTTCAACTCTTAATCCATCAAGAAGCGTTTGAAGAAGCTGCCGTAGTAAGGGATAAGATTCGCCAACTTGAGCAGTCGAAGGGAGAGGGAAACGATGACGCATAAGGAGCTTCTCTTAAAGCATAGCGCCTGGATGGCTGAAACGGATTCTCCGGTCGTTATTAGTAGTCGGGTGCGATTAGCTCGTAACCTTGAGGACTTTCCCTTTCCACATGTTCTGGGTCGGGAAGGCGCTAGTCAGGTTGAACAACTAGTTTCGTTAGTTCTAACGAATATAGAAGGAGATATTGGACAATTAAGTTATATTTCTCTAACAGAGCTAAACAGTGTTGAGCGTCAAGTGCTCATTGAAAAACACTTAATCAGCCCGAGTTTGGGTGGATCAACAGGAGCACGTGGCGTGGCTTTAGCCCCTGACCACCGCTATGCGGTGATGGTTAATGAAGAAGACCATGTTAGAATTCAAGTGCTTTTGCCAGGGAATCAACTTAGGGAGACACACCGCTTAGCAACGGGGTTAGATGATGCCTTAGAGGCAAAACTCGATTTCGCTTACAGAGAAAGCCAAGGTTATCTCACGGCATGCCCTACTAATGTGGGTACAGGACTCAGAGCCTCTGTTATGGTGCATTTGCCGGGTTTGGTAATAATAAAGCAGGTGCAACAGGTCCTTGGGGCGTTGACACACTTGGGTTTAGACGTACGGGGGCTATATGGTGAGGGTTCTCAAGCCTCTGGACACATGTTTCAGGTATCCAATCAGATTACGCTCGGCAAAAGTGAAGAAGATATCTTAACTCATTTGGATGCGGTAACTGGGCAAATCATAGAACATGAACTTCAGGCGAGGGAACTCCTCCGAGTGCAAATGCCAATGTTTTTAGAAGACAAGGTTTGGCGAGCTCGGGGAACCTTGCAAAATGCCCGATTGCTCTCTTCGGAAGATGCTATGCATTTATTATCCCATGACCGGCTAGGATCAGATCTAGGATTGTTACCCAAGATTAAGGATTGTTTTGCTTCGTTAATTGTCGATACCCGTCCCGGATGCTTACAATATATCCTCGATCGGGAACTTGACTCTAGCCAGCGGGATGAGGAACGTGCCAGACTAGTTCGAGGTGCGATGCGCGAAGCTCGAAGCGAAGCGCGAGACGCCGGAACAACACAACATATGTGAGGCGTGAAGCACTAGGATAATTTGAACCTCGCGCCTCGACTAAAGGAAGGATGATGAAGTAATGAAGGGACGTTATACAGAACGTGCAGAGAAAGTCTTAGCAATAGCCCATGATGAGGCTAAACGAATGGGACATCAAGTTGTGGGGACTGAACACATCTTGCTTGGATTGATTCAAGAAGGTGAAGGAATAGCTGCACAAGCTTTAATTGGGATGGGCTTAGATCTTATTAAAATTCGTGGTCAAGTTGAAGAAATTGCCGGGGTGGGTAAGCCTTTTAACGGAGAGGTGGGACTTACCCCTCGAGTTAAAAGGGTTTTAGAGTTGGCCAATGAAGAGACCCACCGTCAAGATGTTAACTATATCGGAACTGAACATTTGCTTTTGGGTTTAATTATGGAAGGGGAAGGAATAGCTGCCAGAATCTTAGCAAACCTCAGCGTGAGTCCTGAAAAGGTATGGAAACAAGTGGTTAAACTTTTAGGTGGAGAATTAGATGACGCTGCGATACCAGCCCCTAATTCTATACCTTCTTCTAAAAATACTGGACCTGCTAATACGCCATCCCTCAATGAGTTTGGGCGCGACCTTACTTTACAAGCTCGGGAGGGTCGCCTTGACCCGGTTATTGGGAGGGAAAAAGAGATAGAACGGGTTATTCAGGTCCTAAGTCGCCGGACTAAAAATAATCCTGCCCTAATAGGGGAGCCTGGTGTTGGGAAAACAGCCATAGCCGAAGGATTGGCGCAGGGAATTGTTAGTAATAGAGTGCCGGAAATACTGGTTAACAAACGTGTTATTACTTTAGATCTTTCAGCTATGGTCGCCGGAAGCAAATACCGTGGCGAATTTGAAGAGCGTTTAAAGAAAGTCATGGAAGAGATCCGGGCGGATGGCAACATCATTCTCTTTATTGATGAATTGCATACCTTGATAGGGGCTGGAGCTGCGGAAGGTGCTATAGATGCTGCGAACATTCTAAAACCTGCCCTTGCAAGAGGAGAACTTCAATGTATTGGGGCGACAACCTTAGATGAATACCGTAAGTATATAGAGAAGGATTCAGCGTTAGAACGACGTTTCCAACCTATCACGGTCGGTGAGCCAACTGTAGAGGAAGCAATTTTAATTCTTCGTGGTTTAAGGGATCGTTACGAAGCCCATCACCGAGTAAAGATTACGGATGAGGCGATTGAGGCTGCTGTTCGACTGTCTGACCGGTATATTTCTGGCAGATTCTTACCAGATAAAGCCATTGATTTGATGGATGAGGCAGCCTCACGTGTTCGTCTCACCAGTTTTACCGCACCTCCGGATTTAAAATCACTCGAAGATGAGACGGAACGCTTAAAGAAAGAAAAAGAAGCCGCGGTCTCTAGCCAGGAGTTTGAGAAAGCCGCTCAAATACGAGATCAGGAGCAGAAGCTTCGAGTCGAGCTTGCTGAACAACGTGAGCTATGGCAGAACCAGCGTTATAAGGAAAATGCCATGGTCACACCGGATGATATTGCTCAGATTGTAGCAAGTTGGACAGGAATACCTGTCAAGAAACTAGCTCAGGAAGAAAGTGAACGCCTCCTGCATCTAGAGGAGACTTTACATCAGAGGCTTATCGGCCAGGAGGATGCAGTTACAGCAGTGGCAAGAGCAGTTCGACGTGCTCGGGCAGGGCTAAAAGATCCGAAACGTCCGATTGGTTCCTTCATCTTTCTCGGACCAACCGGGGTGGGGAAAACAGAGCTAGGCCGCGCCTTGGCAGAGGCGATGTTTGGGGATGAAAAGGCTCTGATTCGCGTTGATATGTCGGAATATATGGAGAAGCACGCGGTTTCTCGGCTTGTAGGAGCGCCTCCGGGATATGTTGGGCATGATGAAGGTGGTCAATTAACTGAAGCGGTAAGGCGTAAACCATATAGTGTGGTTTTGCTGGATGAAATCGAAAAGGCGCACCCGGAAGTATTTAATATTTTACTACAAGTGCTTGAGGATGGACGGCTAACGGACACTAAAGGGAGGATCGTTGATTTCAGAAATACAGTGATCATCATGACGTCGAATGTTGGATCGTCCTTCCTCAGGAAGGAAACGATGGGGTTTGCTGCAAAAAAAGATGAAAAAATGGATTATAAAAATATGCGTGGACATGTTATGGACGAACTAAAACGCACCTTTCGGCCAGAGTTTTTAAACCGTATCGACGAACTTGTAGTCTTCCATGCCCTCAAAGAGGAACACTTGGAGAAAATAACCGAAATATTGATGAGTCAGGTAAACGTTCGATTGCTTGAGCACGGTTTGGAGCTTCAGGTTGATAAGAGTGCCGTCAAATTAATTTCTAAAGAAGGAAATGGTCCGATTTTTGGAGCACGTCCCCTCCGTCGGGCCATTCAACGGTTAATCGAAGATGCTCTTTCTGAGAAAATACTAGAAGGGGAATTTAAAGATGGAGACCATATTGGTGTGGAAGCAGAAGATGGGAAAATGAAGTTTTCCAAGAGCTGATCTTAGTGTTGTCAGACAGGTAGGTATTGTCGGTGGTAGTAGGGGCAATTAGTGAATTGCCCCTACTATATATTGAACGCAAGGCATTCAGGAATTACCTTGCGGAAATGGGGCGTGACATGAAGATCAAGGTGATTTATCGGTGTTCTAATTGCGGATCAGAAAGTCCAAAATGGTTGGGAAAGTGTCAAAGCTGTGAGGAATGGAACACATTTGAAGAGTCAGAGAGTCAACCCAAAACGACGTCTTCACTGAGTAAGAGAAAGACTTCTCCGAAGAGGTTATCTGAGGTCTTAGCCAGCAATAGCGATAGAATTGTGACGAGCATCAGTGAATTTAACCGAGTTCTGGGTGGAGGAATCGTTAAAGATTCCATCATTATCTTGACAGCAAGGCCTGGTGCTGGCAAATCGACCCTGCTTTTACAAGTGGCCGCTGATGTTGCCAATAAGGGCTACAAGGTCCTATATGCTTCTGCCGAAGAGAGTGACAGTCAAATTAAAAGTAGGTCAGATCGAATTTTGAGTGGAAGCAATAGTAACATATGGATATATTCTGATACAAGTATGAACCATGTTCTGGATTCAATTGAGGAACTCGACCCCGATTTGATTATTATCGACAGTATCCAAACTTTCACCCTTGAAGAGCATAATTCCCGACCTGGTTCACCGATTCAAACAATGGAGTGCGCCAATGAACTCTTAAAAATAGCGAAAAATAATATACGCCCTAGAGCGGTGATCATGGTTGGCCAAATGACGAAAGACGATGAAATCGCGGGACTTCGAGCGTTAGAGCATCTGGTTGACGCCGTGTTAATTCTCAATGGAGAAAATGGAGAAGAATTGAGGGGAGCTTGGTGTTCGAAAAACCGTTTTGGAAGTACAGGCGAAATCGGTTTTTTCTCGATGACAGAACAAGGGATGGAATCCATTGATAACCCGTCTGAATTCTTCATGACCCAAAGGGGAGAGGGTCAAAAGGTTTCGGGAAGCGCCTTGACAGTGATCAAAGAGGGGACACGCCCCATTATTGTGGAAATCGAAAGTCTCGTCTCTAAGTCGTTCACTCCCTATCCATCAAGAATTGCGGAGTGCTTGAGAAGAGATCAATTAAATACCCTGATTTCTATCCTAGAACAAAGAGGAAAAATTAACTTATATGATAAAAATGTGGTCATTAAAACGACGGGAGGGCTTCAACTCAAGGAGCAATCCGTGAGCTTAGCCATTATCATGTGTATTGTTTCATCTGTGAAAGACAAAGCGATTCCCAACGATACCGTGTTTGTAGCAGATGTAGGGCTTACTGGAGAGCTTAAGAAAGTTCCTTCCATTGAGGCAAGAATTCGGGAAATTGACAGAATGGGGTTTAAGCGAGTCTATGTCGCCAAGAATACCGTTCGGGATCCTTTGAGATATAAAAATCTTAAAATCATTGAACTTAACACTTTGTACGATGTCATTTTGGATTTGAATATGAAGACTGGAACTGCTTAAATAATTTGATGATAATTTGTTAACAACTCTTTCGCTCTATGTATTTAATGAGACATTTAAGCTATTATCGAAGATGAAAGTTCATAACAAAGTTCATAAAATCCTGTTGACAAAATAAATGAATTACTCTATTATGAGGTTAACTGAATACATTATTGATAGGTGCCCGCAAGGGATAATAGGGAACCAGGTATTAATCTTGGACGGACCCACCACTGTAATTAGACGTTGAAGATGTACATTTGCCACTGGGATAACTGGGAAGGCGTACATTTGAGTCTATAAGTCAGGAGACCTGCCTATAAATTATTGCAAAGAGGACAACGGTAAAGTTCTAGCTTATTATAAGCTAGAACTTTTTTTGATAATTTTTTACTTTAGGAGTTGCCATGAAACCAATTGCAAGAATTATAATTGAAAAACTCGTATTTCCGCTTGAAGAAAAAAATGAAGTAATCGATGAAAAAATTAATGAGTGCTTAACGTTTGTGGGGTTGTTGAACTACAAGAAAATGCACCCTCAGCGCTTAAGTCGTGGTCAGCGCCAGCTTTTGGCACTAGCCTCTATCCTCGTCAGCGATCCGGAATTCATCATCGCCGATGAACCGACCTCGGGCCTTGACGAAGAACAAGGGTATATGATCATGGATAAACTCTTCGATTTATCAAAAGATGGCAAGACAATTCTGCTTATCACCCACGATCTGACAATGGCTCAAATCTATTCAAACCGGTTAGTTGCCCTGCATAATCAGCGCCTACAGCTTGATATTATGACAAGAGATCTCGATCAACATATCAAGACGCTGAACGTGATTGGTCTGAAGCCCCATAGTGTTATTACATTCGGGGAGGTTTAAGATGGGACTTTCTAAGCTTGATCCTCGGACAAAGCTTGTTTGGTATGCTCTGATGATTTATTTTTCACTGAGTAGTGAAACAGCTATTCAGTTATGCCTTGTTTTATTGGTAAGCATTATGGCCTCTCTTATCTTAACGGGTTCCTTGAAGCAATATAAGGTTATGATTGTGATCATGTTGCTTTTGGGACTTCAGATACTGATCGTTCAGCTGCTCTTCTGCCGGGAAGGCGTTCTAATTTACCAATGGGGAATCCTTAAAATCTATAGTGAAGCCCTACCACTAGCGATCACCGGCATACTGAAGGCTATCCTTATTGTTTTCTCAAGTATGCAATTTTTCATACAGGTAACCTTTTCGTTATGATAGGATTGATTTATGTCATTCATCTTGACTGGAAGATTGCACTTTTATCTTCAACCATAACTGTCTTCGTGGCAACTATTGTGGCAGGCATCCTAACAAAGAGTGTTTACGGCGCTTTGCAAAAATCAGCATTGCTCTAAAATTATCAATTAGGGTAGGAGGTAGAGATCTTGGAACAGAATTTGAGATCATTTATTGAACGAGTTAAGCAACTAAATCCCTCGGAGGTTGTCCATATTCAAGAGGAGATAGATCCAAAGTATGAAATAAGTACGTTGATTATGGAATCACTACGTTTTGCGCTGTACCGAAGGTGTAACCTGCAGCAGTTGTTGTTAAATAGTACGTTTGGCCTGCACTCAATATTGCGGTAAGCGCATAAGTAGCTCCCCCCGCTGAAGTCGATGCACTGATTAGGGCTACAGGGTTTCCTAAACTATTAACAAGTGAAAAGTTGCTAACTGTCAAGCCATCTAGTGCTGGATATACCGCCACGGTAAATCCGGATGGAGAAGGGTTGTTTACAGTCAATGTTTCGCTGATTGCTGTCGTGGGCAGCAGCATTGTAGGAGGCGCGGGATATGTTGAGGTATTAGAAGCCTTAGAAGCCCGTTCTTTGATAGACGCTAGATTGGATAGGATTGAATGAGTTTCATTACTGACAATGTACTGATGGATTTGGCCATTCTGGACCAGGAACACGGTGATTGCTCCAATTCCTTGAGTATCGCTTTGGAATAACCCCTGCAGAAAAGCATAATCTTGAGCGTTAACGGGAAGCTGCTGAGAAATACCATTAGAAACAAACAGAACCCCATCTCCCGATGTCATAGCATCATTGCCAATTCCTAGGTTCATTGTGTTATTTACATTCGGGAAGAGCTGGGAGGAAGGACTGGGTGAATACAGAGCACTAGGATCAGTAGTATTGGGTAGGTTGATATTGTTTAAACTTGTTGCGGCAACGGTCGGATTATTGATATCCTTAAAAAAAGTGGGGAACAATAGGTATCCTATAATGCCAATTATCAATATCCCAAAAACTAATGTCCCTATATCAGGCCTGAACTCGCCACGGGGCTGACGCCACCTTTCGTAAGCCATAGAATTACTCCTTTCCAAAATGCGGAGAAAATGACTCTCATAAACATGTATGTATCTTGGTTGGGGTATATGTTAGTCTTTTGACATCAACGAAGTTTACAAATTAACAAGGTGGAGCTTTGCAGTTGCTAAACAAGCTCGTAGATTATTTATGTACAGAATAGGCTAACCAATTGACAGGCTTTCAGGGCGTTTTAGGAATCAAGGATGAACGAAAGTAGCTACTTTATAGGGTAATATAAAAAGCTCCTGCAAGTGCAGAAGCTAATAGTTTTTTAGATTTACGTCAAATTGAAGATTGTTAACGTCTGAAGTTTTTTGTTTTCTAGATCAAGGACTTCGCTGAGCGAAATATCTAAAGCATTGGACAAGGCGGCTATGTAAAACAGCTGTTTGCCTAATTCGGCTTCGATGATATCTCGGCAATTATCACAGATTAAGCCTTCGAGTTGGCTGTTCAAGAGCTCTTTTAAATCGGCAAGGCTTGCATCTGGTGGTACGGGTTTCTTATGAGCATTGACCGCATGGCAACCGCAACTTGTCACAGATTTAACGACGGCGCGGTTAACACGCGCAGATGTCTCTTGTCCCTTAGACAAGATGTCCAAAATACTTTGATGACGGATTAACAGAGATTTTACAGTGCTTTGGAACTGGTCAGTGAGTTGCTCCATGTGTGCTATCCTCACTCCTTTCTGCCTTCTCTATTATACCGAGACGTCTGGGTTGTTGTCAATTTTCAATGGGATTTAGGGATAAATAGGGAAATTGACAGCCTGAAGACTGTATGATATAATTTTAAAATTTTGACCCGGGCTCTGTTCCTTGGTATAATGAGATATTAAGGGGGTGGCCGAATGTTTAAGGTTGGTGACAAAGTTGTTTATCCGATGCATGGTGCCGGTATTATTGAATCGATTGAAGAACGTGAAGTCCTCGGGGAAAAACACCAATACTATGTCATGCATTTACCAGTTGGGAATATGAAATTGTTTATTCCGCTAAACAACGTGAAGAACCTTGGCTTGCGACAAGTAATTTCTCCAACTATGGTTAAAGATGTGTTAGAAGTACTAAAAACTAAAGACACGGCAGCGACATTAGCTTGGAATCGGCGCTATCGTGCGAACTTGGAAAAAATTAAAAGTGGAAATATTTTTGAAGTTGCCAATGTTGTACGTAGCCTTGCTCAGAGGGATAATGAAAAAGGCCTTTCTACCGGGGAAAAAAAGATGTATGAGAATGCCTGCCAAATCTTAATAAGTGAACTTGTTTTGACAGAGGGGTCAGAAGAGGCAGATGTCAGACAATGGCTTGTAAATGCTTTAGTTTTAGCTTAGAAGATATACGCTTATACGTGATGTTTATGTCATAGAGCTTGGCCTCTCAAGTTGCACTTAGGCACAAGAAAACATATACTAACTCTTATGCAAGTGGATTAGGCTCAAAAAAAAATACTAAACCCCCTTTACTTGAAATTTATACCAGTATAGTATAAAAGGGGAGATTTTTAGTCACAATAGGTAAAAAGGAGGTGAAATGATGATTCGCAATTTAGTGCGCGGGATCATCACTCTGTTAGTAGGGGCGTTGGGATTCTATCTTAGTTATCCTTTTTTACGCCTCAATATTTTACAATCCCTAGGATGGAACTTTTCTCCTGTCTGGACATATGCGGCGATGGTTGTTTTGTTTGCTATTATCGGTTTTTTGATTGCTCCAGTTAGTATCCGTTCCTTTCTTTCGTTAATGGGATGGATAGATTCGCGTTTAACCGGGGTTCCGACACACGATCTTATGAGTGGGGCCGTGGGGGGAATCATTGGACTTATTATTTCAAGTTTATTTAGTAATTCTTTTGTCAACATTCCATTTTTCGGACCACTTTTGGCGGTAATACTGAGTATTTTCTTGGGTTATCTGGGTTTGACGATTGGAATGAAGCGGAAAGAGGATGTCTTGGGCTTTCTTAGTTTCTTTCCAAAATTTCGAGGAGAGAAAACGGACAAAGTAGATAAACATAAGGATAGTAAAGCTGACCACTCTTTAGAGCTAGTGAATTATAAAATCCTTGATACCAGCGTAATTATTGATGGACGGATAGCGGATATTGTCAAAACTGGATTTGTGGAAGGAATATTGCTTATCCCTAGTTTTGTTTTGGAGGAGCTTCGACATATTGCAGATTCTTCAGACTTGCTTAAACGAAATCGTGGGCGTAGAGGTCTTGATATACTCAATCAGATTTCGAAGGAAACGGTGATTAAAGTTCATATTCACGAACAAGACTTTGACGATATAAATGAAGTCGATAGTAAATTAGTGCGCTTGGGGCAAGTTTTAAAGTCACCCCTTTTAACGAACGATTACAACCTCAATAAAGTAGCTGAACTACAAGGGGTTAAGGTTCTAAACATTAATGAATTGGCTAATGCTCTTAAACCAATTGTTTTGCCTGGTGAAGAAATGTTAGTTCAAGTAATGAAAGAGGGAAAAGAACCAGGGCAGGGCGTAGCCTATCTTGATGATGGAACAATGATTGTCGTGGATACGGGACGACGCTTTATGGGGCAGAATGTCACAGTGTTAGTCACCAGTGTTCTGCAAACAGCAGCTGGCCGGATGATTTTTGCTAAACCAAAAAGTGCTCTTGAAAAAAAGCCGATGGGCCTTCGTACAGTTGATGAGGTGAATGCGATTGGCTGAGATAGGGGTCGTTATTCCTGCAGCAGGTCAAGGTAAACGAATGGGAGCTGTATATAACAAGCAATTTCTGGATTTGGTAGGGCAACCCATCTTAGCCCATACAATTCGACTCTTCGAACAATCTAGTTATGTTTCCGAAATTGTTATTGTAGGGGCAGAAAGCGATCTCCTTGTCATAAAGAAACTTGTTTATCACTATAAGTTTGATAAAGTTGTGGCAATAATTCAAGGTGGAACGCAACGCCAAGATTCCGTCCGTGCAGGGGTTCAAGCTCTTAGTCCCACTATCCAACGGGTAGTGGTTCATGATGGGGCGAGGCCCCTTTTGACATTAAAAGTATTTCATAAATTTATAGGTGAGACAGAAAATTTCTCTGCTGCAATTATGGGTATCCAACTCAAAGATACTATAAAGAGGGTCGATATATCGGGTAAAGTGCTCGACACTCCGCCACGCGAACGGTTGCGAGCTGTTCAAACACCTCAGATTTTTGACCGAGGGATATTGGAGGAAGCACATCAGAAGGCAGCATTTATGGGGTACTATGGTACGGATGACGCTGCTTTGCTAGAATGGATGAAGTGTCCTGTCCAGATTGTTGAAGGTTCACAGGAAAATATCAAGGTGACCACGCCCGATGATTTGTGGTTAGCTGAACGAATTTTAGCGATGCGCGAATCGCGTAGTTCGTAGTTCGATATTCGTGGTTCGAACCAAGAAGTACGAACCACGAACTACGAACTACGAATATCGAACATCGAGAACGGGGGTGTTGGTTATGAAAGTTGGAATAGGTTATGATGTACATGCCTTGGTTGAGGGGCGACCTCTGATTCTTGGGGGAGTGGAAATACCCTACGAGCGTGGCTTGCTTGGACACTCGGATGCGGATGTTCTGATTCACTCGATTATGGACGCTCTTTTAGGCGCTTTGGCCTTAGGAGATATCGGCGCCCATTTTCCAGATCATGATCTTCGCTACCGAGGAATTTCTAGTCTTGCTTTATTGGAGCAGGTCATGAAGCTTATCCAAGCACAGGGGTATCGTATCGGAAACATGGATAGTATTATTGTGGCTGAGCGACCTAAGCTTGCCCCGTTTATCCCGCAAATGCGGGTTAATCTTGCGCGAGTTATGAATTTAGAGGAAACTTGTGTATCGGTGAAAGCGACAACAACGGAACGATTGGGGTTTGTTGGCCGAGAAGAAGGAATCGCTGCTCAGGCGATCGTTAGTTTAGAAAGTTTTGGAGGATGAGTTATGGAAATTCGCGTTCGGTTTGCACCCAGCCCGACAGGTCCACTCCATATCGGAGGGGCAAGATCCGCTTTATTCAATTATCTATGGGCTCGCCATAACAAGGGAATCTTTATTGTCCGGAGTGAGGACACCGATTTAGAACGTTCTAGTCGGGAATCAGAACATAATATTTTGGAAGCACTTCGTTGGTTAAATATACAATGGGATGAGGGAATCGAGGTAGGCGGAGAGAATGGCCCGTACCGTCAAACAGATCGCTTAGCGCTTTATAGGGACTATACAGAGAAGCTAATGGATGGTGGGCACGCTTACTACTGCTACTGTTCGGAAGAAGAGCTAGAACAAGAAAGGCAGACCTTAATTTCCAAGGGGGAGACCCCGCGTTATCTGGGTAAGTGTCGTCATTTAACGACCGAGCAAAGGGCAGCCCTAGAAACAGAAGGGCGTAAGCCAGTTGTGCGCTTCCGTGTACCGAAAACACAAGCAATTCACATTAACGATCAAGTACGTGGGGATGTTGTTTTTGATAGTGACGGAATTGGAGATTATGTACTCGTCAAATCGGACGGTATTCCCACCTATAATTTTGCCGTTGTGGTGGATGATGTTACTATGAAAATTACGCATGTTATTCGTGGAGAGGAACATCTGTCAAATACACCGCGTCAAGTATTAATCTATCAAGCACTGGGGTTGCCAGTACCTAAATTTGCTCATGTCTCACTTATTCTTAATACCGAAGGCGGAAAGATGAGCAAAAGGGACGGTGATACAGCGGTCCTAGACTATCAGAAAAAAGGGTATCTACCGGAAGCTATCGTAAATTTCATAGCCATGCTTGGTTGGGCACCATCCGGAGAGGAAGAGTTTTATACCCTAGATGAATTGGCAGAAGCCTTTTCGTTGGAGCGTGTATCTAAGAGCCCGGCTGTTTTTGATCTGCAAAAGCTGAATTATATTAATGCCCATTACATAAAAGCAGCAGCCCCTGAACGTCTGGCTGAACTCGCGTTACCCTATGTGGGGGAAATGGATATTTTCCCTCAAGGAGAACGATCAGATGAGCAGCAGCAATGGTTTATCGGTTTTATTGAAGCAATTTCTGAGAAAATATCCCATATGGCAGAAGTAAAGGATTATGTTCATTATTTTCACGGCGCAGTGCCTTTGGAGCCCGTTGGGGAAGCGTTGGAAGTTTTGAGAGGCGAACAGGTACCTAGTGTTTTGAGACTATTTGGAGACAAAGTACGGGAAGTAGAGCTGCTTTCAGGTGCGACGGTTAAAGTCCTCTTAAAACAAATGACAAAAGAGTTAAAACTAGGGGGAAAATTAGTATACATGCCCGTAAGGGTGGCCCTGACAGGACAGATGCATGGGCCGGAACTCTATGATGTTATTCCTTTGTTGGGGCGTGAGAATGTTTTAAAGAGACTCGAAGTGGCAGAAAAACGTTATTTAGGGTGATACCGAGGTGACCCCGAAGCCCCAGTTCCCATTGACAGAGAATGGATATTGCTCTATAATTAATACATTATTAAGGTGTATCTTGGTTTTTCAATTCTAATTCAGTTCATAAGGAGAAGTAGGGGGCACATTAATTGAGAAGACTAATGATTGCTGCTTTTGCCTTTATTATCGGGTTAATTCCTGCTTTCTTTATCGTATTTAACTCTGTTTTTTCCGATAGTAATGGTTCCCTTAACGAACGACTTTTTACCTTCCTGCTCGTGATCATGGCCTATGCTATATTGGGTTTTATTTTTAGCTTTATCGATAAAAATGGGTCATGGCTGCTGTGGGTTAGTCTAAGTGCTCCTGCTGTTATAATTTTACTACTTTATTCCTTTAAAGAGTCCAATTTAATCGGATTAAATATTTTATATGCTTGTCTTACTTTAGGATCTTCTTGGCTAGGAACCTTCATGAGAGAACAATTAAAAAATTAAATTAAATGATTTAAGCGATGAGGAGAAAAAGTACAAAGAGGAATTGCAACAAGCGAAGATGGGGTAGTGGAAGCCATTTGCAAGGAATTTTTGGAAGTGCGTCTCTGAGCTGATTGGAAGAAACATAGTATTCCAATCCGTTTTGACTGCGTTAAAGTTTTAAGTTGGAACGACTTGATCGTTCAAACAGAGTGGAACCGCGGAATCTTTCGTCTCTGGACGAAGGACTCCGCTTTTTTATATTCACTTATAGATTGTTTGGATAAATTATGGGGAGGAATAAGGTGAGTTTATTGTTTTTTCGACAAATAAGGCGCGATATTCGAGTTGTTTTTGAACGAGACCCTGCAGCAAAAAGTATTTGGGAGGTCATATTTTGTTATCCGGGGTTTCATGCTATACTTTTTCACCGAGTAGCACATTGGTTGTATCTGCATAAAAGGGTACTTATACCACGTATGATCTCCCAGCTCTCTCGATTTCTTACAGGGATTGAAATCCATCCGGGTGCGAAAATCGGGCAAGGCTTTTTTATTGACCATGGAACCGGTGTAGTCATTGGCGAAACTGCAGAAGTTGGAGACAATGTTACCTTATATCAGGGGGTTACACTAGGTGGCACTGGTAAGGAAAAAGGTAAGAGGCATCCGACTATCGGGAATAATGTAGTGATTGGAGCAGGGGCAAAAGTTTTGGGCTCTTTTAAAATTGGAGATAATGTAAAAATAGGAGCTGGGTCAGTAGTTCTCAATAGATCAATCCCCAGTGACACTACGGTGGTAGGGATTCCAGGGCGAGTTGTCCTTCACCATGGAGTTCCGATTAAAGACGATGATACAACAACACTTGATGAACTTCCCGATCCGGTGAATGAGATGTTAAAATGCTTAATGCACCGTGTGGAATATTTAGAACAACGCCTTAATGAAGAGGAGAGTCGATACAATGTCCTTGAAATTATACAACACCATGACCCGAAAAAAGGAGCAGTTCCAGCCACGGGAGAGCGGGAAAGTTGCAATGTACGTATGCGGCCCGACGACCTATAACTTCACCCATGTGGGGAATGCTCGCATGTTTGTTGTATTTGACATGATTAGGCGCTATTTAATGTTTAAAGGATACGATGTCAATTACGTTCAAAATTTTACGGATGTAGATGACAAAATCATTCAGCGGGGGAATGAAGAAGGGATGGAGCCATTGGCTTTAGGCCAAAAATATATTAAGGAGTACTTTAAGGATGCTGCATCCCTAAACATCCTTCCGGCGACCGTACATCCAAAAGCTACCGAACATATCCCTGAAATGATTGAGATTATTCAGGGCCTAATAAGTTCAGGTTTAGGGTACCAAGTGGAGGGCGATGTTTACTTTGCGGTGAACCAATTTCCCGACTATGGGAAGCTGTCTGGCAGAACGCTTGAAGATATGAAAGCCGGGGCCAGGGTTGAGGTGGACGAACGAAAACATCATCCGATGGATTTTGCACTTTGGAAAAGTACAAAGCCAGGAGAACCAGCATGGGAAAGTCCGTGGGGTAAGGGGCGCCCAGGTTGGCACATTGAATGCACGGCCATGTCCTTGAAATATCTGGGGGCAGGATTTGATATCCATGGTGGGGGTGGAGACCTTGTTTTCCCCCATCATGAAAATGAGATTGCCCAAACGGAAGGATATTTAAAAGGTCAGACATTCGCCCGTTATTGGATGCACAACGCCTTTCTGACAATCAATCAAGAAAAGATGTCCAAGTCCTTAGGCAATTTTTTCACGACCCGGGAGGTACTTGAAAAATTTCCAGGAGAAGTCATCCGCTTTTATTTACTGGGAACTCACTATCGCAGCCCTTTGGATTTCGATGAACAGAACTTGGTTATGGCCCAAAAAGGGTTAGAACGGTTGCAGACCAGTATCCGTTTGGCTCAGCAAGCTTTGGAGCGTGAGGGATCTTCTCATAACGAACAAATTGATGCAGAATTGTTTAAGGCTGCAAAAGAAGCTCGTGAGGCCTTTGGGAAGGCCATGGATGATGATTTTAATTCAGCCCTAGCCTATGCGGCGCTTTTTGAATTGGCCAAAACGATGAATGGGTATGTCCAGGGGAATCCTGCCCCTTCAAATGGATTAAAAGAAACTCAAAAGACCCTCTTAGAACTTGGAGAAGTGCTCGGCTTTGATCTACTTCATCCGACTCTTGCTCATGTTGAAAACGATGAAATGCTCACCCAGGTAATGGAGGTAGTATTGCAGATCCGTTCCCGGACACGCCAGAAAAAAGACTGGGAAATGGCGGATTTTATTCGAGATGCGCTCAAAGAGAAAGGTGTTATTATCGAAGATACTCCACAAGGAGCACGGTGGCAAATTATGAAATAGTTGAAAGGGGATTGCATGCGAAGTTGGCAGGAAATGAATGCCTTGACACTCGCTTATTTGGGCGATGCAGTGTATGAACTTTGGGTCCGTACACATATGCTGGAGCTGGGCCATGAAAAGGTTAAGGAACTACACAAACAAGCTGTAAGCTATGTTCGTGCAAGTACTCAAGCCCAGATTTTACGTGTCCTTTTACCAGATCTTAATGATATTGAAGAGCAAGTTGTTTTGCGCGGGCGAAATGCCAAGGGAGGGCATCCCAAGAATGTTGATGTTGTAACCTACCGTCATGCTACGGCGTTTGAAAGCTTAGTAGGCTATTGGCATTTGAATCAACAAAACGATCGCATGCAATGGGCATTCAATCAAGTGGACGGCATACTTCATGATGAGTCTTTGAAAGTAACGGAGGCTAAGTGAGAGATTTCCTCTCAATGGGTAAGACCTTTAAAGAAATAAAGGGTAAATCGAAATAAGCTTCAATATGTGAATTGGATAATTAATTTGAGATAAGTAGGTATGTTGATATGAGCAAAGCAGATTATATTTTTAGTTCTATGTGCAAGGATATTCTTGAAAATGGAATTTCTTCCGAAGGTGAAGAGGTAAGAGCTAAGTGGACGGATGGGACGTCGGCGCATACTATTAAAAAGTTTGCTGTTGTTAACAGATATGATCTTTCAGAAGAGTTTCCAATACTTACGTTAAGACCAACAAATTTGAAGGCTGCAATTGATGAATTACTTTGGATATGGCAAAAGAAATCCAATAATATTATGGATCTTAATAGCCATATCTGGGATTGCTGGGCTAATGAAGAAGGTTCAATTGGAAAAGCATATGGGTATCAATTAGGTATTAAGCATAAGTACACGGAAGGGGAATTTGATCAGGTTGACAGGGTATTATTTGATTTAAAGAATAATCCTTATAGTAGACGAATTATTGTAAATATGTATAACCACAGTGACTTACATGAGATGAACTTATACCCTTGTGCATATAGTATGACTTTTAATGTTACAGGTAACAAACTTAACGCGATACTAAATCAACGATCACAAGATATTTTAGTTGCAAATAACTGGAATGTATCTCAGTATGCGATTTTAGTTCATATGTTTGCACAGGTAAACAATCTTACAGTTGGAGAATTTGTTCATGTCATTGCTGATGCACATATTTACGATAGGCATATACCCTTAATTAAAGAGCTGTTGCAAAGAAATGCATATCCAGCACCAAAGTTGTTTATTAACTCAGAAAAGAAAACTTTTTACGATTTTAAAGTCGAAGATTTTGAACTAGAGGGCTATCAAAGCAGTGCCCAGATAATAAATATTCCTGTCGCTGTCTGAGAAGGAGAGTACGATGAAAGCTATTGTTGCTGTTGACTCAAATTGGGGTATTGGGTTTAGAGGGAACTTATTGCAACGAATTCCGGGTGATATGAAGTTTTTTAAGCAGATGACTTTAAATAAAGTCGTCATAATGGGAAGGGAAACATTTGAATCGTTGCCTGGGAAAGAACCCTTGAAGGACAGAGTCAATATTGTTTTAAGTAAGAACGAGTGCTTTAATAATGAAAAGGTAACGATATGCCGTACTCTAAATGAACTATTCTGCGAACTAGAAAAGTATAATTCGGATGAAGTTTTTCTGATAGGTGGAGAATCTATATACACACAGCTGTTGCCATATTGCAAAGAAGCTTATGTTACTAGTATTGAAAATATGATGATTCAATCTCTTCAGAGATCAAGGGGAAAATCAGTATATGTTACTGGATCTCATTATTGAAGGCATATGAAAGAAAATAACAAGTCAAAGATGCAATGGATATTTTGTATCAGACAAGGAGGTATTTCTGCAGAGGTCGGATAACAGAAGCCAGATATCAGAAAGGGAATAAACGTTCTGACACATCCGGATTCTGACCTTTGATTTCTGAGTTTAGCTGACTGGTTATTTTTTGGAATGTGCCTACAACCCTAAAAGGAAGAAGTGAATGACTTGAACGACATGAACGATGAAATAGTTTACGGCAAAAATCCCGTTTTGGAACTTCTGAAAAGTGGAAAACCTATTAACAAAGTGCTCTTTGCAACAGAGGGACAAGGGGGGCGGAATCAAGAAATCATTTCATTATTGCAGGAACGGAGCATACCTTATCAATTTGTGGATCGCCAGAGCCTTGACCGTTTAACGAACCGAGAGCGCCACCAGGGAATGCTTGCCTATATTGCAGCGCGGGAGTATGCTAGTGTAGAGAACATTCTTGCTTTGGCTGAGGTGAGGCAGGAAGCCCCTTTTATCTTGATGCTGGATGAGATCGAAGACCCTCATAATTTGGGAGCGTTGCTGAGGACAGCAGATGCAGTCGGTGCTCATGGGGTAATAATCCCCAAAAGACGAAGTGTTGCCTTAACAGGTACAGTAGCCAAGACTTCTGCTGGGGCTGTAGAGCATGTGTTGGTAGCACGAGTGAGTAATCTAGTCCAAACCTTACAGGAGCTGAAGAAGAAGGGGTGCTGGGTGTCTGGAGCTGAAGCGGGAGGAAAAGAAGCTTTTGAGGCAGACCTCACTGGTTCACGGGTTATTGTCATTGGTAGCGAAGGAAAAGGCATAAGCCGTTTATTACGAGAAAATTGTGATGAGCTTGTCAGTCTACCGATGAGGGGTAAGGTCAGTTCACTTAACGCCAGCGTTGCAGGCTCTGTCATGCTTTATGAAGTTCTTCGGCAGAGGATGCAATCTCCAACAGCTTCACTTTCAGACAATTGAGGATCTACGGACCGATGGACCTATGACTCCATGCCTCGGATTTCTGACTTCGCGTCTCGCGACTCGGTCTTCGAACTTCGCGAATGCGACAGAACAACCAAAACTTCGCCTTGACGCTTTTCTTTAGGGTCGAGTATAATGAGAATGTTCTCGTGGACAAGGGCGAGGCAAGCTAGATTTGCGTCTTATTCATGACGACATTGTAGGGGGTATCAACTTGATTCTTCAAGCCCAACCAGATCTACCGGAGTGCGAAAGCATAGAAGTGATAGTGGATGAACAGGTGGTTGAGCTTGCCAAGAAAGGCGACGCTACAGCACTAGAGTACCTAATCAATAAATACAAAAATTTCGTCAGGGCTAAAGCACGTTCATATTTTCTGATTGGAGCCGATCGTGAAGATATTATCCAAGAGGGTATGATCGGACTTTATAAGGCTATTCGGGATTTTCGTGGCGACAAACTTTCTTCCTTTCGAGCTTTTGCCGAATTATGTATCACACGCCAGATTATCACGGCGATTAAAACGGCGACTCGACAAAAACACATTCCGCTTAACTCATATGTTTCGTTAAATAAGCCCATTTACGACGAAGATTCTGATCGGACTCTTCTTGATGTAATCTCGGGAACCCGAATTACAGACCCTGAAGAACTTATTATTAGCCGCGAAGAATTCGACGACATCGAAGAGAAGATGGGCGAAATCCTTAGCACTCTGGAATGGAAAGTGCTAATGTCTTACCTGGAAGGGAAATCTTATCAGGAGATTGCTGTTGACTTGAGGAGACATGTTAAATCAATCGATAACGCATTGCAGAGGGTCAAAAGAAAACTTGAACGCTATCTAGAGCGCCGTGATGGATAATTTTACATACGTCCTCATAAAGAAAAGAGAAAACACTTGCGTTAGTCTAAAAGAAATGGTAAACTATATGAGTGCCTGATGATGACTGTGATTAAGGTACAGATTACAGATTAAATGCCGACGTAGCTCAATTGGTAGAGCAACTGATTTGTAATCAGTAGGTTGCGGGTTCGAGTCCCATCGTTGGCTCCATTTGAGGTCAACTATATGATTTAACATCGCGGGGTGGAGCAGTGGTAGCTCGTCGGGCTCATAACCCGAAGGTCGTCGGTTCAAATCCGGCCCCCGCAACCAAGTGAGATTAGACAGCAGAGCTGTCTTTTTTATACTAGACAGAAGTATAGCAACTAATGCAACCGTTCGTATGCGGCATGGCATTAACTAAGCTTCTATATCATAAGACATTCTCTTGACAGAGAAATTATCCTATGATAAAGTATTTTGAGTAATGGATTAAATACAGCGTCCTACCGTTGGCCGGGAGGTGTTCGTGAATGCGTGTTGGCATTATATTGGCGTGTACGGATTGCAAGCACCGTAACTACGCTACTATCAAAAATAAAAAAAATAACCCTGATCGCTTGGAAGCCCAAAAGTTCTGTAAGTTTTGCAAAAGCCATACTCTCCATAAGGAAACAAAGTAATTTTTTTTTTGCAATGGTTTAGACTGTACGCCAGGAAGCGTTGTCACAGTGTTGGCGAGATTCAATGTCGTATAAGGATGTGAAGTGATGGGCACGTTGAAAAAACCGGCCAATACTCAGCGGCAGACAGAAAAGTTGGCGGAGTATTTCAGTGGGGTTTTGAGCGAGTTAAAGAAAGTTCATTGGCCAAGCCGTAGGCAATTGTTCACCTATACGGGAGTAGTGTTTTTCGCGGTGGCGATTGTATCCATTATGATGTGGATTGTGGATAGCGGTTTAAGCCTGGCCTTGGCCAAGCTACTGCCCTAACCTATGAGATTCGACGGCAGTATCTGAGGAGGTCCTTGAGAAATGGCTAAAGACTGGTATGTTATTCATACTTATTCCGGTTATGAGAACAAAGTGAAAATGAATCTCGAAAAACGGGTCGAGTCCATGAACATGGAAGAAAAGATTTTCCGCGTACTCGTTCCTATGGAAGATGAAATCGAGTTCAAGAATGGAAAACAGAAAGTCACAAAACGCAAGGTATATCCGGGTTACGTACTCGTTGAAATGGAATTGACAGACGATTCATGGTATGTTGTGCGTAACACGCCTGGCGTAACTGGATTCGTTGGTACTGGGACGAAGCCGATCCCGCTACTGGATAAAGAGGTTGTAAAGATTCTTAAGCAAATGGGTATGGATGAGGTCCACACGCGGATTGATTTTGAGATCAATCAAAGTGTCCAGGTTATTGCAGGTCCGTTTAAGGACTTTGTAGGCGTGGTCCGTGAAATCCTTGCAGACAAAGGCAAGTTGCGAGTAGAAGTGTCGATGTTTGGTAGGGAGACTCCGGTTGAACTGGAGTTTACGCAGGTCCAGAGACTCGATTAAGGATAGAGGTTATCCTGATAAGGAGGTGTAATGACAATGGCAAAAAAAGTAATTAGTTTGGTAAAATTAGCGATTAATGCAGGAAAAGCCACACCGGCACCTCCAGTAGGCCCAGCTTTAGGTCAACATGGTGTGAACATTATGGCTTTCTGCAAAGAATACAATGAGCGCACCAAGGATCAAGCGGGACTTATCATTCCTGTTGAAATTACAGTGTATGAAGATCGATCATTTACCTTTATTACTAAAACTCCACCAGCTGCTGTATTGCTAAAAAAAGCAGCGAATATCACATCAGGGTCTGCGGAACCGAATCGTAAAAAGGTTGCAGCTGTCCCGAAGTCAAAAATTCGCGAAATTGCGGACATTAAGATGAAGGATCTGAATGCTGCGAGTATCGAAGCCGCAATGCGTATGATTGAAGGTACAGCGCGAAGCATGGGAATCGATGTCGTCGAAGGCTAAAAATTAGTTTGTGGGAGGGCTAAGCCCGTATTACCACATGGAGGTTAAAAGAATGGCAAAAGTAGGTAAAAAATATCAAGAGGCTATAAAATCGTTTGATCGTGTTACGCTTTACGAACCACTAGAGGCTCTATCGATCGTTATAACGAACGCAAAGGCTAAGTTCGACGAGACAGTTGAAGTTGCTTTCAAATTGGGTATTGACACCCGTCATGCAGACCAACAAATTCGTGGGGCAATTGTGCTCCCGAATGGTACAGGAAAAACTCGTTCAGTGTTGGTATTTGCTAAAGGGGATAAGGCTAAGGAAGCGGAATTAGCTGGTGCAGACTTTGTTGGAGCTGAAGACATGATTGCCAAGATTGAGCAAGGATGGTTTGGCTTTGAAGTAGTTGTTGCAACGCCTGATATGATGGGGATGGTTGGAAAACTGGGCCGTGTTCTCGGACCCAAGGGCCTTATGCCTAACCCGAAAACGGGTACGGTTACTGTTGATGTAACTCGTGCGATCAAAGAGATCAAAGCTGGTAAGATTGAATACCGTGCGGAGAAGGCTGGTATTGTCCATGCGCCCGTCGGTAAAGCCTCATTTACTGCTGAAAAACTGTTAGAGAACTATCGTGTGCTAGCGGAGACCTTAGCTAAAGCTAAGCCTGCTTCTGCTAAGGGCCAATACATTCGGAGTGTTACTGTGTCTTCGACTATGGGTCCTGGTGTGCGTATTAATCCCGCTAAAGCGCTCTAACACGGGAATGTTCTTGACAATGGTCAGTAGAGAGGATAAACTAACGTGTACGGGTAATTCGTGAATTGCCCCTACTATATATGTCCGCTGTAGAAAGCAGGTGCCGTAAGGCTTAATGTCCTGCCGAGGTTGGAAGATACGCCGATGGATATTAATTTGGCATTCTTAACCTCTGCAAACGCGGAGGTTTTTTGCTGATTTTATCTGAAGGAAGGAGGTACACATAATGCCTAATATTGAAGTGAAAAGCCAAGTAGTCTCAGAAATCAAGGAAAAATTCCAACAAGCCTCTGGTATTGTCTTAGCGGACTACCGTGGTTTGACCGTGGCTCAAGTAACGCAATTGCGTGCGCAACTGCGTCTCGCAGGAGTGGAATACAGAGTGATGAAAAACACACTCGTGCGTCGCGCCGCTGATGAGTTAGGGGTAGAAGGCTTAGATTCTTACCTTAAAGGACCGACTGCATTTGCTTTTTGTGCAGACCCTGTCGCTCCCGCCAAAGTTTTAATGGAGTTTGCCAAAGTGAATAAGCTGAAGAAATTTAAAATTAAAGCTGGGATTCTTAATGGGAAAGTAATTGGCCCTGAAGGTGTCAAAGCTCTTGCTGATCTTCCTTCTCGCGAAGTTCTTCTGACTATGGTCGTACGTGGTATGCAGGCGCCTCTTGCTGGTATGGCCAACGTTCTTCAAGGACCAATTCGTAAAATGGGCTATGCTTTGGAAGAAGTACGTAAACTCAAGGCCGCCCAGTAATTCAAATGTTATCTGAAATCAAAACTGATTATATTTTAAGGGGGAAATTAATTATGTCTAAAGTAAATGAAATTCTCGAAACCGTTAAAGGTTTAACTGTCCTCGAACTATCTGAACTCGTCAAAGCGTTTGAAGTAGAATTCGGTGTAAGCGCATCAGCTCCAGTAGCGGCTGTAGGCGGAGGAGCAGCAGCGCCTGTCGTTGAAGAAGTTGAAGAAAAGACTGAATTTGATGTTATGCTCATGTCATGTGGAGCATCTAAAATCAGTGTTATCAAAGTAGTTCGTGAAGCCACTGGTTTAGGTCTGAAGGAAGCTAAAGATCTCGTGGACAACGCACCAAAAGCAGTTAAAGAGAAAATCTCTAAAGACGATGCTGAAGCTTTGAAAGTAAAATTAACTGAAGCCGGTGCAACCGTCGAAGTGAAATAAGCTTTGGAGATCCGAGAAGGTACTCTCTCTTGAGGAGGGTACCTTCTTTTTCATGGTTTCTGGAACGGCCCTTCTCGCCATCCAACAGTGATACTGGGGCTATAAAATTGAGGTAAGTCATAAAATTTAATCCATTAGGCAAAATAAAGTTACTTCTGGTAAAATTACTACCAAAATATCATCAAGGACCGCTCTCGTTGGGGCGGTCTTTGATGATATTCTGGAGGAAACTACTAGGTCTATCATCGAGTCCATGCCTAATTATATACCCCTTATTTCAATATAAAGGTAAAACATTGAATAAACGCTTTTTAAATTTTAATTTATTTATTGACAGGGACAGTAAAGAATGCTATTCTAGTCTCAAGATTCAGTGGTAAACGTTTACCTGTAAACGTTTACCACTGAATTAACGGTAAATTAAACGGCAATAAAGGGGGAAGACAAGAAGAATAAAATGATAACTATTAAGGACGTCGCAAAACTTGCCAATGTTTCTATAGCTAATGTATCCCGTGTTGTGAATGATTGTGCGCTAGTTACCACTCCAGAGACTAAACATACTTATGGTTAGGGAATCTGCTCCCTGATACAAAATTTGGAGGTGCTCAAGATGGCAAAGCGTCTTAATTTGTTAGAATGTGCTTATGTCGATGCTCAAGAATGGTTCAAAGAGAATGATACAGTTATCGTACCTATCGGTAGCATGGAAAAACATGGTGCCCATGTTCCTCTAGGAACAGATAGCTTTACTACGATTAACGTTACTGAGCGTGCAGCTAAACTATGTAATACTCCATATACCCCCCTGATGCCTTTCGGCTACTCGCCACATCATATGGGAAGAGTTAACGAAGGTAATGGAACAATTACACTACGCGCAGATACTTATCGTGCAATGCTGCTAGATATCGCTCGTAGCTTAATTTATCATGGTGCTAATAAAATTGTATTTGTCACTCACCATGGTTCTAATACCAAACCGATTGATGAACTCCTACGAAAGATCCGCTTTGAATATGGAGCCTTCGTTGCATTCTACAAAACTCCAACCGAAAGAGAGTGCGAAGTTGTTAAAGGTATTCTTGAAGGACCTCCAGAAGAAACCCCAGGGTGGCACGCTGGTGAAATGGAGACCGCTCAAATGATGGCCCACGATATGAGCTTGGTTGACATGAGCCGAGCTATCAATGATCGGGCCCATGCACCGCTATTTATGGGACCAAAGTTCAAAAAGAAAGATGGAACAATTACGGTAGAGTTCGGGGGATCTGAGAACATTTTTGTTCCAATGGAACACCATGAATACTCTGATCATGCAACGATTGGAAATCCTTTCCGCGGTACTGCAGAAAAAGGGATCAAGCTTTTCGAGAAAGAAGCAGAGCATCTGGCCGCCTTCGTCGAAGAAGTCAAAAAGTTCCCATTTGTTGTTGAAAACCGTAATTGGGGCGATAGAGCTTAATTTAAAACGATAGATTATAGTATCCTTTTGAAGCAAATGCTGGACCGAGGTCCGGGTTTTGCATAGGAGGCATGGAGATAGTTTTATGATGGTACAATAGGTGGTTCAAGAGGAAGGGTGATGCCAGCCATTTAGGGTTAGCGCTACCCTTCCATTTAAAGGCACAGAATTATTTTGGATGAGATTAGAAAGGTAACTGTATTATGAGAAGGACAAAAATTATTTGTACTATTGGCCCGGCAAGCGAATCCAGAGAAAAAATAAAACAACTATTGACGGCAGGGATGAATGTTGCTCGATTGAATTTTTCTCATGGTACCCATGAAGAACATGGTATGCGTATGTCTATTTTGAAAGAGGAAGCGGCGAATGTGGGGAAACATTTAGGGATTTTACTTGATACCAAAGGGCCAGAAATCCGTACAGGTATGGTTCCGCAGTTAGGAATCAAGCTTACCAATGATGCAGAGTTTATTTTGGATACGAAATCTGCTCAGGGTTCATTAGAAAGAGTAGGAATAACTTATAAAGAATTATGGCTTGATGTCGTTCCAGGGACGCATATTTTAATTGATGACGGACAGCTGGATTTGGAAGTTGTGTCGGTACAGCAAGAAGAGATTAAGACGAGAGTTCGTAATGGGGGTATCTTAAAATCACAAAAGGGAGTTAATGTTCCTGGAATTTCAATTAAATTGCCTGGTGTAACCGAAAAGGATATTGAAGACATTCGCTTCGGTATTACCAGGGGGATAGATTTTATTGCGGCTTCCTTTACTCGTAAAGCTTCTGATATATTGGCGGTGCGGCAAATCGCTGAGGAAATGGGAGCAACGGTACAAATTATCGCTAAAATAGAAAGCCAAGAGGGCATTGAAAATCTAGATTCTATTTTGGAAGTTGTTGACGGGTTGATGGTCGCGCGCGGAGATTTAGGCGTTGAGGTTCCGGTTGAAGAAGTCCCTGTCTATCAGAAAGAAATGATTCGAAAATGCAATTTACTTGGAAAGCCAGTCATAGTAGCCACTCAAATGCTCGATTCCATGATTCGGCAACCTCGACCTACTCGGGCGGAAGCTAGCGATGTTGCTAATGCTATCTTGGACGGAGCGGATGCTATTATGCTGTCAGGCGAAACAGCTGCCGGACAATTTCCTGTTGAGGCAGTACGTATGATGGATAAAATCGCCAAGCGAACGGAAACAACGCTCTTAGAAACTAAGACAACTCGCCATCCCCATCTCAATGTGGCGGAGTCCATCAGCTACGCCAGCTATAGCATCGCTGGAGATCTAAATGCGACTGCAATATTAACTCCTACACAGTCTGGTTTAACAGCGCGGATGATTTCCAAATATCGTCCCAAAGCTCTAGTAGTAGCTACTACTCCCTTTCCTGAGGTTGCTCGAAAACTGACTCTTCAGTGGGGGGTTGAATCCCTTGTGGTTCCGGAAAGCACTGGAACTGATCAAGTATTGTCAGTAGCTGTAATGGCTGCACTTAATAAAAATTACATTCAAACTGGGGACGTTGTCGTGATTACGGCCGGGGTCCCCGTAGGTAAGGTCGGTACTACTAATATGATTAAAGTCCAAGTAGTCGGTGGGGTCCTTGCAAAGGGGACGGGTATTGGGAGGAAATCGTATATGGGTATTGCCCGGATAGTCCATCTACCTGAGCATGATACTTTTAAGAAGGGTGACATTCTTGTTGCTAGCTCTACAGATACTCGATATGTTCCGATGATTGCGCGGGCAGGAGCGTTAGTCATTAGGGAAGCTGGCTTAACGTCCCATGCTGCTATTGCGGCTTTAGAATACGGTATCCCGGCTATTATAGGATTACAAGACGCCATGATTATAATTTCTGAGGGACAGAGGATTACGGTAGATGCACTTGCTGGAGTTATTTATGAAGGAACGGTTAGTATTTTATAAATTGGTTTAAAGAAGTGCAACGATTTGGAAAGACCGAACGTAACAGAGCATTTGGCAAGGCGGTTGCAAATGTAAGTTGTTGGAGGCGGGGATTCTGAAGCAGCCGCGGATAAATTGGGCATTGAGAATTAGATGGTTCGAGAGGTTCGTACAACGTGCATCGACCTCACATAAGAAGTGGAGGATGAAAAGTGGCAAAACGGCGGACGGTCATCGCTGGCAATTGGAAAATGTTTAAAACCGTCAATGAAGCAACGGATTATGCAATAAGATTTTTAGAAGAAGTAAAGGATGTTACAGAACTCGACATTAACATTATTCTTTGTGCTCCATTTACAGTGCTCTATCCTTTAAAGAATGAACTGGAAGAAAGTGTTGTTCATTTGGGTGCACAAAACATGTCCTGGGCAGACCAGGGTGCTTATACAGGTGAAATATCCGCCCAGATGCTCATCGATGTCGCCTGTACGTATGTTATATTGGGCCACTCTGAACGGCGAGAACTGTTTGGGGAAACGGATGAAGAGATCAATAAAAAAGTGCGGAAAGCATTGTCCGCGGGCTTGACCCCCATTCTTTGTGTAGGGGAAAACCTGAACGTTCGCGAGGAAGGAAAAGCTGCAGAGTGGGTCCAATCTCAGGTTTCTCATGCTCTCTCCAGTATATCCACTGAGGATCTCAGTCGAATTGTCGTTGCATATGAGCCCATATGGGCGATCGGTACTGGGAAAACAGCGTCCAGTCGAGATGCCCAAGAAATGTGTGCGGCAATCCGTGCCACTCTGAACGAACTCATGGGACCTGGGGCTGAGAAAGTGCCCATTCTCTATGGCGGAAGTGTCAAGGCGGACAACATCGCAGAGTTATTGACTGAGCCGGATGTTGACGGCGCATTAGTCGGCGGGGCAAGCCTGGATCCGCTGGGTTTTGCGAAACTTGTACATAACGCAGCTTCCGTCGCCAAGTCCAACAGCACTCAAAAAACCAAGGAAACCTAGATATAAGCATTCTAAGAACAAAGGGGGAAATTTTAATGAATTTTATAACAGATGTTTATGCTCGTGAGATTTTGGATTCTCGGGGGAATCCAACGGTAGAGGTCGATGTGGTTCTTACCGATGGGATCATAGGTCGAGCATCTATCCCATCGGGCGCTTCTACAGGAGCTTTTGAAGCAGTGGAACTCCATGACGGAGACGCCACGCGTTATATGGGTAAAGGGGTACTGAAAGCGGTTGAAAATGTCAACTTACTTATCAGGCCGGAAGTAGAGGGACTGGACCCGTTCGACCAGCCAGGCCTGGATCGTCTCTTAATTGACCTGGATGGAACTGCAAATAAGGGGAAATTGGGAGCTAACGCGATCCTCGGTGTGTCCTTAGCCACAGCTAAAGTAGCAGCGGAGTCTCTCGGGTTGCCCTTATATAAGTATTTAGGCGGTGTTAATGCTAAAGAGCTTCCAGTGCCGATGATGAATATTTTAAATGGTGGTAAACATGCTGATAACAACGTGGACATTCAAGAATTTATGATTATGCCAGTTGGAGCCTCCAGTTTTGCTGAAGGCTTGCGCATGGGAACAGAAGTGTACCACAGTCTGAAAGTGGTACTAAAAGAAAAAGGCCTTGCCACAGCAGTCGGGGATGAAGGTGGTTTTGCACCCAACCTCGAATCCAACGAAAAGGCGCTGCTCTGCATTGTTGATGCAATTCAAAGGGCAGGGTATATTCTAGGAGAACAAGTGGCGCTAGCGATTGATGTGGCAGCCACAGAACTTTACGAAGATGGAACCTATAACTTAGCGGGGGAAGGGCTTAAGAAGACCTCAGATGAGATGATCGATTACTATGAGGGACTAATCGAGCGCTATCCGATTGTTTCGATAGAAGACGGGCTGGATGAAAACGACTGGGAAGGCTGGCGTAAGCTGACAGAGCGCTTGGGAGATCGCGTTCAGCTCGTTGGCGATGATTTATTTGTGACCAACCCGGAGCGCTTGGGACGTGGAATCAAGAAGAAATGCGCCAACTCGATCCTTATCAAGCTTAACCAAATTGGCACCTTAACCGAGACCCTAGATGCCATAGAAATGGCCAAACGTGCCGGATATACCGCTGTCGTCTCTCATCGTTCTGGGGAGACAGAAGACGTCACCCTAGCTCATGTCGCTGTTGCTGTCAATGCTGGTCAGATTAAAACTGGGGCACCGGCACGGACCGAACGGGTGGCCAAGTACAACGAATTGCTCCGTATTGAAGAGGAACTTGGAGAGAGCGCAGTGTATCGCGGCCGGAAAGCGTTAGCCAGGTAGATACCTTTAGCCAACTTCTTCTTCCACGGAGCTGCCAACTTAATTGGGCTCATCGCACGAGCCTTTGTCGACCGTTGGAGCAAAAACGGTCGATGATCACAGAACTGTTTTTGTAGTCCAATTTTTGATCGGCTATTCGATTAACTTAGTTTATTTCAAACGTTTCTTAACACAACGGGGAACATGTTTTATTTTTAATATGGCATTGTTTTTGAAGAACAAATAAACTAAAAAATAAAAATTTAGGTGTGAATATTATATTGACATAGATTTTAAAGAGTGGTATTCTAACTTCAGGGTCTAATGGTAAACGTTTTCCACTAGACCCTAGCGGAAAAGAACAGCACTAAAAGGGGGAAGACAAATAAAACAAAATGGTAACTATTAAGGACGTCGCAAAGCTTGCCAATGTTTCCATAGCTACGGTATCCCGTGTTCTGAACAATAGCGATCACCCAGTGAATGTAGAGACAAAGCACCGCATTTTAAATGCAATTGAGGAACTAGGTTTTTACGCAAATGCTGCTGCACGAAGTCTACAGCTAAATAAAACAGGAACGATTGGTTTGATTGTTCCAGACATCGCTAACCCATACTACCCAGGTATTGTTAGGGGAGTTGAAGACCTTGCACATGACTTAGGATATACAGTTATCCTTGGAAATGCTGATCGATCAAGGGAGCGCACTCAACAATATTTAAGGGTACTAAGGGAAAAGAGAGTAGATGGAATTATTTTTACTGGTGGTGGAATTGTAGAAGATGCTACTCAAGGAGATTTTTTTGAGAAGAGTAAAATCGCTAATGTTGTGATTGGTAGACATAGTGTAAACCAATCTTCGGTGAGAGTTGATAATGTTCAAGCGGCCCGGGAAGCTTGTGAACATTTAGTTAATCGTGGTCACCGACACATTGCAACTATTTGTGGCCCTAATAGCTCCACAACTGCGCGTGATCGCATAGAAGGATACCGTATATGCTTAGAAAGTCATAATTTAGCGATAATGGACGAACAGATCATCCGAGGTAATTTTGAGTTAGAGAGCGGGTATAATGCTTTAACTCAAATGCACAAGGTAGGCCCAGGGGGAATCACAGCTGTATTTGTCCAGAATGATTTCATGGCTATAGGCTTAATCAATGCGCTACGTGATAAGGGAATTAGGGTTCCGGAAGATGTAGCAGTTATAGGTTTTGATGACATTTCTCTAGCATCAATTATGACTCCAAAGCTTACGACAATATCGGTCCCAGTATACGAATTGGGTAAAGTTGCTATGCAAGTGTTGTCCGAGATCCTCGAAGGGCTGGATGTACCGCTAGTTACCACACTAGAAACTAAACTTATGGTTAGGGAATCTGCTCCCTGATACAAAATTTGGAGGTGCTCAAAATGGCAAAGCGTCTTAATTTGTTAGAATGTGCTTATGTGGATGCTCAAGAATGGTTCAAAGAGAATGATACAGTTATCGTACCTATCGGTAGCATGGAAAAACATGGCGCCCATGTTCCTCTAGGAACAGATAGCTTTACTACGATTAACGTTACTGAGCGTGCAGCTAAACTATGTAATACTCCGTATACCCCTCTGATGCCTTTTGGCTATTCACCACATCATATGGGAAGAGTTAACGAAGGTAATGGAACAATTACCCTACGCGCAGATACTTATCGTGCAATGCTGCTAGATATCGCTCGTAGCTTAATTTATCATGGTGCTAATAAAATTGTATTTGTCACTCACCATGGTTCTAATACCAAACCGATT
>Ga0209587_1000035_pt1 | contig 61071 bp, 59 predicted proteins | sample NGEPerD_2_FD_184512 | JGI IMG/M metagenome (GOLD analysis project Ga0209587, IMG submission 184512) | Arctic peat soil microbial communities from the Barrow Environmental Observatory site, Barrow, Alaska, USA - NGEE PermafrostL1-D... | ecosystem: Environmental > Terrestrial > Soil > Wetlands >...
CGAGGCCTGGGCGCGACGGTCGACGAGGCCGGATGGTTCGCCACACGCGACCGCGCCTGGGTCGATGACGACGGGTACCTGTTCATCGAGGGCCGCGCCGACGACACGATCATCCGAGGCGGCGAGAACATCGCGCCGGCCGAGATCGAGGAGGTGCTGCGCCGCCACGGCGGCGTCGCCGACGCCGCCGTCGTGGGTCTGCCCGACGAGGAGTGGGGTCAGCGGATCGCCGCGGCTGTCGTGACGCGGCCGGGTGCGACACCGACCGAGACGCAGCTCACCGACTTCGTCCGCGCGGCGCTGCGCAGCGCCAAGGCTCCCGAAGAGATCCGCTTCGTCGACGAGCTGCCCCTGACCGACACCGGCAAGCTCGTACGCCGAGACGTCGTGGCACAGTTCCTCGCGTCTGAAGGGACGACGCCGTGACCCGCCTCACCGCACCGCCACAACCGTTCCCGTCCGGCCCGACCGAGAGCGACGCGGCCGCGGGTCGCCGTCGCGTCGCCGAAGCCGAAGGGGAGCTGCACCACCTGCTCGACGCGGGCATCGACGTCCTGCAACGCGAGGGCATCACGCGACTCACCCTCCAAGACGTGCTGACCGAAGCCGGCGTCGGCACGCGCGCGTTCTACCGACACTTCGAGTCGAAGGACCAGTTCCTCGTCGCGATCTGGGAGCGCGAGAGCCTACGATCCGAGGCGACGCTCGGAGCCCGCATGCGCGCGACTACTTCGAGCCGCGAAGCCGTCACGGCGTGGATCGATGATCGCCTCGAGCTCGTGTTCGACCCTCGCCGCGCCGCGAGGGTCCGGGTCTTCTGGCGAGAGGGCCCGTACCTGCAGCACACCCGTCCGAGTGAGTTCCAGCGGGTCCAGGAGCCGATCGTCCGTCTGCTGCGCGGCGCGATCGAAGCGGGCACGACCGACGGGAGCTTCCCCGACGCGAGCTCCGTGCTCGACGCCGAGACGATCCAGGTGATCTTCCTCATGCTCGCCCACCGGCGCGCGGTCGGCGCGCTCGTCACCTACGACCAGGCGCGTGCCCACCTGCTGCGCTTCACGTGGTCGGCATTCGGCACCGGTCGAGACCGCCAGCCCGACGCGACCGCGACCACAACCGGTCCCGAGGAGGCCTCGTGATCAGCACCGACCCCGTCACCGTCGAGGTCGTGCGCTCCGCGATGGAGACCATCTGCTTCGAGATGGCCACCTACGTGTCGCGCACGGCAACGACGCCGATCCTCAACCAGTCGAACGAACGCAACGCCACGATCCTCGACTGGCAAGGGCGCCTCGCGGCGCTGTCGGTCGGAATCCCGCAGTTCATGTTGTCGTCCACACTGCCGGTCCGCTTCGCGTTGGAGTTCTTCGGCGACGAGCTCTACCCGGGTGACGTGATCGTGGCCAACGACCCGTATCACGGCGGCGGGCACCTTCCGGACGTGAACGTGTTCGCGCCGCTGTTCGACGAGCGCGGCGACCTGCTCCTCATCGCGAGCATCCAATGCCACCACGGCGACACCGGGGGTGCAATGGCCGGCGGCTACAACGTCTTCGCGCGTGACATCTGGAGCGAGGGAGTCCGTTACCCCCTCCTCAAGATCATCGAACGGGGTCAGGAACGTCGCGATGTCGTGCTGACCATGCGGGCCAACAACCGAATGCCCGGGTTCGTCGGCGACCTGCGTGCGCAGCTCGGCGCCGCGCAGCTCGGCGTGGAACGCCTCCAATCGATCGTCGATCGCTACGGCGCCGATGCAGTGCGCGCCGCGGTCGACGCGACCATCGCGGATGCCCACGACCGCTTCGCCGAGGAGATCCGCGCCTGGCCCGACGGCACCTATGCGGCCGACGTGTACGTCGACTCGGACCCGCAGGGCAACCCCGACATCCACGTCCACGTCGCCGTGACCGTCGACGGCGACCGGCTCATCGTCGACTTCGCCGGCAGCGACGACCGACCCGAGATCAACGCGTGGTCAACCTACGGCAACACCCGCGGCTACACGATCGCCCAGCTCGGGTCGATGGTGGACCCGGCGATCCCGAAGAACGAGGGGTTCTTCGACTGTGTGGAGCTGCGCATCCCCGAAGGAACGTGCGTGAACCCCGTGGAGGGCAAACCCGTCAGCGCGGGCACGCATCACCCGGGCGTCGAGGTCGGTGACGCGATCACGCTGGCGATGAGCCAGATCATCCCGGACCGATGCTCGCCGCAGACCTACAAGTACGGCGCACCCCGCCAGATGTGGGGTGACGTCGATCCCCGCTCCGGACAGCCGTTCTTCGATCACGGCGGCGAGGTCAACGCCGGCTGGGTGAACGGCGTGCGCGGCGTGGACGGGTGGGGCGCGCTGTGCACGAGCAACGGCAATCTCATCAAGGCGCCGGCCGAGATCAACGAGATGCTCTTCCCGCACATCCTGCGCGGCCGCAACTACCGGACCGACTCCGCCGGCGCGGGTCAGTGGCGCGGTGGGTGCGGCTCACTGTTCATCAAGGAGGTGCGCACGCCGACCTCGTTGAACCAGTACGTCGTGAACCGGATTCACCTGCATCCCGGTGTCGCCGGCGGCGCCCCCGGCGCGCCCGACAAGGTGCTGTTGCGGGCGGGCACACCCGACGAGGTGGAGGTCGCGCCCACCGTCGCGGACTTCCGGCTCGAGACCGGCGAGCGACTCGTCTATGAGTACGGCGGCGGCGGGGGGTGGGGTGACCCGCTGCTGCGCGACCCCCAGGCGGTGCTCGACGACGTGTGGGACGAGTACGTCTCGGCCGACGCGGCCACGGCCGACTACGGCGTCGTCGTGAGCGGTTCGCTCGAGGCGATGGACCTGGCCGTCGACATGGAAGCCACCGAAGCTCGACGGGCCGAGATGCGTACCGCACGGGCCGCAGCCGAGATATCGCCATGAGCTACCGCATCGGGATCGACGTCGGGGGCACGTTCACGGATCTCGTGCTCTTGGACCCCGACGGCGGGATCACGTTGGAGAAGACCCCGACGACGCCGGACGACCAGAGCGAGGGCGTGCTCGAGGGGATCGGTCGGCTCGCGGCCTCGGTCGGCCTCGGCGGCGCGGCCGAGCTGCTCGCCCGGACCGACGCGATCGTGCACGGCACCACGACCGGCGACAACACCATGATCCAGATGTCGGGCGCGCCGACCGGACTCATCGTCACCGAGGGGTTCCGCGACGAGATCGAGATGCGCCGCTGCTACAAGGAAGACATCTGGGACCCGACGCTGGCCGGGCCGGAGCCGATCGCCCGTCGGCGGGTGCGCCTCGAGGTGGCCGAGCGCATCACCGCCGAGGGCGAGGTCGACACCCCACTGGACGAAGCCGCGGTGCGCGCCGCGGCCCGCCGCCTGCGGGCCTTCGGGATCACGTCGATTGCGGTCGTCTTCCTGCACTCCTACCTGAACCCCGACCACGAGCTGGCCGCACGCGAGCTCATCCGCGAGGAGTATCCCGACGTCGAGCTGATCTCGTTGTCCCACGAGGTCTACGCCAAGCCGCCCGAGTTCGAGCGGACCAGCACGACGCTCGTCAACGCCTACGTCGGTCCGCCGATCGTGCGGTACCTGGCCCGGCTGGAGGCTCGACTCGAGGATGCGGGCTACGCGCGGGAGCTGCTCGTCGCGAGCGCGGCCGGTGGGGTGGCGACACCGTCGGTCATCGGCCGAAGAGCGGTCACGACGATCGGATCGGGACCGACCGGTGGAGTCGTCGCCGCGGCGAGGGCATCGGCAGCCGCGGGGCTGAGTGACGTCGTGAGCATCGACATGGGGGGCACGTCCTATGACGTGTGCCTGATCCGGGGTGGGCGCCCGGAGCTCAAGCGGGACTGGAATTGGCGGCACCGGTACTGCATCGCCACGCCGATGGTCGACATTCACGCGATCGGCGCGGGCGGCGGATCGGTGATCCGCGTCGAACGCTCTCAGCTGCAGGTCGGCCCTCGATCGGCGGGTGCAGAGCCCGGACCGGTCAGCTACGGGCGGGGCGGCACGGAACCGACGGTGACCGACGCGGATCTCGTCCTCGGCCGGCTCGACCCGGCCGGGTTCTGGGGCGGTCGGATGGATCTCGACGTCGACGCGGCACGCGCCGCGCTCGGCCGCGTCGGCGCCGAGCTCGGGCTCGACGCGGAAGCGGTCGCGCTCGCAGCGGTGCGCCTCGTCGACGCGCACATGAGCGACGCGACCCGAAAGGTGCTGTCGCTCGCGGGGGCCGACCCCCGCGACGTCGACCTGGTCGCGTTCGGCGGGATGGGCGGTATCCACGCGACCACCCAGGCACGCCTGCTCGGCGTTCGGCGGGTACTCGTGCCGCGCGCCGCGCCGGGCTTCTCGGCGCTCGGTCTGCTCACCGCCGACCACGTCGTCGATGACACCGCCGCGCTGTTGGCACCGTGGAGCGAGATCGACCTCGATCGGCTCAGCGCGCTCGCCGATGGCCTCGAACGCCGCGGGCTGGACGACCTGCGTACGGCCGGTGTCCCCGACGAGCGCATCCGCGCCGAGTGGTTCGTCAACCTCGTCTATCCGGGCCAGACGTTCGACACCACGTTGGCCTTCGAGCGGGCACCGGGTGAACCCATCACCCGCGACGCGATCGCCGCCGCCGTCGAGGCGTTTCACCAGCGCAACGAGGCGGCCCGGCTCATCGAGGCACGTACCCAGGAGCCCAGCGTGCGCGGGGTGCGGCTGGTGCTCACCGGACTCGTCGACCAACCCAGGCCCGTCGAGCTGACCGCCGGTCACGAGAAGGTCTCGCCGATCGCGATCCGGCGCGTCCACGTGGACAACGGATGGCATGACGCCGCGGTGTACGAAGGACTCGGCGTGGCTCCCGGCCAGGTGATCGGGGGACCCGCCGTTGTCCAGTACCCGTTCACCGCCCTCGTCCTCGGGCCGACCGATCGGGCCGAGATGCGCACCAACGGCGACACGCTCGTCACCGTCGGCGCCTGATCGGGACGAGAACGTCAGCGGGCCTTCCAGACCGGAGGGCGCTTCTCGGCAAAGGCCAGTGGGCCTTCTCGAGCGTCTTCGGTCGAGAAGATTCGCGACGAGAGCTTCGCCTCCTGCTCGAACGCGCTGCGCAGGCCCCGACCGGCCCCCTCCAACAGCGCAACCGCAGCATCGATCGCGACCCGGGCGGTCTGCGGGTCATCGGGATCGATCGCCACGAGCACGTCACGCAGACCCCGCACGGTCCGGCGGAGGACCTTCACCTCTTCCTCATCGTGGTAAAGGCCACCGAGGGCGGACTGCTTCGTCGCTTGCACCGCGAGGGGAGCGTTGGCGACGATGCGCGCCGCGTAGCCCCGCGCCGCGTCCAAGAGCTCGTCGCCCGGGACGACCGCGTTGAGCAGACCCATCTCGTACGCGCGCGACGCGGGGATGAGGTCGGCGCAGAGCAGGAACTCCATCGCGACCGCCCAGGGAATCTGGCGCGGGAGGCGCACCGTCGTTCCCCCACCGGCGAACAGTCCCCGCTTGGGCTCCATGACCGCGAATTGTGCTTCGGGGCAGGCGAGCCGGATGTCGGTCCCGCCGAGCATCTCCATCCCGCCCGCGGTGCAGAAGCCGTTCACCGCGGCGATCACCGGCTTGTGGAGCTCGTAGTTCCGCAGCACCGCCTTCACGCCGTCGTCGAGGCGGTACCCGTCGATCTCGGTCAGCCCCTGCTCGCTGATCTGGCGTTGCAGCTTCGTGATCTCGGGCACGTAGCGCTTCAGATCCGCTCCGGAGAAGAACGCGTCGCCGACACCGGTGACGATCGCGACCCATGCTTCGTCGTCGTCACGGAAGCGGTCCCAGGCTTCACGCAGCAGCTTGAAATGCTCCATGTCGGCTGCGTTGCGGGCCTCGGGCCGGTCGATGGTGATGAGCACGACGTGGCCGGAGCTCTGCTCGTAGTGAATCGCCATGCGTGCGACGATATCGACATGAGCGTCGATCTCGCGGGTGCCGCCGATCTGCACTGCCACTTCGGGCCCGACCCGCACCGCGCCCGGTCGGTCGACGCGGTCGAAGCGGCCACCGACGCCGCCGCGGCCGGTCATGCGGCCATCGTGCTCAAGTCGCATGCCTTCCCCACCGCGTCGCTCGCGTGGGCGGTCGGCCAACAGGTCGAGGGTCTGCGCGTGATCGGCGGCATCTGCTGCGACCGGGAGGTGGGCGGAGTCAACCCCGCGGCGGTGGAGGTGGCGCTGGCTCTGGGTGCACGGGTGGTCTGGCTTCCCACCCTGTCGAGCCGACAGGACGTCGTGAACGGCGTCGCCGGCCAGCTCGGCATCCCCGGGCCCGGCATCGTGGTGACCGACGACGACGGTGAGCTGCTCGCCGAGACGCGGGCGGTGCTCGACCTCGTCGCCGAGCACGACGCGATCCTCGCCACGGGTCACGTCAGCGCGGCCGAGCACTTCGCGGTCGTGCGCGAGTTCGCGGCGCGCGGCACGGTGCTCGTCACCCACGCGACCGAGGAGCTGGCCGGCCCCAACCTGAGCGCGGCCCAGTGCGCCGAGCTCGCGGCGGCCGGCGCGTGGATCGAGCTGTGCGCGATGACCTGCATCGGCGGACTGGCGACCCGTTCGGTGGCCGACATGGTCGCCACCATCGCAGCGGTCGGCACCGATCGCGTGACCCTGGGGACCGACTTCGGCCAGGCGATCAACCCCCGACCCGCGCCGGGGCTGCAGACCTACGCCGACGCCCTCTTCGCCGAGGGCCTCGCCGAAGCCGAGATCCGCCGGATGGCTTGCACCAACCCGACCGCACTGCTGCATCTGGACCCCTGACGTGTCGCCGTGCGCCACGCGCGCCGGCGGCCCACGAGGTCTCCGCTCGCCCGCGACCTGACACGCGTGTCAGAATGGGAGAACTTGGAGCAGAGACCGAGCCGAGGAGCTGGTTGTGGAGCTGCCGAAGATCATCAGCGTCGATGACCACGTCGTCGAGCCGCCACACGTCTGGCAATCCTGGCTGGCGAAGAAGTACCGCGCGAAGGGACCCCGGGTCGAGCGCAAGAAGTGGGGAGACTTCCGCCTGAAGCCCGGCGCTCGCTACGAGATGACCGAAGACCCCAACGGCATGTGGGGCGACGCCTGGTACTACGAGGACCGTCTCATCTACGTCAACAAGCGCTTCGTCGCCATCCCGCTCGAGGCAACACCCGGCGGTGACCTCTCCAAGTTCGACCGCACGAAGATGGTCATGACGGCCCTCACCTACGACGAGATGCGTCCGGGCTGTTACGAGGTTGACGCACGGATCGAGGACTTCAAGGCCAACTGGGTCGACGGCTCGCTGCCCTTCCCCACCTTCCCCCGCTTCTGCGGCCAGACGTTCTACGACGGTGAGGACAAGGAGCTCGGCCTGGCGTGCGTTCGTGCGTACAACGATTGGATGGTCGAGGAGTGGTGTGCGCCGTCGGGTGGGATGAACATCCCGCTGTGCATCATGCCGCTGTGGGATGTCCAGGAGTGCGTGCTCGAGATCCAGCGCAACGCGGACCGCGGGGTGCGCGCGTTCTGCTTCAGCGAGATCCCCACCCACCTGGGCCTGCCGAGCATCCACAGCGGCAGTTGGGATCCGGTGTTTCAGGTCTGCAACGACAACGGCGTGACGCTGTGCATGCACATCGGTTCGTCGTCCACGAACCCATCCGCGTCGCCCGACGCCCCTCCCGGCGTCGGCGGCACGCTCGCGTTCAACAACTCGATGGCGTCGCTGGCGGACTGGCTGTTCTCGACCAAGCTCATCCAGTTCCCGAAGCTGAAGCTCGCCTACTCCGAGGGCCAGATCGGCTGGATCCCCTACGCCCTCGAACGCGCCGACACCGTCTGGGACCAGCACGACAGCTGGCACCACTCCAAGGAGCGGATCCCCGAGCCGCCGTCGACCTACTACTACGGGCGGATCTTCGGGTGCTTCACCGCGGACCGCCACGGTCTGCGCTCGCTCGACGAGGTCGGCGAGGACAACATCTGCTTCGAGACCGACTACCCGCACACCGACACGACGTGGCCGAACTCGCACGAGTACATCGAGAAGATGCTGGTGGGCGTCGACGAGCAGGTCGCGTACAAGGTGCTGCGGGGCAACGCGATCAAGATGCTCGAGCTCGACCGCGTCTGAGCCACGTGCCGGTGGTGCCCGCCGGATGAGCCGGCCTCCGGGGGTCGCGGTCGTCGGCACCGGCTTCGGGCGTCGCGTCCACGTGCCCGCGCTCCGAGCCGCGGGCTTCGAGGTGCGCGCGCTGATCGGACGCGACACCGACAAGACGGCTCGACGGGCGGCACGCGCCGAGGTCGGCCACCCGTGCACGACGCTGGCAGACGCGCTCGCACTCCCGGGTATCGACGCCGTGAGCATCGCCACCCCACCCGCGACCCATGCGCCACTCGCGCTCCAGGCGATCGCGGCGGGCCGTCACGTGCTGTGCGAGAAGCCCTTCGCCATCGACGCCACCGAGGCATCGTCGATGCTCGTGGCGGCCGAGCGCGCCGGGGTCGTCCATCTGGTCGGCCACGAGTTCCGCTTCGCCGCGGCGCAGTCGGCGGTGGCCCGGGTGATCGGCGAAGGCCGCATCGGCGAACCACGAACCTTCACCGTGGTCAGCTCGATCAATCTGCTCTCCGGTCCGACGGAGCTGTTCGCCGACTGGTGGTACGACGCGGCCGCGGGTGGCGGCTGGCTCGGCGCGTCCGGATCACACGCCGTGGATCAACTCCGCACCTGGCTCGGCGAGATCGAGAGCGTCAGCGCGACCCTGCCGACGGTGTCCGCGCTCGACCGAGGCGTCGAGGACTCCTTCGTCGCCCGACTCACGACGGTGAACGGCGCCGAGGGCGTGTTGCAGCAGTGCGCCGCCGCGTGGACGCCGAACGTCGTAGGCCTGACAAGCGTGACCGGAACCGAGGGAACCATCGTCGTCAAGGGTGACCGGGTCGTGCTCGCCGACGCGACCGGCGAACACGAGCTCGTCACCGCAACACCAGTCGAGGCCGACGCCGACTCGGAGCACCGGTGGATGGCGATGGAGCTCGAGCCGTACACCGCGCTGGCCCGTGCGTTCTACACCGCGATCGACGGCGGCGAACCGGGCCCGGTCGCGCCCGCCACGTTCACCGACGGCGTCGCCGGTATGCGCGTCCTCGATGCCATGCGCGCCTCGGCCGCCGCGGGCGGCGCGCTCCAAGCGGTCGACCCGTCCCGGTAGTCCCGCGTCGGGCTCGGACGTACCGAACCATCGCTTTGGCGTCGCAGGCCATGAATTATCCATGCCCTACGACGCCAAAGGAGATGAATCGGCGGCGGATAGGGTTTCGCCATGCTCGATCATGTCTCGATTCAGTGCGCCGATGTGGCGGCGAGTGCCGCGTTCTACGACGCATTTCTTGCGCCGATCGGCGGAACGCGCGTCATGGACTTCGGTGAGGTCATCGGCTTCGGTGTCGCGCCGATGCCGGACTTCTGGATCGGCCCGCGGGCAAGCGGTGAGGGGTTCCGTGAGTCCCACATCGCGCTCACGGCCGGCGACCGGGGAGCGGTCCACGCGTCCTTCGACGCCGCCGTGAGCGCCGGCGCTGATGTGCTGCACGAACCGCGAGTCTGGCCCGAGTACCACCCCAACTATTTCGGCGCGTTCGTCCGTGATCCCGACGGCAACAACGTCGAGGTCGTCTGCCACAACCCCGAGTAGTAGAGACACGGTCGGGCGATGTCCCGATACCGCTCCGCGGACGAGGACAGTGCTCGGTGGGCGGGGTTCTCGTTCCGGCCGGGCGACATCGTGATCAGCACGCGGTCCAAGAGCGGCACGACCTGGGTGCAGATGATCTGCGCGCTGTTGGTGTTCCAGACCGAGGACCTGCCCGCGCCGTTGGCCGAGCTCTCCCCGTGGTTGGACTGGCTCGGGGCTCCACGCGACGACGTCTTGGCTCACCTCGACGCGCAGGGGCACCGGCGGTTCGTGAAGACCCACACGCCGCTCGACGGTGTGCCGCTGGACCCGCGCGCCACCTACATCGTGGTGGCGCGCCACCCGTTGGACATGGCAGTGTCGCTGTACCACCAGGGCGACAACCTCGATCGCGAGCGGATGCGCGAGCTCACCGGCCGGGACCGACCCCCATCGCCGGCGTCCGCTCGGCCGCCGCTTCGCGAGTGGCTGGTTGCGTGGATCAACTGGCAGGGAAGCCCGCGCGAGCAGATGGACTCCCTTGCTGGAGTGCTGTGGCACCTGTCCGACGCGTGGGCCCGTCGCGACCAGCCGAACATCGTTCTCGTGCACTACGACGATCTGTCGGCTGATCTCGAAGGCCAGATGCGCCGCCTCGCGAGACTGCTCCACATCCATGTCGACGAGGCGAGGTGGCCCGATCTCGTGCGCGCGGCGCGCTTCGAGCGGATGCGAGCTCGTGCCGACCAGTTGGCCCCCGACGCCGCAGGAGTCCTCAAGTCCCCCGCGCGGTTCTTTCGGCGCGGTTCGTCCGGCGCTGCCCGAGAGGTGCTCTCCGAGCGCGAGCTCGCCGACTACCAGGCACGCGCCGAGCATCTGGCTCCGACGGACTTGTTGGATTGGCTCCACCGTGAGGACCCACCGCCGACCTGACTCTCTCCCTCTCGGTGTGACGTGTCGCGCTGTTGTTCGCGAAGAGCCGGGTGAGCAGCGTCGTGTTCGCTTCCAGGAGGTGTCGACCCGCCCTCGCGGGGCACGCTCGAGATGCGTCTCCTCCATCACCCGACGGGAAAGGGGCGGGCGCTCATGAGCCGAGCCCCATCACGAGCGCAGCGCCCCAGACCATCAACGAGGCTCCGAGCACGTGGCTGATCGCCCGACTCGGGAGGATCTTCTCGAGCAGGACCACCGAGGCCACGAGCGCGATCCACCACAGGTTCATGACGCCGAGCACGAACAAGAGCGTCATCAGTGCCCAGCAGCACCCGACGCAGACCGCCCCGTGGCGCACACCCATGACGACCGCGCCACGTTGGCCATCGCGCCACTCGTTGAGGAGGAATCCAAGGGGCGTCCGGCACTGCCGAAGACACGCATCTTTGACCCTCGTGAACTGGTAGGCACCCGCCGCCAGCAACAGCAGGCCGCCGAGCCAACTGCTCGTGGAGACCCCCATGGCATTGACGAGTGCGGCGTCGTGCAGCACCCACTGGGCGCCGGTCGCCAGCGCGGCGAAGCCGCTCCAGGCAGCGAGGTAGCCGGCCACGAACAATGCGGTGGAGCCGTGAAGCCCGGGGGTGTCCGATCGGACGGTCGTCGCATAGGCGCCGATCATCGGTGCCGCCGACGGGAGCATCATCCCGGCCATCATCACCGCCCACATCGTCCACATGAGCACGACGTCCTGACCCGTCCAGGCAGAGGTCATCGGCATGGCAAACGGCGACTGCATGTCGCCCATGCGGGCGCTGAGGAAGATGAGGTAGGCCCAGGACAGCACGACGACGAACACGAGACCCGCGGCCACGAACAGCCGAGTCCTCGCAGTCGGGGGTGCGAGCAACGCTCTCATCTCATCCCTCGTACTTGAAGGGCGAGAAGAAGCCGTTGCTCTCCGACAGCTCCCATTCGTAGCCGTGATCGGTGAACCGGAGGTGATCTGCCCGAGCCGCGACCACCTCTTGGCCGGGAGCAACTGCCAAGGGGTGATTGGCGATCGTGACCTGGGCTCCGCCCTGGCCTTCCATCGCGGTGATCTTCACGTCAGCCACGTCGCCGATCCGCATCGCCCGCGACGCGTCGTCACCTTCGAAGGTGATCGGTGCGGTGGCGACGCCCAGTACCTCGCCGATGTAGGAGCCCAGGACGGCCGGGTGTCCCCCGGCAGCGCCGGAGAAGATGGCGCCGAGCGCGGCTGTCTGCTCCTCGGAGGCCCGATCGTCGAGGTACACGGCCGCCCGCCACTCGGTCGTGGCCATGTGCCCCGGCGAGTCCACAGCCAAGGCCACGTTGAGCCCGTCGAGCTGCAGTCCCTCGTACTCACCGTTTTCGATGTGCCATCCGATGATCGCAGTGCACACCCCCGTCGTCGGCGGACCAAGGAACGCGCACGGGCACGCCGCCTCGCAGTTGCAGGACTCGAAGTAGCTTCCGGACAGCTTCCACGTCATGGCTCGGACCTCCGTTGTTGTCGGTGAGCGACTGTGGCTCGCTGACGAGCCATCAGTGAGGCGATGATGAAGGACCCACCCTGCAAATGGCTCGCAATGCGCGTGCGAAGCCGGCGGCCAATTGCAAGCGGACTGCAAGCAGACAGCGCGGGAGGCTGAGCCGATGACGGGACCCACGGAGCTGCGAGTGCTCGGGGGGCTCGTGCTGTGGGCTGAGGGTGCGCCGCGCCCACTCGGTGGGCCGAAGGCGCAGCAACTGCTGTCGGTCCTCATCGCGCACCGGCACAATCCGGTGTCTTCTGATCGGCTGATCGAGACGCTGTGGGGTGAGGGGCCGCCGAAGTCGGCGAAGGCGACGGTACAGAGTCAGGTCTCGCGCCTCCGAGCGGCGCTCCCTCCGGGATTCTCGATCACGCTCGATTCCGCCGGCTATCGGCTGGACACGCCCGACGGCGGACTCGACGCGGACCGCTTCGAGGCACTGCTCGCCCGAGGCCACACCCTCGGTGCTCACGAGTCCGTTCCGGTGCTCGAGTCAGCGCTCGCCCTGTGGCACGGACCAGCCTTCGGACAGTACGCGGACCTCGCCGAGGTGCACGGCGAGGCGGTGCGTCTCGACGAGCTCCGGCTGGTGGCAACCGATCAGTGGGCCGACGCCAGGATGGCAACCGGCGATCCTGCGCCGATGGTGGGTGAGCTCGAAGCACTGGTGAGTCTCCACCCGCTTCGGGAGTGCTACTGGCGCCTGCTGATCTTGGCCCTGTACCGCACGGGCCGACAGGGTGAGGCACTCCGTCGGGTCGGCAAGCTCCGCGAGATGCTCGGACAGGAGCTGGGCCTCGATCTGTCGCCGGCGGTGCGCGAGCTCGAGGTGAGAATCCTGGCTGACGACCCCTCTCTTCACTCCACGGGCGAGCCGTCCACCAAACTTCGAGCCGCGAGCATTCTCGTCCCCCAGCTGATGGGGGCGACCTCGTTCATCGGTCGCGATCCTGATGTGCTCGCCCTGTCCGAAGCCCTCCGGGATCAGCCGCTGATGACGGTGACCGGGCCCGGAGGGGTCGGCAAGACCAGGCTGGCCATGCGCGTCGCCGGCGGCGTCATGGATGCGTTCGACGATGGTGTGACAGTGGTCGAGTTCGCACCGCTCCGGGACCCGTCGGGAGCCGCGCAGGTCATCGCGCACGCCCTCGACATCCAACAGCGTCAGTACCGGACCATCGAGTCCACGATCGAGGAGCACCTCGCCTCGACGAACTGCATGCTGGTGCTCGACAACTGTGAACACGTCACCGACACCCTCGCCCCCTCGTCGACCGTCTCCGCTCGTCGTGTCCCCGACTCAGGATCCTCGCCACGAGCAGGGAGCCTCTCGGCCTGGCCGGGGAGTACGTCGAGGTCCTCGCCCCGCTGTCGTTGCCGACCTCGGATGCCGTGCTGGCCGGCGAGATTCGAAGCTCGGCCGCGGTGGAGCTCTTCGCGTCCCGCGCCGACGCCGCAACCCGCGGGTTCACGCTGACCGACGACAACGCCGCGGTCGTCGCCGAGATCTGCCGCCGACTCGACGGCCTCCCCCTGGCCCTGGAGCTTGCGGCGGCCAGGGTACGAAGCATGGGTATCGACACGCTCGCGGCACGTCTGCACCAGCGGATCGAGTTGCTCGGCCAGACCCAGCGCGGTGCCGATGGACGTCAACGCACGCTTCACCACCTCGTCGAGTGGTCCCACGACCTCCTCGAACCTCAGGAGCAGAAGGTCTTCGAGCAGTTGGCGGTCTTCGCGGGAGGCTTCGACCTACCGGCGGCCGAGGCAGTCTGTCTGATTGGACCGCAGGACTCGCCCACGGTTGGCACACTCGCCGGCCTCGTCGACAAGTCAATGGTCGTGCTCGTCGATCCGGGTCCGCCTCGGTACCGTCTTCTTGAGCCGTTGCGCGAGTTCGGTCTCGATCGTCTGGCTGAGCGCGGGATCCTCGAGGACGTCGAGGATCGTCACCTCAGCTGGTTCCTCGACCTGGCAGAACGCGGGGCTGCCGGCCTGGACAGCCCCGATGAGCCGTCGTGGTCGGTCGCACTCGATCGGGACTTCGACAACCTCCGGGCGGCGCACCTCACCGCGCTCCGCCGGGATGACGCCCACAGCGCGCTGCGACTCGTCGCTTCACTGTGGGAGTTCGCGTTCAGGCGCGTCCAGTACGAGGTCGCGAGTTGGGCCGACGCGTCGGCACGTCTCCCTGGCGCCAGCGACCACCCTGATCGGCCGGTCGCGCTGGCTGTGTCGGCCTACGGCCGTTTCGTACGGGGCGACATGGAGGCAGCAATCAGCCTCGCCCACCAAGCCCTCGAGGCCGAGGGCAAGACCGAGACGTCCGACAGTGGTCTCCCCGAGCGGGTCCTGGGCAACACGTTCTTCTACATGGAACGGGTCGACGAAGGGTTGGCCTGGATGGATCGGATGCTGGACTCGGCCCGGCGATCCGGCTCCACGGCTCGAATCGCTCACGGCCTGTACATGCGATCCGTGGCCGAGACCAGCGTCGGAGCTGGGAGCCGCGGCGCCGTGCTCGCCCGCGAGGCCAGGGCCGCGGCGGACGCAGCCCAGTCACCAACTGCGCATGCCCAGGCCGATTACGCCCTCGGACTTGCTCTCGAGCGCACCGACCCGAGCGAGGCGCTCTCGTACCTCGAGCGAGCCAGTCTGGTGGCCGCCGAGGCCGGCAACCGTTGGATCGAAGCCTTCGCCCTCACCGAGGTCCACTGGCTCAGGGCGAAACACGGTGAGCACATGACCGCGCTGATCGGCTACGCCGACGTCGTCGACACGTGGTACCGAGGTGGCGACTGGGCCAACCAATGGCTGTCGTTGCGTCGAGTGCTCGGGATCCTCGTCGACCTCGGAGCATTCGAGGCCGCGGCCGTCCTGCACGGGTCGCTCACCGCGGTCGGTGCATCACACGCGCTGCCATTCGAACCAGCTGACGCCGAGCGGCTCTCCGACAGCGTCGATCAATTGCGATCGCTGCTGGGACCGGCCGCCTTCGCCGACGCAGTACGCCAGGGTGCATCCATGAAGGACAGTGAGATCGTCAACTTCGTCGAGCAGCAGATCGCCGTGTTGACCGGCGACGGTCGCTGATTCGAATCCGGGCCACCTCACGGCGAGGGAACATCCCTGTGAAGCGCCGGCCCTGTCACCGAGGAGGCGTTCGGTGACACTTCGCTCCATCGTTCTCACGACGAACGGCTGCGATACACCAGCGTCTCGCGGTCGACCGCCGCCAAGATCCGATCCGCGACAGCATCGACTTCATCGGGCGGATCGATGAGCACGTGCCGTTCGTCGATCGTCACTCACGCCGCGGCGGACGCCGCGGCGCGAGTGACGACCTCGTTCTGGTCGCGAGCCTCGGCAAGCCACGGTGACACCGCGCCGCGAGCGACAAACGCGAAGAACGCGTCGCCGTCAACGAGCACGCTCGGTTCGATCCTCTCAGCGAGAGCACGCGCGACCGTCGAGCTGCCCGCGCCGGGCGGGCCAGAGATGACAAGAAGCGACGCCATCACGCCATTGTCGCTCACCCAGGCTGAGTCAGTTCCACCACGTTGCCGTCGTAGTCCCGGTAGCGCGCGCTCGTGCCCCATGGCTCTCGCCGCGGCTCATGGACGACCACCGCTCCGGCATCGATCGCTACACGATGTGCTGCGGCGATGTCGTCAACTCCGAAGCTCAGCTGGGCGCCCGATGTCGGTGCTCCCTTCGACTGGTAGAGCGCGAAGTGGAGAAACGATCTTTCCTTCCACGACGTCGCCGCATGACGGCCGCTGACCCAACGATCGTCCTCACCATGGCCAGCACCACCGTGATCCGCGAGGTGAAGATCCACCCCGAAGCCATCGCGATACAGCTGCGCCGACCTGTCCAGGTCGGCGACCTCGATCACGACCGTCACGAGCCTGTTCCCCCGTTCCACGTCCGCCATGATGCCCTGCGCGCGCCGCGCCCGCTGGGGGCGGTCCGAACCAACGTCGGCCAAGGCGAACAGCCCTGGAGCGTGCTCGCTGACCCCGAAGGAAACGAGTTCTGCGTCCTCAGCTCCCGACGACCAACGCGTTGACCCAACGATCGGGACAAGTCTGGGAGGCCGCGCCGATGGATTGGAGATGGTCGCCGTGTTTCGTGGCGAACGGGACAGCGCGCGCTACAGGACGCGGAGCGCGTCCTCTCCGGCGCGTTCGCGGCGAGCGAACGCGCGGATCACGTCGAGATCGCCGCTTCTGTGCCGAGCCATCTCGACGAAGACGTCGAGAACCACCAAGGCGGCCGAGCGCGGGATCGCCAAGGCCTCGAGATTGACGCTGACCGCGAGATCGTCGGCGTGCACAACCAGCTCCACGACCCGAGTGGCCACGTACACCCTGAGCGGCGTGGCCCCATCAGCGATCGTCCACACTGGAATGAGTCGCTCTGGGGATTCGGCACGAAGGCGGTTCTGCAGACGAGCAACGACGGCACCGAACCGTTCCGCAACGGCCTCGGGACCGTGCGCGGCGCGTCGTTCGGCGTCCTCTCGGAGCAGCGGATGCCACCCGGCGGTCAGCTCGCCCGGATCGTTCACCCGGTTGAGGCCGTAGAACGCCGGCAGGTCAACCACCTGCGGGCGTTCCGCGACATCTTCATCGAGTGCGACCTCGAACCGTCTCGTCGCCGCGTACAGGTGAGCGGCGATGCCCCCGACGGTGAACCCATCCAGAGCACTCGGGTCGCCCCAACTGTGGGCCACGGCGTGGTCGTTCATGACTCGCGACGCGAGCTCGCACGCCTCGAAGAACGGCTCGAGCCCCTCATGGTCCATTCCTCGATCCTGCCCGTCCCAGCCCGACGGCACCAGGGCCGGCGGCGCGAGCCGGTCCGCGTGAGAGAAGCGAAGCCATCGGCACGTTCTCGGTTCAATCTGCCCGCGGGCAAACCGGAGGTCGGCGAAACGCTGGTCGAAGCCGCCGTGCGGGAGGCGAACGAAGAGACCAGGTTGGACGTCGTCGTCGACCACCTGGTCGGCATATACCAGTGCCCGAGGACGAGCGAGGGCTTCGGCGTCGTCAACTTCGTGTTCGCCTCCCACGTGGTCGGAGGAACGATCACCACCACACCGGCCCACCCGGAGGTCTGCTACTTCACCAACGACGAGATCGCCTCGCTGTCCCGCGACCGGAAGTTGCGTGGCTCACACATCGAGCTCGCAATCGAGGCGTTCGAGAACGGGGAGCGGCTGCCGCTGGATGTCGTGCGAGTCCTCCCGGCGTCGCCCCTGCCCAGCACCGCGCGCTGAGCCCACGTTGCGAACGTACCTGCGCGCAACGGACCCGCGACCACGCGGCGCTCGGTGGGCGTCTTGTGCCTCTCGATGAGGCAGCGTCGGGATGTTCCCGAATCCCGCGTTCGGACAGCACAGTCTTTCCCCTCGGCGGCAGGGTCGTTCGGTGCGTGACGCTCCGACATCGAGCGGCAGCGAATCTCACCCAGGAAACCACTCAAACCAACCAACCACCGCTGATCTTGGTAGGTTTGTGCTGTTCAATGAGGAGCTTCCAGCAGCTGAGCATGCTCGACCCGGTCCCGGGCGACTGCGTCAAGACGCACCGATGACATCCTTCGCGGCGAGTCCCGGTACCGCGGTCGAACCAATGTGATCGATACGCACGACGTCGTCGGCCATCGCCCTGCGCAACGTGTCCGCCACTTCGCCGAACTGCGTCACCCAGCGGGGCTGGTAGTCGACGATCTCGATCAATGCAGACATCGGGACACCCAGTTCACCGGAGGCTCGTCAGGACCCACAGCGCCGTCGCTGAACTCGCGCGCAGGTGCTCACAACCATGCGCCAAGAACCCTGCGGTTGGCTCGGCCGAGTCAACTGACCTTCAGGTAGCGACGGAGCGCTGTCCGCACCACTGCGGAGGCGGTGGTCTGCCCCGCAGTCGCGCGGTCATCGAGAGCCCGGCACGGTGTCGGCAGGACCGGAACCCGTCGCGGGCCGGCCCGGTCGACTTCGCAGCTTGAAGTTCCCGGCCGGTTCCGGTCCGAGAGGGAGCACCTTCCCGTCGCACAGCTCGCCGACCACCAATACGCGAAGGAGCCTCGCTCGCTGACCTACACTTGGTAAACGAGAGATTTCACCAAGTGTCGAGGTGAGCGATGACAACCGAGACGTTCCGCGTGTCTGCATCGGGTCAGATGAGCCTTCCTGCCGCGGTTCGTCGCCGCTGGCGGCTGGACCGCGGTGGACAGGTCGACATCATCGACCTCGGCTTCGGCGTGCTCACGGTGCCCGCCGGCGAAGCCCGCAACCTCCTCGATGAGATCCTCCCGACCGACGCGCACTACGCCGCCGTCGCCGCCGACGACGACCCGGACCTCGCCACGGCGTGACCGTCGTCCTCGACGATCACCTCCTTCGCGACTGGCTCGCTCGCCGAGACGACGCGCTCGTCCAGGCTCTCGCGCGCGAGAGCGTCGCGACCACGAATCTCTGGTACGCCCGACTGTGCAAGAGCGCGGCGCGCGCTCCGGAGGGCGCGCTCCTACGCGGCTGGGGCATCGCGGAGCGGCGTGCCCTGATCTCCGGACTGATCGCGCTGCCCGACGACATCGCCGTCGTCCCGATGCACGAGCTCGCCTGGACGATGGGCGAGCTCGTCGCCGACTTCAGCGGCCTGTCGACACTCGGGGCCGAGGCGGTCGCGGCCACCCGCGAGCTCGACGCGCGCCTCCTCGTCTCGGCGCGCGACGACGGACCCGGGATCCGGCAGTGTTGCGTGGACCTCGGCATCGGATACGAGACGCTCGACCGCTGATCCGACACTGGGATCAGGTCCTCGATCAGGAAGTCCTCGAGATCCCCCATCGGCGTCGAACCGCGGAGAACGTCGACGATGGTCGACGGCGCCGCGCCGGTGGGTCGGGCAGGCACGACGTCACCAATCTCGCTCATTGAGCAAGGCCATGAGGTTGCGTTTCGCCTTGTGGCGTGTGCGGACCTCGCCGAGCACCTGATCGAATCGTTCGGGTCGACCGGCACGGTCAGCGGCAGCGCGAATGCGTGCGAGGAGGTCGACAGCGGTGCGGTAGCCGTGGTTCTTCTTGGTCTCGATCTGGTCGAACACTTCGCGTTCGTAGATCGGGATGACCTCCTCGGGGTGGTCGTCCTCCCGTGCCCGGGCCAGGGTCAACCACAATCGTGGCGCGCACCCATGGTCCACTGCGATCACCCACGCGGCCTCGATGTCACCCTCGAACAGCAGGATCTCGATCAGGGCCACGGCTGGTGTCGGCGTCATCGTCGACCGAGCCGTCGCCTCCTCGGGCCGGCGCTCACCAACTCGTCCTCGCAGCGTCTCGATCGCGCGCCGGGACCACTCGTCGTGCGGGCCGGCGAGGTCCGCTTCGCTGAGCAGCCGCCGGTAGGCATCGAGGCCTGGATGCATCTCGAACGCGTCCCAGAACAGCTCGATCGCGCTATCGAGATCGTCGGTTTCCCGCAGGAGCTCGGCCAGAAACTCTCGCAGCCTTCCCGTCTGCCACGATCGCTTCGCGTACGCGTCGAGCCCGCGGCGCGCCCACTCGGCCGCGTCGTCGAGACGGCCCGGGGATCGGAGCTGCTCCGCAACCTCCAGGTAGTCGCCCGGCGAGCGCAGGTCCTGCTGTTTCACCCTGATCAGCTCGTCGGGGTCGCCACTCGCGAGCGCGATGCCGATCATTGCTTCTCGGACCTGGAAGCGATCGGTCGACCACTCATCGTCCGTCGACCGCTCATCGAGATCGCGCCACCTGGGCTCCACCAGCCGCGCATACTCCTCGAGACCCTCGGGCCCGAGCACGTCGGCGTAGGTCGCCGCGCCACGGTGGAACGCGTCGAGCTCCGATGTCAGTTCCAGGTTCACCAACCGGCGGGCGAGCTCCACCCGGTCCGGAGTGCCGAGCTCACAGGCTCGTAGGTGCAGCTCGCCGAGACGAGCAGAGATGTCGGTGAGCGAGCCATCGGAATCGTCCACGTACTGCATCGCGGCGTCGGCGAGCCCGTGCGCGTGCTCCGCCAGTCCGATCACCGCGTCCTGGTGACCCGCGTCGACCAGCTCGACGAGCGCGTCAATCACCTCGCCGACTTCCCCGGCCCAGCCTTCGGCCTCCTGGTAGGCGACGAAGTCTCCGTAGGGCGCGAACACTCCGTCCAGCCGCTTTCGCCACTGCCGTACGTCGATCCCGGTCCCCGCCTCCGCCGCGGCACGGGCGACCAATCGTTCCCGGAGCCGCCAATCGCCTTTGACCTGCCCCATGACCAGGTCAACCAACTCGGCGGCATCCAGGGACTCGACGAACACCTGCACGTCGACTTCGGGAGGTCTCTTCTTCCGATCCTTCGTCGGGGCAGGTCGCTTCGGCGCGTCGGTGCTTGCACCCTCGAACACGACCAGTGCGACGGCGACACAGTGTTTGCAGAAGTTGCCGGCGTCGCCCATCGGGCACGAACACGACCACGCGACCACGCCGTCGTCGGCCCAGAGCGCGACGTGGTACGGCATCGTGCCCCGCACGACCGAGTCGACTCGATGCTCCCCCACAGCTCCCAGCTCGACCCGACCGTCGTGGTGGTAGCCGAGCCCACGAGCGTACGAACGCGGCCCGGCCAGCTCCGTCACCGCGCTCGCCATCAGCAGCGACGCCAGGGACGACTCGGTCATGGCGCGAGTCTCGCTCATCGACGCTCATCCCCCTCGGCCGAACCTCTTGGTGGACTGTCCAGGTAGGGGCCCGGTCGAAGCAGGGATCGCAGGGAGGGTGACTCTGATAATCTGATGTCATGTCCGACATCACGGCCACGGACGCGGCTCGGAACTTCGCTGACCTCCTCGACGCCATCGAGCATCGCGGCGAGCACTTCACGATCGTGCGGCGCGGCAGAGCGATCGCCCACCTCGAACCGATGAACCGCGGACTCGGCACAGACGTGAAGGCACTGTTGCGCCGACACCGACCCGACCCGGTCTGGGCGAATGACCTCAACGAGATCCGATCGCTCGTCGAGATCGAGGAGCGATCGTGACTCGGCTCCTGTTCGACACCACCTTCCTCATCGACGCCGAGCGCGCCGGCGACAAGCTCGACCACGCCATCGACGACGATGACGACATCGCAATATCAGCTGTCACGATCGCGGAGCTCCGCGTGGGTGCCCTCCTCGCCAAGCGCAAGCACAAAGCCGCGAGAAGCGCTTACGTCGAAGACATCGTCGCCACCATCCCGGTGCTCGACTACGACGTCGAGGTCGCGGAGGCCCATGCCGAGCTTCTCGTCGAAGTCCGCTCCCAGGGCAAGCCGCGCGGTGCTCACGACCTGATCATCGCCGCGACCGCGAAAGCGTTCGATCGTACGGTCGTCAGCGCGGACCGCACCGCGTTCCGCGACCTTCCCGGCGTCGAGGTTCGCTAGCCCGGGTAGGCCTCGGCGGCCTGTACCTCGAACCCGCGCTCTCCCGGTGCGAACCGCACCCGCACGACCGTCCTCGACGCGCTCGCAGGGTCGAAGGCCAGCCGAGTGGGACTGCCGCGGGTGTGTACGGTGCCCGCGATGGAGCCAGCAAACACATGAGTGCGCGTTTCGAGGAGATCGACCGCCGCCAGACACCGATGGGTGAGATCACCGTGCGGCGAAGGCTGGAGCCAACGCTCCTGATCGACGTCTACGAGGTAAAGCTGGACGACGAGTTCCTCATGTCGAGCCTGTTCACGGTCGCTGAGATCGAGCTCGCCAAGCTTGCGCTCGCCGAGCTACCGGGTACCGACATCGACGTCGACGTCGTCGTGGGCGGCCTCGGTCTCGGCTACACGGCGCGAGCTGTCTTGGAGGATCCCCGAGTGCGCTCCGTACGCGTTGTCGAGGCGTTGAGCGAGGTGATCGAGTGGCACCAGCAGGACCTGCTCCCGCTCGCCACCGTGTTGACCTCGGATCCGCGATGCCACCTGATCAACGGAGACTTCTTCGCGATGGTTGGCGGAGGCTCCAGCTTCGGTCCCCACGCGCCCGACCGGTGCCACGCCATTCTCGTGGACATCGACCACACGCCCCGGCACCTCCTGCATCCCAGCCATGCCCCCTTCTACGAGCCGGAGGGGCTGGCGCGCCTCGCCGGCCGCCTCCACCCGGGGGGCGTCTTCGGGCTGTGGTCCGATGACCCGCCCGACCGCGACTCCATCGCCGTCGTCAAAGAAGTCTTCGCGTCCTGCGAGGCGCACGTCATCACCTTCGCGAACTTCTACACGGGCGGCGAATCCGCCAGCACCGTCTACGTCGCCAAGGTTGACGACGCGTGACCCCCGGCGCGCCCGTACCAGCCCGGGCGAGGTAGCAGTTGCTCAGTGGATCGACCCGGGGCTGAGCGCGCCGGGAACCGGTGAGCCAGGTGGCGGCAGTAACGATGCCGATGAACGACCCCCACCAGTTCAGGAGGCAGCACGACCTTGCCGCCGCTCCTTGACCTCGACGTCGACGTCACAGCCGAGCAGGTACAGCAGCGCCATGAGCTGTCGCAGGGACTTGGTGTAGTTCGTCGGGTCGAGGAGACGGTAGAGCTGAGTCGGAGACGTCCCGAGCGATCGCGCGACCTCGCGAGTCGACAGACCCGACTTGTCGAAGCGTGTTCGTGCCTCCCGGGTCAGGCGGTACAGAACAAGATCAGCCATGTGTGACGGGTCCTCGTTGTACTCGAGGACGGCGTCGACATGCACGCTGCCCTCGGCGCCTGAAGCGAGCCGAAACGTAAACGCTTCACGACCGAGCTCTGGGTCCACGAAGGCCTCGGCAACCCGATCGCCGGCGGATGGAGCCGGGTCGGCCTTGGCGTAGGGGAACACGAAGCCCTGCCTTCGCGTTCGGACCTCGAAGAGGTGCCTGCGATTGTTGGCCTCCACGCTCAGAACCTTCATAGCCGTCCCTCTTCCACCAGTTCGCTCGGAAGTCGCTGGAGACGCGCCGACGCTTGCCCCTTCATGGGCTGCCAATTGTCGAGGTCCCACTTCACGACGAGCGTCCCGTCCCGATACACGTGCACGTGCCGTGGGCTGTGGTCACCCGCCCAGGCAAGGAAGACGAAGCCACCGCGGCCGATCTTTGGCACTGCAAGATGTTACCGGACACGGTAACGGTTGAGCAAGGGCGGAATCCGCGAGGCGAGGCACACGACGTGGAAGATCGAGGATTCAGGTCTTGTCGCGCGCACCGGCGGGTCTCCTACTGTCATACCGCGCAAAGCAGGCCGCCTCGCCCCACAGCCGGCGTTTGGTGACGCTCGCGTTCGCGTCCTGATGGGCTCACCACCGACGTCCCGGCCACCGCGACATGGGATGCTTCGGCGATGGGTGAGTGTGTGGCGTGCGAGCTGTCCGACGGTCGACGGTTCTTACCGGGCGGGCTCATCCACAGGACCGACCACTGGCTCGTCGAGCACTGCATTGGGCCGCTCGGACCCGGCACCCTGATCGTCAAGCCCGAGCGCCACGTGACCGCCGTCGCGGAACTGTCCGGTGGCGAGACCACCGAGCTCGGCCCACTGCTGCAGCGCGCGTCAACCGTTGCGCGAGACCTCGTCGATGCCGACCAGGTCTACAACTGCCCCTGGTCCCACGCCGGCGGAGTGCCCGTACACATCCACTACGTGGTGCAGCCGATCACCAAAGGACAGATGACCGCCTTCGGCAAGCACGGACCCGCGTTGCAGGTCGCGATGTTCGAGACCGGTCAGGCACCCGAACTTGTCGACGTTGAACGCTTGGCCGAGCTCGCCCGCCATCACTTCGCCAGCGCCTGAGCATTCCACCTCCCACCTCGGCCCAAGCCCGGAAGCGACGTTCGGGGGCGGTGGGGCTGCAATGATCTTGACGTGTCTGCGGCGTTCCGGTTCGGCGTTTCGATCTCGGGAGCATCGAGTCGGGTGGAGTGGCGCGAGAAGGCGCGACGGGCGGAGGCGCTCGGGTTCGACACGCTGCTGGTGGGTGACCATGTGGCGGAGGGAATGCTCTCGCCTCTGAGTGCGCTCGTCACGGCTGCTGAAGCGACGAATCGTCTGCGGGTCGGGACGTTGGTGCTCAACAACGACTTCCGTCATCCGGTGCTCTTAGCTCGTGAGGCGGCGACGGTCGACCTGTTGACCGACGGTCGTCTCGAGCTCGGGCTGGGTGCTGGACACATGCAGCACGAGTACACCGAAGTCGGCATTGCCTTCGAGGCTCCGGAAGTACGTGTGGCGCGGATGGCCGAGTCGGCGGAGATCCTCCGCCGGCTCTGGACCGGTGAGGAGGTCTCGTTCACCGGCCGGCACTATCGGATCGAGACCCACCGCTGCTTCCCACCTCCGGTGCAGGCGCCGATTCCACTGCTGATCGGCGGCAACGGCCCCAAGGTTCTTGCCACCGCCGCCCGTCTCGCTGACATCGTGAGCTTCACCGGCTTCAGTCAGGTGGAGGGCCAACAGCGGGTGAACCCGACGCACTTCACCGACGGAGGTCTCGCGGCGCAGGTCGAGTGGGTCCGGTCGACGGCCGGGGACCGCTTCGCCCAGCTCGAGCTCAGCACGCTCGTCCAGGGCGTCACGTTGACCCCGAAACGAAGCGCCGTCGCATCGGAGATCCAGCCGTTGCTTCCGTCGCTCGCCGTCGACGATGTCCTGTCGTCGCCTTACGTGCTGATCGGCGCCGAGCCCCAGATTGCCGAGCAGTTGCGAGTGCAGCGGGAGCATCTGGGCATCTCCTACATCACCGTGTTCGAAAAGGATCTCGAGCCGATGGCCAAGGTCATCGAACTGCTTCGCTGACACACCGCCGGCGTTCCGGATAACGGCCGGCACACCGAGCCCTCGGCCACCCCGTAGCTTGGCGCTATGAACGAACGACCGACCGGGCACCAGGTTCCCACCGGCGACGAGGGCGGTACCGCGCCGAGTGCGCGGCCGGGCGAGCCTCCACCGCCCGAGCCCACCCATGCCGAACGCTGCCGCACCCTCGTCGCCTCGGCGAGCCGGGGGGCACTCTCCACGCTTGCCGCCGATCCGCCGGGCTACCCGTACGGCTCAGTTGCCAGCTACGGCCTCGACGATCGCGGGAACCCGCTCTTCTTCGTCAGCCTCATGGCCGAACACACCCAAAACGCGATCCGCGACCCGCGGGCGAGTCTGTTGGTGACCGAACCGGTACCCGACGGGGCCGACCCGCTCGCCAGCGGGAGAGTCACGTTGCTGGGTCTGCTCTCGACCGTGGCCGAGGACGACCGCCCCACCGCGCGCGACCGGTACCTCGCGGCCAACCCCGCATCGGCGTACTACATCGACTTCGGTGACTTCACCTTCTACCGCCTCGACGTACAGTCCATCCGCTACGTGGGTGGCTACGGGCGGATGAGCTGGGTCGACGCGGCCGGGTACGCCGAGGCGGAACCCGATCCGCTCACCGGCGCGGCGGCAGGGATCATCGAGCACATGAACGCGGACCACGCTGAGGCGCAGGTCTTGTTCTGCCGTCACCTCCTCGAGCGACCCGACACCACCGAGGCCATCATGTCCGCGGTTGATCGCTACGGCTTCGAGATGATCGCGGTCAGCCCGGCCGGTCGTGCCGCGGTCCGTGTCGGCTTCCCGCAGGAATGCAGCACCGGCGAACAGGTCCGCCAGGCGATGGTCGCCTTGGTAGCCGACGCCCGGGCCGCCGCAACACCCGCACAGAGGTAGCCACAACGCCGGCGTTCGGCGGGAACGGCAGCACCGAGCCGGCGTGAGGAGACACACGGACCATCACGGCGTCGTCGACTGACCGAAATTGGATTGACGCCGACCAGGCCCGACGTTGGAATGAGCGACCGTGGTGGTCCCGCGGATGCACGACGACGAGGTCGACGTCGACGACGCGCTCGTGCGTCGTCTGCTCGCGACCCAGCTCCCACCGCTCGCCGACCTTGCGCTGACTCGCGTCGAGGCGTGGGGCACCGACCACGCAATCTTCCGGCTCGGCGACGACCGGTCGGTGCGCCTCCCGAAGATCGGGTGGGCGGAACAGCAGGGGGAGAAGGAGAGCCGGTGGCTCCCGAGGCTCGCGGCGCACCTCCCGATCGAGGTGCCGGCGCCGCTCGCGCTGGGTGATCCCGCCGACGGCTACTCCTTCCGCTGGTACGTCTCGCCGTGGCTCGAGGGGGAGAACCCGAAGCCCGACGGCCCGGTCGACCTGTGCCGGCTGGCGGTCGACCTGGCCGGGTTCGTGCTCGCGCTCCAGCGCATCGACACTACGGGCGCGCCAACACCGAAGCGCGCCCAGCGGGGCAGCAGGCTTCTGCGCGCCGACAGGTTCACGCGCGACCCCGCCGAGCAGCTGCACGACGAGGCCGATGTGGACGCGCTCCTCGCGGTGTGGGACGCCGGCACCGGGACTGCCGTATGACCACCGGCCGATACACCGGTCCCCGAGACGAGAATCGGCAGAAGGTTTCGCCCACAATGCGGGCTGAAGACCCCGATTCGGGTGTCCTCGAAGTGCCGATCGGCTCACGAGTGCGTCGGGACGCATAGCCGGCGATCCGGGACGGTGCGAGGTGTATGCTGATCTGCATGCAGAGCACGAGCGTCAGGATCGATGTCTCGACGCACGAGGAGCTCAAGCGGCTCGCGGCCGAGCTGAACACCACCGTCGGCAACACCGTCTCCTTGGCGGTTCGAGCCCTCCGCCAGGACCGCATCGGCGACGAGCTGAACACTCCCCTGCGCAAAGACGAGACTGCCTGGCTCGATGCCGACCTCGGGTGACGTCGTCGATCTCGAGCTGGGGGTCCCCGAGGGACGGGAGGCTGGGTTTCTCCACCCCGCGGTCTTGGTGACGGCTCAGCGCGTCCTCGACGCCACCCCCTCGGTCGTCCATGTCGTTCCACTCACATCCACGATCCGGCCGTTCGGCTCAGAGATCGTGATCGATCCCGATACCGCGAACGGGCTGCAGGAGACCTCCGCCGCGCAATGCCAACACCTTCGAGCCGTGTCCCCGAGCCGTATCGCCGCGACGCGCGGGAACGTTGGGCCCGCCGTGGTCGCACAGCTTCGTGAGGCGATCGCCGTGCTCCTCGACCTTCCCGGTTAGGACCACGGCCCGGATCCGGCGTTGGTGGGCACGCTCCTGAAGCGGCGCCGCGCGTTCTGGGACATCGACCGGCGGGCTTGACAGCGAGCAGATCGCCGACTCGGGCGCGTCCTGAGGTCACCAGCCACCGTTGGTGCTCGCGGGGTTGTGCGCCCAGTACGGCACTTTGGAGCGATGTGCCGCGTCGACACGCCGGCCGCCCATTGACTATATGTAGGCATTCTGTTAAATAACGACTCTGTGAAGTATCAGCCGGAGGGACAGCAACGATGCCCGTGACGGTCCCCGATCCGTTCGACGTCGTCTTCGCCGCCTTGTCGGACCCCACGCGGCGCTCGATCGTGCGTCGGCTGGCCGACGGTGAGGCAACGGTGCTCGAGTTGGCCGAACCCTTCCCGATCAGTCTTCCGGCCATCTCCCGTCATCTGAAGGTCCTCGAACAGGCGGGTCTGATCAGTCGCGGCCGAGATGGCCAACGGCGGCCATGCCAGCTGCGGCCGGAGCCTTTGGTCGAGATCGCCGCATGGGCCGAGCACACCCGAGCTGCATGGGAGCAGCGTCTCGACCGCCTGGATGCGCACCTCCGGCGCACGTCGGACCGAACCGCATCCCCACCGACATTGGAGAAGTCATGAGCAGTACCCCGACCATCACCGACCCGACGACGTGGGCTCTCGACCGTGAGATCGTCCTCGTTCGAGTTCTTGACGCCGCACGCGAAGCTGTGTTCGCCGCGTGGACCGATGCAGATGCCTTCTGCCAATGGTTTGGCCCCGAGGGCTTCACCTGCACAGTCCGAGAGATGGACGTGCGCCCGGGCGGCCGAGCGTGCTTCGACATGACCTCCGGAGACGGCACCGTGTTCACGAATCGCTTCGAATACCTCGAGGTCGTTCCAAGCGAAAGGCTGGTCCTGGATCACGGCTCCGACGCCGACGATGACCCGGCACGCTTCCGAGTGACGATCACCCTCGACGAACAAGCCGACGGAAAGACGGTGCTGACCCTGCGACAGCTCCACCCAACCGTCGAGCAGCGAGACGCAAAAATCGGCTTCGGCGCTGTCGAACTCGGTCTGCAGACGATGCACAAGCTCGCTCGCCATCTCGGGGTCGCCTGAACCTTCACGATGGCCGTGACCCGAACGCCGGCGACGCGGCACGTCTCGACGGGGTCATCCGTCCCCGACGGACCATGCAGACCATCCCAAAACGGCGTACGCACAGATCGAGAAAGGATCGAGGAATGTCTCAACTGCTGCGAGTGCAGAACTTCTGCGTGTCGATGGACGGGTTCGGCGCTGGCGAAGGCCAGAGCCTCGAGGCGCCCTTCGGACATGCCGACCGCCGAGGTGGTGGCGTCGCCCGCCTCCCGGCCGACCTGGCCTCGTGGGCGGGCGCCACCGCGAGCTGGCCGAACCGAACCGAGCCCGGCGGATCCCGAGGGCTGGACGACTACTTCACTCGCGACTTCACGCGGAACATCGGTGCCGAGATCATGGGCCGCAACAAGTTCGGGCCGCAGCGTGGCCCGTGGGAGAACCTCGACTGGAAGGGGTGGTGGGGAGACACCCCGCCCTTCCACACCCCCGTGTTCGTCCTCACCCACCATCACCGACCCAGCTTCACGCTGGCCGACACCACGTTCCACTTTCTCGATGCGACGCCCGCGGAGGCGTTGCGGCAAGCCAAGGACGCCGCTGAGGGGAAGGACGTACGGGTTGGAGGCGGCGTCGCCACTGTTCGGCAGTTCCTCGAGGCGGATCTCATCGACACCATCCATGTCGCCGTCGCGCCGATCGAGATCGGCCGAGGGGAGCGACTCTGGACCTCCCACGAGGACCTGCTCGACCGGTTCCACCTCGAGTCCGTGCCCAGCCCCAGCGGCGTTACGCACCTACTCTTCTGGCGGCGGTAAGCACGGCGGACGACGGGCTCTAGTCCGTGGTCGGCCAGAACAGGCGCGCGCCCAGAACGACGGTTCTCGCGCTCTTCGCGAGCGGTTGACCGTCCCAGAACGCGCGGACAGAACGGCGTGCGCCGCGTCTCCAAGGTGCCGGTAGGGGATGGCGACAGCGGGCGGGTGGATCGCCCGGCCGGCGTTACCCGCGGCGGGGGTCGTGCAGGACGAGCTCGAACTCTTCGGGGACGCGGCGGTGCACGGCTTGGGTCACGGTCTCGGCGAGCGCGTCGGGGGCGAGGATGCAGTCCAGGCACTCGACGCCGTCGAGCTCGAGGCGCAGCGTGATCCGGGCCCGGGCGGGATCAGCGTCGACGAGGACGAGGTCGCCGCCATCGGCGCGCAGCAGCGCTGCGATCTCATCGACCGCGGCGGTCACACCATCCTGGTCCACGTCAACCGGCTCCGAGCGCCACCGCGCTCTGCATCTGACTCTCGGAGAAGCTCGGCAGCGCGACCGCGTGGAGGTTGCCGAGGCCGCCGCAGACGATCGGCACGATCTGGTCCGGTCGCTCCACGAGGTACATCCGGCCGTCGTCGGCGACACGGCCCTTGTCACGGAAGATCTCCTGATTCGCCTCGGGCCAGAGGTCGAGGGGATGCGAAGCGTGCTCGCGCAGGAACGCCTGGAGATCGGCAACATCGCCGAACTCGGCGCCGAAGCGCTCGGCCCACATCGGGTTGATCGCCACGACGATCTCGCCGTTCGCGCCGCCACCGAGGTACTGGTTGTTGAGCGGGAACGCGATCGTCTTGGCGATGAGATACAGCAGGTCCCGCGCCGCGTCGTTGTTGATGTCAGCCATCGGGAACGTGCCCTTGCCCCCGTGCACGGTGACGACGTCCTGGCTCGCCGAGTAGCCGCGCCGCTCGGCGAGTGACGGCCAGGGCGAGCGCTCCTCCCACTCAGCGATGCAGAACCCGAGACGGGCGGGCTGGCCGAACACGGTGCGAGACGTCTCGCCCGCGCGCTGGCCACCGATGTTGCGCAGCGCGAGCGACACCGCCCGGCCGATCGTCATCGAGCCTCGGCCCGCGGCGCCACCCATGCACCCGGCGCGGTAGTCGATGCCGAGCTCGGCACGGCGCGGCCCGTTCACGATCAGCATCGGCGCGACGCTGGACGTCGTCGTGGTGAGGCCGAACGCATTCCATTCGGGGGCACTCATGGCTTCGATCGCCGCGACCACCACGCCGAACGCGGCGGGCTCGGCGCCGGCCATCGCGGCATTGGCCGCGAGCAGCTCGACGGTCGCGACTCCGTTGCGCGGAGGCAGGACCGCGACCACGTGGTCGGCCGGGTACGGCGCGGCATCGACGAGCGCGTCGACGGCCTCGGGCGTCGGCGCCAGCAGCGGCGCACCATCGCCGAAGTGCTCTTCGAGCGACCGCTCGTACCAGGCGCGCGGATCGGCGCTGACCGCGAGCAGCGCGGTCATGCAGTCACCCCCAACAGCTCGAGCGCCTGCGGGTAGTACTCCAGGGCGATCGCGGCCAGCTCGTCGTCGGGTCGGGCTTCGAGTGGATACGGCAGCACGAGGGTCTTGAGCCCGCCGTGACCGAGATGGTTGGCCATGTTCCGACCGTGGGTTGCGAACTCTTCGGTCACGAGCGCGATCACCGGCTTGTCGTGGTCTTCGATCGCGACGGCGTCGGCGATCGTGAACGACGTACACGACCCGCAGGTGCCCAGGCCGACGATGCCGAAGTCGGTGACCGCGGCGAGGTCGTCGATGTGCTTGCGGTCCGTCGCTCCGAGGTCACCCACCATTCCCTTGGTCTCGACGGTCTCCACGGTCGCGCCATCGCGCTCGAGCCAGTCGGCCCAGAGCCCGGCGATCAGCTGCCACGATCGCCACGCCGAGTCGGTTCGGATCCCAGCTCGCAGGCCCGCCAGCGGCCGGTCGACGGTGAAGGTCGGTGCCTGCTCGATGGGGATCGGCGGCGCAGTGGGTGACACCACGGTGATGGTCGGCCATGCAGTCATGATCTCGATACTAGAGATCTCTGCGGGCTCGCTACAGCCGGTCCGGGTGAGCCTTCTCGTGCCACCACCCCGAGGGAACCGCACGGGCGCATCGGTCAGCGAAAGGCAGGGAGGACGTCGGTCGCGAGGAGCTCGAGCGTGGCGTCCGCGGCGCGGTCGTGAGTGAAGAACACGAAGTGGCTGAAACCGAGGCCGGAGAGCTCGCCCACCCGGTCGATCACCGTCGCCGGCGTGCCGACCAGGCCGCCTTCGTCGAGTCCGAAGCCAGGCCCACCGAACCGACGTTCCGCCAGGCGACGGACATCGGCGAGTGATGGCTCGTCGGGAGCGAGGGCCAGCACAGCCTCGATCGAGTACCGAATCTCGTCGGGATCGCGACCGATGCGCTCACACGCTCGACGCAGTGCCGCGATCTTCTCCGGGAGCTCACCCAGCGCGTAGGTCGGAACGTTCCACACGTCCGCGTAGCGCGCCACCAACGGCAACGTGTACCGCTCCCCCGCCCCACCGACCACGATCGGTGGGCGAGGCTGCTGGACCGGCCGCGGCAGGTTCGGGACGTCACGCAGCTGGTAGTGCTCCCCCTCGAACGTGGTCGGACCGCCGTCGAACATGCGGGTCAGGATCTCGAGCGCCTCACCGAGCCGCTCGGAGCGCTCGGCGATGCTTCCCCAGGCGAGCCCGGTCTGGTCGTGCTCGTCGGCGACCGAGCCGCTGCCGATGCCGATGTCCAACCGGCCGTTGGAGATCACATCGAGCGTGGTCGCCATGCGGGCCAGCAACGCCGGATGGCGGAAGTTGTTGCACAACACCATGTGACCGACCCGCAGGCTGGTCGTCTCGGTCAGGAGCGCGGTCGCCAAGGTCCAGCCCTCGAGCGACGGTGCGGCGGGCAGTCCCGGCGCCCACAGATGGTCGTACAACCACAGCGACGCGAATCCGAGTGACTCGCACCGGCGGGCGCGATGAACCATGTCCGGGTAGTCGAATGCGACCTGCGGGACGTAGATACCGAACTCGATCGGATGGGCGCTCATCAGCCGACTCCGTCTCCGCCATCTCGGTAAACAGCCCACAAGGCGCGCACGTCTTCGAGACTACGCAGGAGATCGTTGAGGTGGGTGCACGTCGTCGTACCGACGAAGTCGGCGCGGACCCGTTCGCGCAGGGCGTCGAGGTCCTGACCGGCGAGGCGCGCCGCGCTCGCCGCCGCGCTCGGGCACTCGACGTAGGGCAGCACACGCGGTGTCACGTCGATCTGGGTGATGACGAGCGAGGAAAACGCGATCGTGGCCTCGAGGGGCCCGCCAGTACTTCAACCGTCAGTGCTTCCTTGCGGCGTCGACGCCGGGCGTCGAGGACATCGAGCGCCGCCACCTCATCGGAGTCGGCAATCTCCTGTGGGGCAACGACCTTCCGCACCCGGAGGGAACGTTTCCCTACACGCGCCATTGGATACGGGAGCGCTTCCACGACGTACCCGAGGACGAGACGCGCCGGATCCTCGGCGAGACCGCGGCCGAGGTGTACGGCGTCGACCGCGCCGCGCTCGCCCCACTCGTCCAGCGGATCGGTCCATCCCACGATGAGGTCTACGGCGACCAGACCGTTGTTCCCGCGCCGGCGTGACCGCCTGAGGACACGAACCCTCGAGCACGCCCGCGGAGTCGCCGACCAGCCAGGTCGGAGTGATGACCGTCAAGCCGGTTGGCCGTGGCGCTCCACCAGCTCCACTTGGTAGCCGTCGGGATCAGCCACGAACGAGATCGTCACCGGCCAGCGTTCGGGGCTCATCGGGGCCACGACCGACGTGTAACCGGCCGCGACGGCCTTGTCGTGCAGGGCCGTACAGTCGTCGGTGTTGACGTAGAGCTTCCACATCGCGGTACCCATGTCGATGGGTTCGCTGCTGTCGAGCTTCTGCGCGAGCTGGATCTTGCCGCCCTGGGCGGGGTTCTCGAGGATCGCCTCGGCCACGTTTGGGATCTCGGTCCGACTCGTACAGCTCAACCCCAGCGTCTCGTAGAACGCGATCGTCCTCTCCAGATCGCTGACGTAGACGCAGTACTGGTTGAGCCACGAATACGTCGTGTCGTCGCCGTCCTTCCACGGATGACGCTGCGTGAGCTCGACCATGTAGCCGTCGGGGTCCTCGATGAAGCCGATCGTCATGGGCCACCGGTCGCCTCGCGCCGGCGCCGTGACCGACTTGGACCCGGAGCCGATCGCATCGCTGTACATCTTCTCGATGTCGTTGGTCGCCACGTAGAGCTTCCAGAAGGCGTTGCCCATTCGGATGGGTTCATCGCTGTCGAGCTTCTGCGCCAGCTGGAGCTTGGCGCCCTTGTTCGAATTCTCGACGATCGCCTCGGCCACGTTGGGGATCTCGGTCCGGCTCGTGCACTCCAACCCGAGGAGCTCGTAGAACGCAACGGCCCTCTCCAGGTCGGTGACGTAGATGCAGTATTGGCCTATCCACGATTCCATGGGGCCCCTTTCGGTGAATTGCAGCGTCAGGCGTCCTGGCGTTCGGAGACCTGTTCGAACAAGGTCAGTGAGCTGGAGGGCGAGGAAGAGTCCGTTCGGGTGATGGATCCGTCGGCGAAGCCACGCCCGATGCCGCCCACCACATCGTGGAGATCGTCGCCCTCGACCTCGTACAGCGCGAGGTACGGGCCCGGTGGATCGCCTGGCCTGACCTGTTGCTCCGAGACCTTGTACCGCGTCCCGGACTTGAACCCCGGCAGGGCGACCAGCTGCGGCACGTGCAGCTCGTCGTACCAGCGGTTGAACTCGACCTCACCGCCCTCGGCCGGCGCCGTGTACACGACGAGAACACCTCTGGGCATGATTCCTCCACTCCGTGTGGCGTGCGCCCCGACCGGCTCGATCGCCGTGGCCGGGTCCGAAGAGCGCGGCTTCGACAACTCGCAGTGCAGGCGGATCCCCCTGTTCTCCTTGGTGGGAGCTGGGCGATCCCCGTACCGCGTGTTCCCCCGGATCGGGACGTCCTGGACAACATTACGAAATGTACTTCGAGAAGGCGCCACGTGCCAGGGGCCATACACGGCGCCATGAGGCAGGATGAGCGGCACGTGATCTCGCCGCAGCCACGGAACGAAGGGCATGCCCCATGAACGACAGCGTCTGGATCCGCGAGGACCAGCACACGCTTCTCCAGCTCATCGACCGCAGGTTGCGGTCCGGGCCCGACGACCCCTATCTCGACATCGTCGGTACCCAGCTCTCCGCCGCAGAGGTCGCCGACCGCGCCGGCCGGATCGCGACCGCCCTCACCGATCTCGGCGTCCGCAAAGGCGACCGGGTCTCCTCGCTGATCGAGAACAGCCCGGAAGCACTCCTGACGTGGTGGGGCATCGTGTGGTGCGGCGCGGTAGCTGTCCCGGTCAACACCGCGTACAAGGGCGACTACCTCCGCCACCAGCTCGCCGACTCGGGCTCGCGGGTCCTCATCATCCAGGGTGACCTCGCCGAGCGGGCACTCCGGGTCGCTCCGGAGATCGAGAACCTCGAGCATGTGATCATCATCGGCGAGGGCCCGAGCGACTCCCCATCGGTCTCGTCGCACAGCTGGGACGCGCTGTTCCAGCTCGACCCGGCGAGCCCGGCCGATGTCCACCCGTCGGATCTCGGCACGTTCATCTACACCGGTGGTACGACCGGGCTCAGCAAGGGCTGCATGCTGAGCCACAACTATCATGAGATCCTCTCGCGCCAGATCGGGCATTGCTGGGGCCGGCGGCCCGACGATGTGGTGTGGACCCCCCTCCCGCTCTTCCACTACAACGCGCTGGTCACCGCCGTGCTCGGGCCGCTGATCTTCGGAGGCCGTGGCGCGATCGACCGGAAGTTCTCGGTGTCCGGCTTCTGGCCCGAGATCAACCGCACGGGAGCGACGATCACCTCGACGCTGGGGACGATGGCCTACCTGATCGCCCACGACGAGGACCGCCCGGAGATGCCCGGCTCCGGCGCGCCCGAAGCCAACGCGACCCTGCGGATGATCGGAGCCGCTCCCCTGCCGGAAGAGATCGAGACGACCCTGCGGACACGGTTCGGCGTCGACACTTTCAGCGGTGCCTACGGCCTGACCGAGGCATCCCTCGTGTCGTGGCAACCACCCGGGGTCAAGAACAAGCCCAACGCAGCCGGCGTTGTCAACTCCGAGTACTTCGACGTCCGCATCTTCGACGATGCCGACGACGAGCGGCCTCCGAACACCGAGGGCGAGATCGTGTTCAGGCCCAAGCGCCCCCAGGCGATGTTCGAGGGCTATTGGGGCCGCCCCGAGGCAACCGTCGAGGCCTGCCGCAACCTGTGGTTCCACTCCGGAGACATCGGTCGCATCGATGACGAGGGCTATCTCTTCTTCGTCGACCGCAAGGCCGACTATCTGCGACGTCGGGGGGAGAACATTGCCAGCTTCGAGGTCGAGCGCATCATCATGCGCCACGGTGGCCTCGCCGACGTGGTCGTCCACGCGGTGCCGAGCGAGTTCGGTGAGGACGATCTGAAGATCAGCGCCACACGCGCAGCCGGTTCGACGCTCAGCGAGGAAGCACTGTTCCGGTGGTGCATCGACGAGCTGCCGTACTTCGCGCTCCCGCGCTACATCGAGTACCGCGACGAGCTCCCTCGGAGCCCCGTCGGCCGGGTGCTGAAGCGGGTGCTCCGAGAAGAGGGGGTCACGACGAGCACCTGGTGCGTCGACGACTCCGGGATCACCTACGAGAAGCGATGACGAGCTTCGTCCTGATCCACGGCAACTCGAGCACGGGCGCCTACTGGGACCGACTGCGCCCCCTGCTGCACGGAAGCGTTCTCGCGCCGGACCTACCCGGTCGTCGGGAACATCCCTCCGACCTGATGAGCCTCACCATCGACGACTGCGTCGGCGCGGTGTGCGATGCAATCGAGCGGAGCGCTCTCGACGACGCGGCCGTCGTGATGGCCCACTCGTCCGGCGGGTTGTGCGTCCCGGGTGTCGCTCGCCACCTCGGGTCCCGATGCCGACACATCGTCTTGTCCTCGGCATCGGTACCGCCCGATGGCGGTACGGGACTCGACTGCATGAAGCCCCGCCATGCCGACGGATGCCGCGCCGCGATGGCACAAGCCCGCGAGACCGACACCGCGATCACGAGCCTCGACGGGATGCGCGAGCCAGATCCCGCTCAGATTCGTACCTCGTTCGGAGGAGACCCACTGCCCGACGACCTGGTGACCTTCATGATGGACCCGCAGCGGCGCGTGCCCGACTCGTTCAACCTGTACTTCCAGCCGGTGACATGGAAGGGCGTGCCTGAGGTCGGCATCACCTGGATCAAGAACCTGCGCGACCGTCCCATCCCCGTCGACCTCCAGGAGACGATGATCAGCCGACTGCCTCGACCGCCGGCGATCGTCGAGATCGATGGCGGTCATATCCCTTCGGTGACGGATTCCGACGAGGTGGCATCGGTGCTCAACGCTCTCGCCTGACCGGGCGCCTCAGGCCATGTCCGCTGCGCGTCAGAGCTTGGCCCGAACCGTCGACCAGCGCTCGCCCCGATCCTCGCACAGGCCGCGGATGACGAGCAGCAACCGCTCACCGAACGCGTCGCCGACGTCGACCGAGAGCTCGGGGAGCATCCTGCGTAGCTGCGGGAAGTCCTCCGGACCGCTCTGGGCCAGCACCCGGTGGAACTCCGCGATCGCGGGCCTCCCCTGCTCGGAGGCCCGCCGCTCGCGCAGCCCGATCACGGCTGCGCCCACGGCGAAGTCGCTGATCGTGCCGTACGCGCGCCAGGCCTCCGCGACCGAGAACCCGTCCCGGCCCAGCTTCGCGAGCACGATCTCGATCGTGGCCGCGGTGCGGTCGGTGCTCACGGCACCCTCGATGAACTGCTTGAGCAGCTCCGGTTGGGCCATGAAGGCCGCGCGGTTGTAGCGGGCCCACTCGCAGAGCCAGACCGCCCAGTGCTGTCCGCGATCCTCGGGGAGCTCGATCCGGCCCGCGGAGTACTCGGCCGCGAGCCGCATGAGATCGCCCTTGCCTTCGATGTGGTGATACAGACCGGGCACGCTGACCCCGAGCCGGTCGGCCACCGCCTTCATCGTGAGTCCGCTCAGGCCGAGCTCGTGCGCGGCCTCGGCGATCATCTGCCGGTCCAGCTTGGGGGGCCGACCCACCCGCCGCCGCTCGGAGGGAGCCGGGTCGCCGGCCGCGGAACGATCGCGCGTCTTGGCGGGAGGCGGGGCCATGGAATTTCAGAATACCTTCGAAATCCCTCGGGGCCAGGTTCCGGCTCGCGCGGACCGCCCTCGGGGCAGTTGACGGGCGCGCCGCCGTCATGAAATTCTTGAAACAGATTCGGAAAGCGGGAACGAGAGGGTCGCGGAGGGGCGATGAGGGATCTCAACGACAAGGTCGCAGTCGTCACCGGCGGCGCGGGGGGCATCGGTCGCGCGCTCGCGGAGGAGCTCCTCGCAGAAGGAGCCAAGGTCGTCATCGCCGACGTGCAGCCGGACCTCCTGGACGAGACGGTGTCCGAGCTCGCTCCCCGCGGCGCGGTCATCGGTGTCCCCACCGACGTGACCGACCCGACGTCGGTGGAGGAGCTGGCGGAGCGGACCTACGCGACCTTCGGGGCCTGCCACATCTTGTGCAACAACGCCGGTGTCGGCGCGCCGGCTTCGCTGGTCTGGGAGACGACGATCAACGACTGGAAATGGGTGCACTCGGTGAACGTCATGGGGGTCGTCCACGGGATCCTCGCCTTCGTGCCTCGCATGATCGCCGCGGGTGAGGAAGGCCACATCGTCAACACCTCCTCGGGAGACGGGGGCATCTCGCCGATGCCGACGGCATCGGTGTACGCGGCCAGCAAGGCGGCGGTGACGAGCCTGACCGAGTGCCTCGCGAGCCAGCTCGAATCCGAGAACACCACGTTGAAGGCGTCGATCTTCTACCCCTCCGGTGGCCTCCTGCGGACAGGGCTGTGGGAGTCGGAGCGGACGCGCCCCAAGGATCTGACCCGGGAGGTTCCCCGCAAGACGACGCCGATCACGGTCGCTGGGCTCGAGGCTCAGGCCAAGGAGAAGGGCTACGAGCTGCCGTGGCAGGACCTCAATGAGCTTGCTCGTGTCGTGATCGACGGCATCCGCAACGAGAAGTTCATCTTCATGATCGGCGTGGACTCGATCGGCACCTCGCTGCGAGATCGCGCCGGGTACTTCGAGAAGGGCGACCTGGTGCCGCACGACCAGCACACGATCGGCTGAGAAGAGCTCGTCGTGGGGGCCGTCGTCGGGGCTCAGCCTTCGTAGCCGGAGTAGAACTGCAACGCCCACTGTCGCTGGTCGAGCAGCTTCTTCTCGCTCTTGGTGACGACCGGCCGCTCGACGTACCGCTTGTTCTCCCAGATCGGCAGGTCCTGGCTCACGCCGCTCGAGAAGTTCTCCGCCGCGGCGCGCGCCGCGTCGGGTCCGAGGGACTTCGGCGCGGTGAAGACCCAGCGCACCAAGAGGTTCTCCTCGTCGATCGGCGTGGTCGACGAGAAGAAGGTGACGTAGTCGGTGATCCGCAGGACTCCGAGACCGAGCCCGAAGCCTTCGCGCACGAAGTTGCCATCGCCAGCGACGGTTCTCTTGTAGTAGCCGTCCACCTGGAAGTCGTCGTCGGGAATGGCATCCGTGCCGTGCACGTACTTGAAGTGGGCGAAGTCGACGTTGTTCTCGGCCATCTCCTGACAGCACGTGGCGACCTTGAACTCGACGAGCTCGTACGGAAGCCACTCGGCGTCGTTGCCGAACTCGGCCACCTCGGGCACCTCGTAGAACGGCGGCTTCTCCTCGCCGTGGTGCCACGCCCAGATCATGTTGTTGCGCTCCAGGCAGGGGTAGGCCCGAACCCTCGCCTTGGTCGGGATGTGGTCCAAGTCTCCGTACGGGATCTCCGCGCACTTGCCGGTGTCGCCCTCGAAGAGCCACCCATGGAACGGACACCGGATGCACGTGCCCTCGACCCGGCCGCCGGCGCCGATGTGCGCGCCCAGATGGGCGCAGTAGGCATCGATCATGTGCGGCGCACCGTCGTCGGCCCGGTAGAGCACAACGTCCCGACCGAACACATGCTGTGACGTGACCTGGCCTGGATCGAGGCTCCGGCCCTCGGCGACCACGAACCAACCATTGGGAATGGGGAAGGGAAACCGTGGCTCGTTCGTTGGAGTCCGCACGATCGGACGGCGGCTCTGGTCGACGAGGGCCTGCGGGTCCCGCGGCATCGGGAAGCTGGTGAAGCTCTCGAACGGGATCTCAGTGGTGGACATGGGTGTCTCCTTGATAGAGCGCCGACGCGTCGAGTCGAGCATGGAAGCCGAGAAGGGTCGTGTGGATGACGTGTTCGAAGAGCTGCTCATCGCTGTAGGAAGCCATCGCACTGGCGACACCGGGTGCAACCCCGGTCGTCGGCTGTGACATCAACGACTCGGAATGTCTCGCCAGTGGCGCCGCTTGTTCGATCAGGACGACGCCAAGCGTGGTGCGAGAGATGCGGATGAGCTCCTCGCCCGCGAGGCGATCGCCCGCGCCGGCCCGCTGGAGCGCCCGCAAGAGCGCGGCCCCGACCACGACCATGAAGTCGGCGAGCTCCGGATGCTGACCGAGGAAGTGCCCGAACCAAGGATGGGCCAGCCAGTGGGCACGGACCCGGCGCATCCAGATGGCGATGGCATCATCGGGAGGAACGGCCGGGTCGTCGTCGAGCACGAGCTCCCCGCTCACCGAACGGGCCACAGCGATCTCGAGGTCGCGCCGGTCGGTGACGTAGCGGTACAGCGCCATGGGACTCGACCCGAGGGCGTCGGCGACCGCCCGCATGGACAGGGCGTCGGTGCCCTGCTCATCGAGCAGCCGACGCGCCGTGTCGACGATCACCTCACGACCGAGCCGGCCTCGTGCGGTCGCTTCGGACGGCACCGCCACAGACACCATTCCGACACTATACGCGCTACGTATACGCCATACGCAAGACCTTGAACGGCGCCGGAGCGTCAGCCCCCGCCGGACCGCCTCCGGCAGATCGACGACGCCTCCAGGGTTCACACCTCGACCGGGACCCGCTCCAATGGGGTGTCTCCGTGCACATCGTCAGGTGTCGGCCCGATGCGCTGGACGAGCGGGGCGAGCGCGGCGCGGTCGACGCCGTACACCTCCGCCGCGGTCTCACCGAGCATGCGGCGAGTCTCGTCGGTGGAGACGTCCTTGAAGCGCTCCCGCATCCAGAACCGAGTGTACGGATATGTGCCTTCGGGATGGGGCAGGTCGTTGCCCCACATGATGTTGCCGATGCCGACGAGGTGGCGACGCTCGATGTCGTCCTCGCCCGGCGTCGACGCCGCGAAGAAGCAGTTCCGGTTCAGGTAGTCGCTCGGCTTCATCGTCAGCTCCTGACGGAAGACGTCACCGAACTTGCGGGTGTTGTGCGCGCCCACCCACTTCTCGTCCATCTTGCGGATCTGATCCGGGACCCACCAGCATGCGTTCTCGGCCATCGAGTACATGAGGTTCGGGTGGCGCTCGAAGACACCACCCCAGATGAGCACCGCCAGCGGACGGCCGGCCCACCAGCCGGCCTCCGCAACGTAGATCGGCAGCATCCCGGGACCGGGCCCGATGTCGGTGGGACCGGCACCGGAGTGAGTGTGCAGAACGAGGCCGAGGTCCTCGACCAGCGTCCACAGCGGCTCGTAGCACAGGTCGTGATAGGCGGGGCGGTCGAACCAGCGCGACGGGATGAGGATCCCGAGGTGACCGAGATCCTTGGCCTCGCGCACCATCCGCAGCACCGTGTCCATGTCGGGGATGATCGCCGGGATCACCGCAACACCGATTCGGCGCTCCGGGTCCTGGGAGCAGAAGTCGGCGAGCCACCGGTTGTGGGCGCGGCTTCCGGCGATCGCGTCGGCGGGCTCGCTCTGCGATCCGACGGCGAGCCCCGTGCCGAAGGGAGACGCGGCCACCCGTCCCGTCCCGAGCACGTCGGCGTCGGGGAAGAGCACCTCGGCGGCGACCCCCTCGGTGTCGAGGATCGCGTTGCGCGCATCGGAGTCGTAGGCCGCGGTCAGACCGCTGTCGCCGCCGGTCTCCGCCTCCCACTCCTTCTTGAAGCCCTTGCCGCTCTCGGCCGCGATCGCCCGCCGCTGGTCGCTCGCGGCCTGCTGGTGCGCGTCGAACCGCTCCCGGAAGTCAGGGTCGAGGTAGTCCCGATACACGTCGGCCGGCGGGCCCGCGTGGCCGTCCGAAGAGATGACCAGGTAGCGATCCATGGAACCCTCTCTACGCTCTTTTCGAATTACATACGACAATACGGCGGCTCGCGGCCGGGCGTCAAGCAATCGAGAGGCGTCGACCGCGCCGCGCCGGCGATCGCCGCCGATCGCCGGTCGAGCGATTCGCCACTAGCCTTTGAAGCACAGCTCATCAAAAAGAGCACACGTTCAGGGGGTGGGGATGAACATCGACGAGATGATCTTCGTCAGCGTGGACGACCACGTGGTCGAGCCGCCGACCATGTTCGAAGGACGGGTACCGGCGAAGTATGCGGACCGGGCGCCGCGCGTCGAGCAAACCGACGACGGCGACGACGTGTGGGTGTTCGAGGGAAGCCGGATCCCCAACATCGGCCTGAACGCCGTCGCCGGGCGCCCCAAGGACGAGTACGGCGTCGACCCGACCGCGTTCGACGAGATGCGTCCCGGATGCTTCGACATCCACGAGCGCGTGAAGGACATGAGCGCCGGCGGTGTGCTCGCGTGCATGTGCTTCCCCTCGTTCCCGTCGTTCTCGGGACGCCTGTTCCTGGGCTGTGAGGACAAGGATCTGGCCCTCGCCATGGTGCAGGCCTACAACGACTGGCACATCGACGAGTGGTGCGGCACCTATCCCGGGCGCATGATCCCGATGGCCCTGCCGGTGCTGTGGGACCCCGAGGCCTGCGCCGACGAGATCCGGCGGGTCGCGGCGAAGGGCTGCCACGCGCTGACGTTCACCGAGAACCCCGCGATGCTCGGCCTGCCGAGCTACCACGACGAGCACTGGAACCCCGTGTGGCGCGCGCTCGTCGAAGAGGGGACGGTCCTCAACGTTCACCTGGGCTCGTCGGGTCAACTCGCCGTCACGGCACCCGACGCGCCGATCGACGTGATGATCACGCTCCAACCGATGAACATCTGCGCCGCCGCCGCCGATCTCGTGTGGTCGGGCATCTTCCGCGAGTTCACCGATCTGCGGGTCGCGCTCACCGAGGGCGGCACCGGCTGGGTCCCGTACTTCCTCGACCGCCTCGACCGGACCTACGAGATGCACCACCAATGGACCGGACAGGACTTCGGCGACCGCCGCCCGTCGGACGTCTTCCGGGAGCACATCCTCACCTGCTTCATCGCCGATCCGATCGGCCTCGCACTCCGCGACGAGATCGGCATCGACAACATCTGCTGGGAGATGGACTACCCGCACTCCGACTCGTCATGGCCCAACGCCCCCGAGGAGCTCGTGACGACGGCCGCCCGCTACCAGGTCAGTGATGCCGATCTCGCCAAGATCACCCACGAGAACGCCATGCGCTGGTACCAGTTCGACCCGTTCGCACATCGCGCCCGCGAGACCTGCACCGTCGGCGCGCTCCGCGCCGAGGTCGCGGGACACGACATCTCGACCCGCTCCATGAACAAGGGCCGACACGCCGACGCGACGATCCCCAGCCTCGGCGAGCTCGCCGGGAAGGCGACCGCCTGAGCGGCTGATCAGACTCGCACGGGGACGTGAGCCGGCCCGCGCACGGTGGTCGTGTGGACCATCTCGATGCGGGCCTCGTCGACCTCCCACGCGGGATGATGGTCGAGCATCGCCTCGATGATCGCGACGCCCTCGAGCCGAGCGAGCGCGGCCCCGAGACAGAAATGGGGACCGTATCCGAACGTCAGGTGACGGTCCATCTCGCGCTCGACGTCGAAGACATCCGGATTCGGGTACTTGCGCTCGTCTCGCCCGGCTGAACCGTTCAGCAGGGCCATCTTGGCTCCGGCCGGCACGGTGACCCCGTAGAGCTCGACGTCCTTGGTCACCAGACGCGCCTGGACCGGCGACGGTGCCTCGTAGCGCAAGAGCTCCTCGACCGCGTTGGGGATCAACCCGCGGTCCTCCAACAGCTTCGCTCGCTGGTCGGGGTGGCGGGCCAACAGTACCGCCGACCAGCCCGCCAGCCGCGCGGTCGTCTCGCTGCCCGCGCTCTGCAGCAGCATGAAGAAGCCCTGCACCTCGCCGGGATCGAGCTTGCGGATCGTGCCGTCTGCGAGCTCGGCATCAGCGCTGAGCAGCATCGAGAGCATGTCGTCTTCCGGCTTCTGGTTGCGCTGTTCGATGATGTCGGCCATGTACGCCGACAGCTTCGTCGAGCCCTCGACCCGGGTCTCGCTGAACTGCATGACTCCCTGGATCGTGTCGCCGGTCTCGGCGTCGGGGTCGTAGTGCATGAACATGTCGACCCATCGTCCCAGCTGTTCCTGGTTCTCCTCCGGCACACCGAGCATCTGGCCGATGACCATCGGCGGGATGCGTGCCGCGAAGTCACCCATGAAGTCGAACTCGGAGCGCCCCTCGACCGCCCCGAGGAACTGGTCACACAGCTGACGAATGCGACGCTCCAGGTGCGCAACCTTCTTGGGAGTGAACTCGCGGTTCACGATCTGACGAGCAATGTCGTGTCCGGGAGGATCGTTGAAGATCATCGCCCCGAGACCGCTGAACTGCCCGCGCTGCTCGTCGGCCTGCGAATCCGGCCGGATGAGCTCGAGCACGGTGCCGTGCGCCGAGCTGAACGTCCGCCAGTCGAGCAGCCCGCGGAAGACGTCCTCGTACCGGCTCAGCGCGTAGAAGTCGTGACGGTCGTTGTAGTAGAGCGGCGCCTCGTCGCGCAGCCGTTTCCACGTCGGGTGCGGGTCGTCATCGAGCTCGTAGTCGTACGGGTCGTAGACGAGACCGGACGGAACGTCGGGCAATGTCTTCACGAGATGCGCTCCCTCGTCCGGGCTGGGCGCCGGTGACGGCCATACCATCACGCCCCTCCAGGCGTCGAGTAGATATCGGAAATCTACTCGCGAACGGCAAGATGGTCGAAGCAGCGTCGCTCCGGTCGCACCTTGTCGATGTCGGGTCCCGGGGCTAGCTTCGGAGCCAGTCTCCGAAACTCGTTCGGGTCGGGACATGGGGGAAGCAAATGCACGCTGGCTTGCGCCGCATCCTGGTCGTGGGTGCGCTCGTCTGTATGGTCGCTGCTGGATGTACGAGCACCACGTCCGAAGGCGACGGGTCCGACTCGAGCTCCGGCGGGGTCGGGAGTGCCGTCGGGATCACCGACAACACGATCAAGATCTCCATGGTCGCCGCGGACCTCTCGACGCTCACCGAACAGAACCTCGCGCCCGACATCGGTGACCCCGCGAAGACGATGGAGGCCGTCGTCGCCGACGTCAACGCGAACGGTGGCGTCGCGGGGCGCCAAATCGAGCTGACGACCCACATCCTGTCGGGCACCGACGCGGTGCTGAACCCGGACGCGGCCCGTCAGGCGTGCGTGCAGGCAACCGAGGACGACCAGCCGTTCGCGGTCATCATCTCCGCCGCGATCTCGGCCGACGTCGTCGAGTGCACGGCAATCGATCACGACGTGTTGACCATCACGATGGACAGCTGGCCCGACTCGTTCTTCGAGGAAGCCGAGGGGCGACTGTTCTCGGTCGCGACGCACCTGTCCATGTCCCGCACGCGCGAGTACGACGCGTGGCCGGAGCTCCTCGACGACGAAGGCCAGCTCGACGGCAAGACCATCGGCATCGTCCGCCAGGACATCCCGACTCAGCAGGAGGCGGTCGACGACTCGTTGACGCCGAGCCTGGAAGCGCTCGGCTACGAGGTGGCCGCCGAGTCGGTGCTGCCCTGCCCGGAAGGCAGCCAGACCTGTGAGCAGCACGACGTCGCGATCCAACGGCTCCAGGATGCGGGCGTCGACCTCGTGTTCCTCGTCGCGCAGACCCTGCCCGGCGCGGCGACGGTCGATGCCGCGGCCAAGCTCGGCTTCACACCGGAGTGGACCACGATCGGCAACAACGTGACCAACACCGTGGCGAAGTTCTACACGAACGCGAAGGAGAACTACGACGGGGCGTGGGGCATCAACACTGCATTCAGCGAACCCACCGACACGGCGGTCGAGTGCAATCGCATCGCCGTGGCCGGAGACGCGCTGGAGTTCCCGTTCGCCAGCGACGGGTACCTGTTCACGGCCGTGACGTGCCAGCAGCTCCAGACGCTCGCCACCGCGATCGACGACATCGACGGCACGATCACCCAGGCGTCGGCGATCAAGGCCTTGGAGAACCTGGGTGACGTACCGATGATCGCCGGTCCCCCGCTCGGCACCCTCAGCACCACCAAGCACGATGCCGGCAACTCCGTGTTCCTCTCCCGCTACGACGCGAGCACCGAGGTATTCGAACCGATCGACGACGAGAAACCGACCGAGATCAAGTAGCGGGCGCGGACGGAGATCACGAGTGACCGACAACCGCCCGCACGAAGGCGCGTCGGATTCGGCCGCGGCGCTCGCAGCGGCGGTCATCGAGGAGGAGGCGCGGCGCGGCGAGTCCGTCATCGTCCCGGAGACCCTGCTCGCCGACGCGGACCTGCCCGGCGTCGACGAGCGCGCGATGTCGCTGCGGGAGGCGATTCGTCTCGGTGGCGCCCGCACGATCGCGATCGTCTCGCTGCTCGGTGCGATCGAGCTCATGGACAATGGCGTGTTCAACGTGCTCGCGCCCGACATCCAGAGATCCCTCGGTGTCTCGGACGCGGTCCTCGGCGCGATCGGGGGTGCGACCGGCGTCCTGTTCGTCTTGGGCGCAATCCCGATGTCGTCGTTGTCGGATCGGATGCCGCGCAAACGGCTCATCGCGGCGACGATGTCGACCTGGGCCGTGATCATCCTGCTCACCGGGACCGTCCAGAACGCGTTGCAGATGTTCCTCGCCCGGCTCGGCGCGGGGCTCGGGCAATCATCGTCACTGCCGGTCAACGGCCCTCTGCTCATCGACGCGTACCCGATCCAGTCGCGCGCGCGCGTCTTCGCGGTTCTGGGCACCGCGCAGGCGATCGGCTCGATGTTCGCGCCGTTCCTCGCCGGCGGGATCGCGATGCTGGCGGGCGGTGACGAGGGCTGGCGCTGGGCGTTCGTCCTCCTGGGCTTGGTCGCGCTCCCGGTCGCGCTGTCGGCCACGACGATCCCCGAACCGAGACGTGGGCGGTACGAGATGCAATCCGTGCTCGGCGAGGAACTGCCGCCCGAGGAGGACGAGCTACCGATCTCGTTGTCCGTCGCGTTCGAACGACTGAAGCAGATCCGCAGCTTCTACTTCTTCCTGGTCGGCATGGCCGCGCTCGGCTTCGCCCTCTTCACCGCACCCCTGTTCCTCAACCTGTTCTTCAAGGAGGAGCTCGGGCTCAACGCGTTCGAGCGAGGGTTGGTCGCGACCCTGATCGCGTTGCCGACTCTGTTCGCCATCGCTATCTCGGGCAAGCGAGCCGACGCCCTCTTCCGCCGTAGTCCGCCTGCCGCGATGGCCCTCATCGGCGTCCTCATCGGCTGCTTCGGGATCGGGTTCGTGGCCGCCATCTGGATGCCGTCCGTCTGGCTCGTCGTGCCCGTGCTCGCGCTCGCGACCGCATCCGCGCGCGCCGCGTTCGTGATCCTGCCCGCGGTGATCGCGACGATCATCCCGTACCGCCTGCGAGCGAGAGGGATCGCGCTCGTCGGGGTCTACGTCTTCCTTTTTGGCTCATTCTTCGGAGCGATCATCACCGGCCTCGTGAGCGACGCCTACGGGACCCGAACCGCGCTCACGGTCCTCATCCTGCCGTCGACGCTGATCGGCGGGTTCCTCATCTCGCTCGGGGCACGACACATCCGGGGTGACATGGCGATGGTGGTCGAGGACCTGCGCGAGGAACAGGCCGAGCGAGAACGGCTGAGTCACTCCGAAGGCTCGTCGCCGGTGATCCAGGTTCGGAACCTCGACTTCTCCTACGGCAAGGTGCAGGTGCTCTTCGACGTCAGCTTCGACGTCCATCGCGGTGAGACGCTCGCCCTTCTCGGCACGAACGGAGCGGGCAAGTCGACGCTCCTGCGCGTCATCAGTGGTCTCGGAGTCGCGTCGCGGGGCGTCGTCCGCCTCAACGGCCGCACGGTGACCTATGCGGACCCGGAGCTGCGCGTGCGCGTCGGGATCATCCAGCTCATCGGCGGCGGTGCCACATTCCTTCCGATGACCGTCACCGAGAACCTGCGCACCGCGGGATACCTCTACTCGCGCGATGAGCTGCGATCACGCATCGACAATGTGCTCGAGCTCTTCCCGATGCTGCAGGACCGGCTCGATGTCCCTGCTCGCGAGCTGTCGGGTGGCCAGCAACAGATGCTGGGGCTCGCGATGACGCTGATCCATCAGCCGGAGGTGCTCATCATCGATGAGCTCTCGCTCGGCTTGGCGCCGATCGTCGTGCAGCAGGTACTCGAGATCGTACGCACGCTCCAGCAGCGCGGCATGACCATGATCATCGTCGAGCAGTCGCTCAACGTCGCGCTCGCCATCTCCGACCGAGCGATCTTCATGGAGAAGGGCGAGGTCCGGTTCGTCGGTTCCGCACGAGAGCTGGCGGCGCGCGACGACCTGGCCCGCGCCGTGTTCCTGGGCCGCTAGCGATGCTCGCGGTCGACTTCTCGGGCCAGGTCGTCTTCTCCGGCGCGGTGACCGGCCTGACCTACGGGGTCATGGCCGTCGGTGTGATCCTCGTCTTCCGATCCGCGCGGGTCATCAACTTCGCCGTCGCCGAGATGGGTGGATTCTCTGCCGCGCTCCTCTATCGCCTCGTGATCGACTGGGACGCGCCGTTCTGGCTCTCGTTCGTCGCCTGCATCGCCGTGGGCGCGGTGATCGGCGCGGCGATCGAGCTGCTCATCGTGCGCCGGCTCTTCTCGGCGCCACGCGTGATCCTGCTCGTCGCACTGATCGGCGCCGCGCAGGTGCTGCTGTTCTTCCAGTTCATCCTGCCCGACATCACCCAGGTGCGACCGTATCCGACCGCGTTCTCCCACAGCTGGGAGATCGGCGGGATCCTCGTACGGAGCCAGGAGCTCACGGTGTTCGCGGTGATCCCGGCGCTCGTCGCGCTGCTGGCGCTGTTCCTCAACCGGACCAAGTACGGCCTCGCGATCAGGGCATCGGCGGCGAATGCCGACGCTGCCCGACTTGCCGGCATCAACATCAAGAAGACGTCGACCATCGTGTGGGTCCTGTCCGGTTCGCTCGCGTCGATCGCGGCGATGCTCTTCGCACCGCTCAACCCGCAAGGGGTGTCGGCGCTCGGCGTCGGGCCCGGCATGCTGCTGCGCGTCCTGACTGCCGCGCTGATCGGCGGGATGGCGTCACTGTCGCTCGCGCTCGCCGGCGGCATGGCAATCGGCATCGCGGAGAGCCTCATCTCCTACAACTTCAACGGCCAGCGCGGTCTGCTGGACGCGCTGTTGTTCGTCGTCGTGCTCGTCGCCCTCCTGGTGGGCGGCCGGCGGCGCGCGTTGGCCGAGGCCGACAGCGGCCGTTGGTCCTTCGCACCTCGTATCCGCCCCATCCCCGGCGCGATCGCCCACAGGTGGTGGATACGGCGCCTGCCGGCGCTCGGAGCGCTGTTCGTCGCGCTCGTCGCCCTTTTCCCACTCGTCTTCGTGGATCTGCCGTCACAACGCGAGGGCTGGAGTCGCGTGCTGCTCTACGCCATGGTGGCGCTCTCGCTCACGGTGCTCACCGGATGGGCCGGGCAGCTCTCGCTCGGCCAGTTCGCGTTCGTCGGCCTGGGGGGCATGACCACCGCCGCGCTCGTACGAGGAGGCGTGGGCTTCGTTCCCGCGCTCCTGGCCGCCGGCGTGATCGTCGCGCTCGTCGCCATCGTGATCGGCATGCCCGCGCTGCGCCGGCCGGGTCTCTACCTGGCCATCACGACCTTCGCGTTCGCGGTCATGACCAGCTCATGGTTGCTCTGGCGCAACGTGTTCCTCGACGGAGAGGTCGCCGCCGAGCTCCCGCGCCAGGTCATCCCCCTGCCGGCTGCGCTCTTCGACCAGGGTCTCGACCTCCGCGCGCAAGGCTCGTACTACGTCGTCTCGCTGCTCGCGCTCGGCCTCGTGCTGTTTGGTGTCGCACGGTTGCAGCGGAGCCGTCTCGGACAGTCGATGATCGCGGTCCGCGACAACGAGCGCGCCGCGGCATCGCTCGGCATCTCCCCGACGCGCGTGAAACTGACGGCGTTCGCCATCGGCGGCTGGATCGCAGGAGTCGCAGGTGGTCTGTTGGTCGGTCTCGTCACGCGCGCGCAGCCGAGCACCTTCGCTGCAACCCAGTCACTGCGCCTGATCTCGATCGTCGTGATCGGCGGACTGTCCTCGGTCGGCGGTGCCGTGCTCGGCGCGTTCTGGGTGATCGGGCTGCCCCAGCTCTTCGACGACAGCGTCGAGATCGGGCTCCTCACGAGTGGCGCCGGCCTGTTGATCCTGTTGCTGTACTTCCCCGGCGGACTCGTACAGGTGCTCTACAACATCCGCGACGCACTGTTCGCAGCGCTCGCGCGTCGGGTCAAGGCGCCTGCTGACGTGCCGGTCCAGACGTCCAGGCCCATACCGAGGCAGATGGCCATCGCCACGAAGGGCATGCCCGACGACCTCACGACGGTCGTGGACGCGAGGGCGGTGACGGTGTCCTTCGACGAACGAACCGTCGTCGATCACGTCGGCCTCCACATCGGGCGAGGTGAGGTCGTCGGGCTCATCGGCGCCAACGGTGCCGGAAAGTCGACGCTCATGAACGCCATCTGTGGATTCGTGCCGAGCGCCGGGGACGTGGAGATCCTGGGACACCGCGCGACCCGCCTGTCGGCCGCGAGACGCGCCCGCCTCGGGCTCGGCCGGTCGTTCCAGGGTGCCGAGCTCTTCCAGGACTTGACCGTACGCGACACGGTCTCCCTGGCGATGCCCGGGGTGCGACCGTGGCAACGCGCCACCCGCGCGGAGGCAGACGAGATCATCGCGTTCTTGGGGCTCGGTCAGTTCGCGGGTGCGTTCAACAACGAGCTGTCGACGGGCACCCGTCGCATCGTGGAGCTCGCATGCATTCTGGCGTCGGGGGCACGCGTCCTCTGCCTCGACGAACCGACTGCAGGAATCGCGCAACGCGAGAGCGAGGCGTTCGGTCCGTTGATCCTGCGCATCCGCGAAGAGCTCGGTGCCAGCCTGCTCGTCATCGAGCACGACATGCCGGTGATCATGGGCATCAGCGACCGCGTCTACTGCCTCGAAGCCGGACGAATGATCTGCGAGGGCACACCCGAGGCGGTGCGCACCGATCCCCTCGTGGTCGCGTCGTACCTCGGCACCGACGAGCAGGCGATCCAGCGCAGCGGCGCCGCGCCGTCCACGACCTAGCGCGACGCTGCGCTGGATCGGCGGGGGCGGGCCGGAGCGGTCAGACGGTCCAGGCGTAGTTCTCGTCGGGCCAGTACACGACACGATCATCCTTGAGCGTCTGCATCCTGGCATCGTCGTAGCCGAGCGAAGCGAGGATCTCGCGAGTGTGCTCGCCGACCATCGGGACTGGTCCCGCGATTCGGCCCGGCGTCTCCGAGAAGTCGATGAGCGCTCCGAACTGACGGGTGCGGCCGATCTTGGACTGCTCGTATTCGGCGACCAGGCCGAGGCGTTCGTTGTCGGCATCGAAGAACGCCGTCTCGCCCGCGTTCATGTCACGCGCGATCTCGTTGGGCACGCCGTGATCGTCGAGGATGCGCGACCAGACGATCGCGGTCTTCGTGACAAACATCGGTGTCAGCAACGCCTCGAGCTCCTGGCGGTGCTGGTCTCGCGCCGAGGCCGTTTCGAAGCGCTCGTCGGAGACCAGCTCGTCACAACCCAGCGCGTTGCACAATGCCACCCACTGGCTCTCTTGCAGCGCAGCGACCTGGATCCAGCCGTCGCTGGTCTCATACAGGCGGTAGCACGCGCCGAAACCGGTCTGCGGGCGGTCGAGCTGGGGCCTCGGCACGGGCGTACCGTTCGACAGCATGGCGTCGGATGAGAGCATCGCCGCACCGTCGAGCAGCGAGGTCCACAGCTCTTGGCCTTCACCGGTACGGCGCCGGTGGTACAGCGCGGCGAGGCAGCCGATGACCGACAACATCGCGTTCGACGTGTCGGTCATCCCGAAGCGGTAGTACATGGGGTCGTTGCCGGAGCGAACCGGCCCGGAGTCGAACTCGAGCCCGGCGGCAGCTTGGAACAGCGGGTCAAGGCCTCCGAACTTCGCGAGTGGTCCCTCGAGACCGTACGCCCACGTGTTGCAGTAGATGACCTCGGGGTTCACGGGCTTGCAATCGTCGTACGCGATTCGCAGGCGCTTCGCGACACCCGCGGTCATGTTGTGATGGACGATGTCAGCCCGCTCGATGAGCTGCATCGCGATCTCGTGACCGCGCTCGGTCTTGAGGTCCAGCGCGATGTCGCGCTTGCCGTGCTGGCAACCGAAGAAGGCCTGCGCCACCATGCGCATGCCGTCACCGGTGATCGGCTCGACCTTGATGACGTCGGCGCCGAGATCACCCATCACCATCGGCCCGAACGGGCCAGCGAGATACTGGCCGAAGTCGACGACGGCGACCCCTTCGAGCGCGTGCATCACGCAACCACCTCGCTGAACTCTGCGATCTGGGCGGATGAGAAGCCGAGCGGCCCGAATATCTCCTCGTTGTGCTCTCCCGCGCGGGCGCGCGGTGAGCGGATGGCGCCCGGCGTCGACGCGAGGTGGATCGGAACCCCCACTTGCGTGGCTGTGCCGTAGTCAGGGTCCTCGACCGTCGCGATCATGTCATTCGCGACCATCTGCGGATGCGGTGTGCCCTTCGCTCCGAGTGATTCCTCCATCGGGACGATGGCCTCGATCGCATGGTTGTTCTCACGGAACTCGGCGATGAGCCCGTCACGCTCGCGCGCCTTGTACGCCGCCCGACGCTTCGGTGTGATCGCGGCGCGCTCGGCGGCGGACAGCATCGGGAAGCGTTGCGGATCGGTCGCCTCGGGTACTCCGAGGATCTCGTCCTGGCTGCGCACCGGTGGGAGGCCGCTCATGATCGACGTGTGCACCCATTCGTCGTTCGCCACCTCGAACACCATCTCCTGGTGTACGCCGGGCGGGTATGACTTCACCATGGAACCGAAGAAGTCGGCGTTTGCATTCGGAACCCACGTCCAGATCTGGGTGGTGAACACCAACGCGCCCTGGAACAACGACGTGCGAACATGCTGGCCACGGCCGGTCTCCTCCCGGGCGACCAATGCGGCGAGAATCCCGGTGGGAACGAGAAACATCGCTCCCATGCTGGGCATCGGCACCGCGAGGAAGATCGGGCCCGGTCGCCAACCTGGCTGTTCCCACTGCTGACCGCTGCTGGCTTGCACCAGCGCGTCGTAGCCGGGGCGTTGCGCGAGACGGTGGCCTTGCGGGTACGCGGGACAGGACGTGTACACGAGGCGCGGGTTGCGTGCGTGCAGCAGATCGAACCCGATGCCGAGCCGGTCGGTGACCCCGGGTCGGAAGGTCTCGACGAGCACGTCGGCGGTGTCGGCGAGGCGGTGGAAAGCATCGAGTCCCGCCGGATTCTTCAGATCGATCGTCACGGACCTCTTCGATCGGTCCCACACCGCGTAGCCGCTGTAGTCGCGAAACGGGTCGCCCCCGGGTGGCTCCACCTTGATGACGTCAGCCCCTTGCTCGGCGAGCAGCTGCACACCGAGCGCACCCGCGATGCCCCACGAGAGGTCGAGGATGCTTGCTCCGCCGAGCGCGCCGGCCATCGGCTTTCCCCTTTGGTGGTTGCGGACCCTGAGGTTCGGTCTGCGGATCTTGGCACAATCCCTGACGCCGCCGTCACCTTGGGGACCGAGGTGTCTCGGTCCTGCGAGCGGCTCAGGCGCGCCGGGCCGGCGCAGAGACAGGCACGTCGACACCGCCGGCCGCGCTGGGCCGCTGGAGTGCCGAAGGATCGGCCGCCGTCACGACAGGAGCGGCGATGACGTGTTCGACGGCCATTGCGGGCGGTAGTAACCATCGAAGCGCAACTTCTGATCGCGGAGCTCCCGAATCGTGAGGAAGTCGCCCTTGTACCCCTTGTGGTCGCCGGGTCCGAACTGGATGTAACACGATGGGCCACCGTTCGTGGCGGGCATCCAGCGGATGCGCTCCATCCCGTCGCGCACGTGGGATGGGGTCGGGATGGATGCATTCGCGATACCGTGGATCGCGGCGCGCGCGGTGTCGTACGCGAGCGCGACCACGACATTCTTGGTCTTGCGACCGAAACGCGCTTCGAAACGCTTCGCCATCGCCTCGTAGTTCGGATTCGCGCCGTCTTCACCGAGTTGGTCGACACCGTGCCAGCCTTCGAGACCCTCGGCCCACGCGTTGGAATTCGAATAGAACATGAAGGCAGCGCCCATGACGCGAGGCGGGTCCCAGTCGAGCGCGCGAAACGCTTCGGCGAAATGAAACGTGGAATACCCGTAGCCGCCGTAGTAGATGCCTTCGGTACCCATCGCTCGCATCTCGCCGAGGTGCTCAGCGAGGTTCCGTGGGTTCGGCTCGAGCATGACCTCACGGGTCACGACCAAGCCGAGCCGCAGCGCGGTCTCGCGGAAGAAGTCGGCATAGTCGCGGCCTGACGAACCCGCCTCCCAAAACAAGCCGACCTTCTCGAGGCCCTGTTGGTACAACCAGTTGGCGCACATGACGCCCTCGGTCGGGATGTCACCGTTCGCGACCGTGAAGCAAGAGCTGCTTGCGAAACGGTGCGCGCCCGTCCACCCGATGACCGGCACGCCGATCTCATCGGCATGCGGTTGGAGCACGAGGCAGTTGTCGGAGATCATCGGACCGAGCACCACCACACAACCCTGTTCAACCAGCCACTGGTAACCCTCGATCACCTTCCTGTAGTTCTCACGCGGCAGGCCACGCGCGTCGCAGGTGATGATCGACACGGGGCTACGACCCCACACCCCTTCATTCATTGCGTCTTCGAGGGCAAGGATCGTCGGGTCGATCCAGTCGGCGAGCAGCTGACCGAGGTCCATGTCGACGAGCACGCCGATCTTCACCGGCTCGAACGGGTCACCCTGGGTCTTGATGCCGCGGGTCGGCGGGTAGACGACGATGTTCTGAACGGCCCGCTCCCCGGTTGCTCCGCCTCCCTCATACCACTGCGTCCCCTCACCGCCCGCGCCTTCCAGGTAGGAGCTCGTACCGGACGGCACGCTGCACACCGCTCGATCTTCCTGCGCGATGCCGAGATCCACAGGCGCCGGGAACATCCGCTCCGCGTACGCCGGGCGGTCGGGCTCTTCGGGCATCGTTCTCCTCCTCGGATACAGAACGGTCGAGCCACTCTAGGTTTACGAGCGTTGGACGCTCTGGTGTGCCGGCTCAGGGATGTTGGCGTTGATGTCACGCGAGTTACCCAAACAGCCCAGGTCGTCGCTCGCCGACGAATCAATGTCGATCCTGGGCACGACCCCATGGCGTTCTCAGGGGATTCTCAGCCTCCTCGCACCCAAGTCACACGCGCGGCGACTCGACTCACAATCCCATGGAATCAATACGACGTCCCCGTCTCTTCGTGATCTCCGGCCTCTCCGTGCTCGCCCTCGTGGCCGCGGCCTGTAGTTCCGGCTCCTCGTCGACCAGCTCCGGTGAGGACTCCTCATCCAGCTCGTCCTCGACCAGCTCGACGACGACGGCCGAGGTCGACTCGAGCCGAGTGACGGATCTGGTGCTCGACCCGGACCATGACTACGGCGACAAGTACGCGGACGGCATCCTGCCCGTCGGCGACGGTCTGCTCAGCCTCACCGAGCCGGCCCAGGGATACGTCTATCTGTGTAGAGAGACGGGCGACGGGGGTGGCGCGTTCGAGCGCGGGCCGTGGTTCGTCAACGACAACACCGAATGGGACGTCAACCTCAAGATCGACGTGGAGGGCGACGTCGCGTGGGACGGCGAGTACGCGATGGAGCTCTCCGACACGACGCGCACCATCACCACGAACGATCTGCCCCTCGAACACACCACCGGCATCTTCCCGCTCCAGGCGTCGGACCCGGCGTATGCGTACGACCGCAACCCGAACAGCATCGCCGCGCAGTCACTCGTCTTTGGGTTGAACGCGAGTCCCGAGGTGCTCGACACGCCCTCCTGCATGGGCGGCGAATCCGGCGTGATGAACTCCGGTGTCGCGTTGTTCAACGCGTTCGATGCCGGCAATCGGGACGCGAGCGCGTGGGAGATCCAAGACGGCTGTCACGGTCACCCGCAGCAGACGAGCGAGTACCACTACCACACGCTCAGTCGATGCACCGACGACATCAGCGTCGACACGGTCATCGGCTTTGCGCTCGACGGCTTCCCCATCACCGGCCCGCAGGTCGGCGAGAACAACATCCTGACCACGTCGGACCTCGACGAGTGTCACGGCATCACGAGCACGATCACCCTCGACGACGAGCAGGTGACGACGTATCACTACGTGATGACCGCGGACTTCCCGTACTCGGTGAGCTGCTTCCGCTCGACGCCGATCGACGCGCCCCGGGCCGGCTGACGAGCCCCGGCTCCCGATCCGCGCCGTTGGTGCGCAGAAGGGGGCTGGAGGGTGCGCAAGCGCACCAACGAGGCGCTCTACGGTGGTGGGCACCTAGCCGCGGCTCCTCACGCGCCGCGCGAGCCGACCGTGTCGCCGATCGAGAGAGGACGCGAGCTGTGCCGAAGCCTTCTCGCCCGCGCCAGACTGCGAACACCCCGATCTACGCCCGCCGGGGGTTCCGGAACAGCCTGGACCTCGACGAGTTCCCCGAGCGCTCGCTCGATCCGGACGAGGCCTACGAGCTCATCCACACCGGGCTCATGCTCGACGGCCGCGAGACCCTCAACCTCGCCTCTTTCGTCACGACCTGGATGGAGCCCCAGGCCGAGAAGCTGATCCACGACACGCTCCGCAAGAACCACATCGACCACGAGGAGTACCCCGCCGCCCAGCTCATCGAAGAGTCGTGCGTACGCATGCTCGCCCATCTCTTCCACGCGCCGGACGCCAAGGAGGCGGTCGGCGTGGCCACGATCGGGTCCTCCGAAGCCATCATGTTGGGCCTGCTCGCCCACAAGTGGAGCTGGAGAGCCCGGCGCGAGGCCGAGGGCAAGCCGACCGACAAGCCGAACGTCGTGTTCGGTGCCGAGACCCACATCGTGTGGGACAAGTTCGCCCGCTACTTCGACGTCGAGATGCGCAAGATCCCGATGCAGCCCGACCGCTACGTGGTCACCGCCGATGACATCGCCGTCCAGATCGACGAGAACACCATCGCGGTCGGCGCGGTGGTCGGTACGACGTTCATCGGCGAGTCCGATCCCGTCTCGGAGATCAACGACCTGTTGTTGGCGGTGAAGCAGGACAAGGGCTGGGACATCCCGATGCACGTCGACGGCGCGAGCGGCGGGTTCATCGCGCCGTTCGCCGATCCCGACTTCCTGTTCGACTTCCGCCTCGAGCAGGTCGCGTCGATCAACGTGTCGGGACACAAGTACGGGCTCGTCTATCCGGGCGTCGGTTGGCTCGTGTTCCGCGATCGGTCGAAGCTTCCCGAGGACCTGATCTTCAACGTCAACTATCTCGGCGGCGCGCAGCCCACGTTCACCTTCAACTTCTCGCGCGGCTCCGCGATGATCCAAGCCCAGATGTACAACTTCCTCCGGCTCGGCCGCGAGGGCTACACCGCAGCGGTGGCGAACCTGCTCGAGAACGCGCGCCACCTCAACCAGCAGCTCGAGGCGACGGGCCGGTTCGAGATCCTCAACCCCGACCTGCCCGAGCCCGTCGTGACGTTCAAGATCAAGGGCGATCCCGGTTTCGACGTGTACCACATCTCGGCGAAGCTACGGGAGTACGGCTGGATCGTTCCCGGGTACTCGCTTCCACCGAACGCCGAACACATCGAGCTGCTGCGCGTCGTCGTGCGCATCGACCTGAGCCGGGAGATGATCGACATGCTGCTCGCCGACCTCGCCCGCGTGTGGGACGAGCTCTCGAACGAGCAACCGGCGACGAACCCGAGAAAGACCGGCGACATCTGGACCGGCCCCGCTGAAGCCGCCGGCAAGGCCAAGCAACGGTTGCACCACCGCTGAGTCGACGTGGCACCCGGGTTGGCCATCGGCGACGTGGCACCCGACTTCACGTTGCCGGACGCGTCGGGCGATCCCCTCACGAGCTGGCGGTTCGCGTTGGTGCACGAGCTGTCGCTCGATCGGGTGTTCGTGCACCAACCGGTCACGTGAAGTCGGGGCCGCCGTCGACGTTGACATTCGCTCCGGTCATGTAGCTGTTGACCGGCGAGCACAAGAACGCGATGACCGGTCCGATCTCCGCCGGATCGCCGGCGCGGGGCAGGTGGGCCGGGTGGCCAAAATCTTCCGCAATGACGCGCATCGCGTCTTCCAGGCTGTCGGGGTCGACGCCGCGCTCGGCGGGGAGCCCGCGCAAGTAGTCCGACATCCCCGCAGACAGGAACGAGCCCGGAGAGACGGCGTTGACGAGGATGCCGTCGGCCGCGAGGGAGAGCGACAGGTTCTTGCTCGAGCTCGTGAGCGCGGCCTTCGCGGCGGTGTAGGCAACGAGCTCGGCCGACTGTCGCTTCGTCGAATGAGCGGAGACGTTCACGATGCGAGCCCACGGCGCCGCCCGCAGCAGGGGAAGCGCGGCACGCACGGCACTCATGAGCCCGATGTCCAACGTGGCCCGCCACTCGTCGTCGTCGATCGACTCGAACGGTCCGATGCCGACCTCGACCGGCCCGGCCGCGTTCACCAGCGCGTTGAGCGTGCCCCACCGTTCGCCGACCGCGGCGAACGCGGAGTCGACGGCGGCAGTCACGGTGAGGTCCGTGACGATCCCGACCGCGTCGGCCGCGCCGAGATCGAGCAGCGCCGCGACCGTTTCGTCAAGCGCGGCCCGCCCGCGGGCCAGCACCGCGACCCGCGCTCCGTCGGCCGCGAGTCGCTCCGCCGCGGCGCGCCCCATCCCCTTCGACCCGCCGTTCACGACAATGGTCGCGCCGCCCAGCTCGAGATCCACGGTGGCACTCTATGGGGAGGCGCCATACCCTTGAGCGTGACGCGCGGCCGGCGCGAGCGTTCGGTTCGACGGCCGACACGGCCGACACGGCCGACACGGCCGACACGGACGACACGGACGAAGCATGCTCGAGATGAGCGACACGTGCGAGCGGTGCAGCCGCCCGCTGGCGGGCGATTCGACGCTCGCTCGGATCTGTAGCTTCGAGTGCACGTTCTGTAACGGGTGCGCCGATGAGATGAAACAGGTCTGTCCCAATTGTGGCGGCGAGCTCGTGCGCCGACCACCCCGAACCGTGGTGAGCTGAGTCCCGGACTCGACCGACGGTACCGTCGGTCTTGCCCTGTGCCTCTCGGGGACCGAGACTCCGTGCGAATGCGACACCGCGTCCCGATGAAGGAGCTCGTCTCGTGAAAGCCCTCGTCTTCGGCGTCGAGCCGGAAGCCGTGGACGTCCCGGTCGACGCGAATCCCCTCCAGGTCGCACTGGCGCGCACACCGATGCGCCTGCTGGACATCGACAACCCTGGGTTCCTCCGTCCCGACTGGGTCGTCTGCCGACCCCGCTTGACCGGGATCTGCGGTTCGGACTCCAAGCAGGTGTTCATGGACTGGGGCAACGTCGACGGCGACAACCCGATGATCGACTTCACATCGTTCCCGCACGTCCTCGGCCACGAGGTCGTTGCCGACGTCGTCGCGCTCGGGCCCGAGGCCGAGGGTCTCGATCTCGGACAGCGCGTCGTGTTGAACCCGTGGTTGTCGTGCGCGCCGCGCGGCGTCTCCCCGCTGTGTCCGGCGTGTGAGGTGGGTGACCTCTCACTGTGTTGGAACTTCCGCGCGCCGCCGATCGCGCCGGGGATCCACAGCGGCACATCGAAGGACGCCAGCGGCGGGTACGCGACGCTGATGCCCGCGCACGACTCCATGCTGCTCCCGGTTCCGAGCGATATCCCCGACGAGCTGGCCGTGTTCGCGGACCCGTTCTCGGTGTCGCTGCACATGGTCACGCGCCACGCTCCCCCACCGGGTGGCCGCGTCCTCGTGTACGGGGCCGGCGCTCTCGGTTCGTGTGCCGTGGCGATTCTCCGGGCGCTGTACCCGGATGTGGAGGTCGGTGTCGTCGCGCGATTCGCGGCCCAGGCCGACCTCGCACGCACCCTCGGAGCAGATCGGGTCTTCGCGCACGAACCGCTGACCGCGCTCATCGAAGAGGCCGCCGCGTGGTCCGGTGGTGTGCTCCACGGCCACCACGAGCTGCCGATGGCGTATCCGGGTGGGATCGACGTCGTCTACGACACGATCTCGCGCCGCGAGTCACTCGAGGTGTCGGTGCGCCTGCTCACGGCGCACGGGACCCTCGTGATGGGGGGCGTGCACGGGCCGACCCAGTGGGAGTGGACCCCGCTCTACTTCAAGGAGATCTCCTGGGTCGGGTCGAACGCCTTCGGCATCGAAGAGGTGGACGGCGTCCGCCGCCACGCCATGGAGCACTACTTCGACCTCGTCGAGTCGAGCCGCGTCGATCTCGGCCCGATGCTCACCCACACCTTCGGCCTGGAGAGCTGGCGGGCGGCATTCGGGGTCCTGGCCGACCAGGCGAACACCGGCGCGATCAAAGTCGCCATCGACCAGCGCTGAGGTCCGGCATCGTGACGACAGGCACGGTCGCAGAGAGCTCGGAGGTCACGCTCATCTCAGGTGGGCCGATCCGCACGATGGACGGCCCGACGACGGGACCATCCGCCGGATCAGGTTCCGTCACGGACACCGTCGAGGTCGTGGTCGTGCGCGGCGCCGCCATCGAAGCGGTCGGCCCCCGGGCGTTGAGCCGCCACTACCCAGGCGCCCCGGTCGTCGACCTGGGCGGCCGCACCCTCGTGCCCGGGTTCATCGACGCGCACAACCACCTGTCGATCGCCGCGCTCCATCCGCGCTTCGGCGACGCGACCGACGTCACCGATCACGAGACCCTCGTCCAGGCGGTCCGTCGACAGGCCGCAGCCGAACCCGAAGCCGGCTGGGTGCGGCTCCACGGATGGAATGACGCGCCGACCGGGTTCAGCCCGACTCGCGCCGATCTCGACGCGGCAGAGGCCGACCGGCCCGTCGTGCTCGCCCACAGCTCGCTGCACCAATGCGTCGCCAGCTCGGCCGCGCTCGACGCGCTCGGCATCGGCCGGGGTACAGCAGATCCTCAGGGCGGCGAGATTCGACACGGGGCCGACGGCTCGCCCACCGGGCTCTTGGTGGAGCGGGCCTGGAGCGAGGCGCACGCCCGATCGCTCGCGGCCTACGGGGATCCCGACCAGTGGGCCGACCACATCGCGACGCGCGCCCGGTTGCTCGCACGAGAGGGCATCGTCGCGGTGCACGACGCCGCGTGCTCGCCCGGAGCCGAGGCGGTCTACCGAACCATGGCCGGCGCGGACGCTCTGCCGATCTCGGTGCTCGCGATGCCCCATGCCGCGACCCTCCTGCACAATGA
>Ga0209587_1000036_pt1 | contig 60104 bp, 54 predicted proteins | sample NGEPerD_2_FD_184512 | JGI IMG/M metagenome (GOLD analysis project Ga0209587, IMG submission 184512) | Arctic peat soil microbial communities from the Barrow Environmental Observatory site, Barrow, Alaska, USA - NGEE PermafrostL1-D... | ecosystem: Environmental > Terrestrial > Soil > Wetlands >...
AGAATGGGGACTACAAGGGTATCTTCACCGCCGATCGGTTTGTCCATCTCCATCGTCAGGTGACGCCACCCATCTTTTCAGGATTCTCAGTGCCGCGGGATTGGCGGGAGGCCATTCGCGACAGCCTGGGGATACGTCGATAACGTACTGTCATTGACGCAGTTCCCACTACAGCGTAAAGTATGGTGACGGGAGTGTCGCTCACTTCTCGCAGGAGGCTCACGACATGAAGGTTTCGACCCGGGGAGAATATGGAGTGCGGGCAATGGTTGCATTGGCCCGGCACCATGGTGAAGGCCCGATGTCGATCGCCGACATCGCCAAAGAGTCTTCGGTCCCCGCCGCCTATCTCGAACAGCTGGTTGCGCCGTTGAGACGCGCCGGCATCGTGAAGAGCAAACGCGGCGCCCACGGTGGCTACATTCTGTCCAGACCGCCAGACCTGGTGCGCGTCGGTGATGTGTATCGCGTTATGGAAGGCCCAGTGGCCCCCATGGACTGTGTGTCCGAAAATGTCGATGACCAAACCTGCCCACTGATCGATGGGTGCGAAACACGACCGATTTGGCTCAAGGTGCGTGACTCGATCGTTGAGGCGCTTGACTCCACAACGCTGGCGGACTTGCTGGCGCAAGGCGGTCGAGCGGAAAGCGCCACGAGCATCAAGACGATCGCCTGATTTCGACGTCGGGTATCTCTGGCTTCCCCCGATTTACATGAATGACATATGGAGAAGTTAGGCTTATGACCTACGGTCGGGATGGAATATATCTGGACCACGCCGCGACGACCCCGACGGATCCTGCCGTGGTGGAGGTGATGATGCCGTACTTCACCACGAAGTTTGGCAACCCCAGCAGCATCTATCAACTGGGCCAGGAGGCTCGGGCCGCATTGGACCAGGCACGAAGGCTGGTGTCGACGGTGCTGCACTGCAAACCTTCCGAAGTGTTGTTCACCAGTGGCGCCACCGAGAGCAACAACCTGGCACTCCGCGGGATTGTGGCGGAGTGGCGCATGCGTCACCCCGATGGCGAGGCTCCACATGTCATCATCTCCGCGATCGAGCATCATGCCGTGCTTGATGTTGCGGAATCACTGAGCGAAACAGGCGTGGATGTCACGATTGTGGCCTGTGATGACAACGGAATCATCGATCCGGATTCGATCGAGTCCTCCATTCGTCCTAACACGTGCCTGATAAGCGTGATGTTTGCGAACAATGAGATCGGCTCGATCCAGCCGATTGAGGCGATTAGTGAAATCGCCTCAAAGCCTGGTATCCCGGTGCACACCGACTCGGTTCAGGCCGCGGGCGTGCTCGATCTCAACGTGACGCGCCTTGGGGTCGACATGTTGTCCCTTTCGGCGCACAAGTTCTACGGCCCGAAGGGCGTGGGTGTGCTTTTTGTGAAGAAGGGAACACCGATCAGATACCAGCAACGAGGCGGTGGTCAGGAATCCGGACGACGTGGCGGCACGGAGAATGTGCCGTTGATTGTCGGGATGTCAGATGCGCTGCATCGAGCCAGTGCCATGCGCCAGGACTATGCTGAGCATTGCCAGTCGTTGCGGGATCACCTTTGGGCGCGGCTCCAGCAAGAGGTTTCTGGTATCGTGCGGAACGGCACCGACGACCCGGAACGTTCGCTCCCGCACATTCTCAATGTCGCGCTGCCTGGCGTGCAGGGCGAAACCATGCTTTTGAACCTGGATCTTCTCGGCATTTCGGCCTCGGCGGGCTCGGCCTGCACCACCGGTAATTCCGCGCCGAGCCACGTGCTCGGCGCGATTGGACGGGACGAGCAACAGACGCGCGCATCGGTTCGGTTTTCGGTCGGCCGGGGAAATTCGATGGATGAGATGGACCAGGCCGCCCAGGCGATCATCGAGAGTTTAACGCGCGTACAGGGGTTGAGCGGTTTGCCTATCTGACTGGTTCGATATCCCGAAGTGTCCCCGCGATCGTCATTGCCCCTAGCCAGCCCTTGCCGCTGTCTTCGGCGGACCAGCATGCGCTGAGCATGGCGGCGACGTAGCCCCACGATCGTACGGTCTCCCACGGAATACCGGTAACCTCCGACCAGATGTCCACGCGCTGCCGTGTCAATGTCGCCAATTCCGGGTGATACTGGATGCCGACAGGATTGTAGGTGAATGCGCCGAATTCGTATCCAGAGGGACCAAACAGGCCCTTCGGGTCGATGACGCTCCAGCGCTGGTCATTGTTTTGCAGAATGTTGTAGTGGTGCAGATCGCCATGGAGGAACACATCCCGGTGGTCAGCAGCCGCCAGCAGTGCATTGCGCAGCTCGAGCGCGCGCTGGACATCGTCGCGGTGCTCAGACCAGAGCGACGAGCTCCTGTTGACGTCTTCAAGTGCTCTGGTGTAGTACCGTACCGGGACGAGATCATCCTGCCGATCACCGACGATTACGTCGCGCGCCATACCCGCCGCCAGCGTGGCGACCCCTCGCGTGATGCGAGCGTCGTCAACGAGTGATGGCAATGCTGTTGGCATGGTTGCGCCTGGTCGCACTCGCTTCATGATCAAGATTCCCCGGTCAAGATCGGACCAGCAAAGCTCTGGGCCAATCCCCGCGTCGGACAGGGCAACCACACCGGCGACTTCCGGACGTTGCTCCCAACTGGGAACAGTACATTTGACGGTGATTTCCGCCCCGCTCGCTTGCTCGGCGAAGAAGACGAGATGGTAGGAGAGGGGAGGATCCCCGGGCGCCAGGTGCGCGTCCCGCGAATCGAGCACATCCTTCAGTAGCGATCCAAGTCCGGAAAGCCAACTGTCGACGCTGGCGCCGTGAACGGTGCGAAGGTTCTGCAGGAGCTCGTCGGGGAGCGTTAGCTCGCCCTTTTGCTCGATGTTGATGCGCATCATTTCTCTAGCGTGTCTGGTTGGACTCCGTCGTCATCAGGTTCATCCACGGCGGAGCCCTCGTCACCTCGCATCGCGCCGGCGAGCACGTCGTGGCCGTCCTGACCATTGATCTGGCCGAGGGTGGGCAGCTCCGCGAGCGATGACAGCCCAAAATGCTTGAGGAAATCGCTGGTCGTACCGTATTGGATCGGATTGCCGATGGTCGGGCGCCGGGAAACGGGCTCAATCAGGCCGCGCGCATGAAGCGTCGCGATCACTCCGGAGCAGTCGACGCCTCGCACCGATTCGATCTCGCTTCGGGTGACGGGTTGGCGGTAGGCAACAATTGCGAGCGTCTCCAGCGCGGCAGAGGAGAGCTTCGCTTCCCGGTCGAGACCAAGAAACTGCCTGATCTGCCTGGCGAACCGAGGGTCGGTGGCGAGGGATATCCGGTCCCTGTGACGGTGAATCACCAGGCCATTGTCAGCGGATTGCAAGGCAGTGAGTGCACGCTCGATCTCTCCCGGATCGAGCTCGGCTCCGGCGGCAAGCTCATTGATCGTTGCAGGCTCCGAGGCGACGAAGAGCATCGCCTTGATCATGTGTGCGATGTCATTAACACTGAAGCCGTGTCCTGGTTCGGCGCCGGCAATGACCATCTGGTGGGTTGGTTCGTCTGAGAGCGGCTGGTTGGTCGAGCCATTCGGGCTAGTCACCATCGAATCGTTCCTTGATATCCATCGGCACGTCCGTACCGGCATTGCGCTGGATGTCGATGTCGCCGAACATTTCCGATTGGCCGACCTCGATCACGTCACGCCGCACCAGAACCAGCATGCCGAGAAATGCAGTGGCGACTTCCGTGCGGGAAACATAGCTTTCGACGATCTTCGAGAATCGTATCCTGCCACCCAATTGTGTGAGATCGAGAATGCGTCCCACCGTCTGCCGCAAGCTCACCAGCTTTCGCCGCGGGATCATTCGCGCCGGACGAGGCACGACCGTCAATCGTCGTCGGAGTGACTGCACCAGCAATGCTGGCGCGTATTGCCCGAGACGTTCCGCCGAGCGTTTCAGCTCCGGGTCGATCATACCAAGGCTCCCGCGTCCGTAGGAGCGGAAGTCATGAGACGCTCGTTGCCCCAGGAAGGCGCTGGCAGCGCGAGCCTTGCGATACTCGAGCAACTGGCGAGTGAGGTCTGATGGACCATCGTCATCGGTGACGGCGTCAGGCCTGGGCAGGAGTGATCGACTCTTCAAGACCGCGAGCCTGGTACCAACCGTGGCAAAGGCGGCGATCACCTGATCAGGCGCCTCGGTCAAGGAGGCGACATACTCCATGAATTGTGACGTGACGGTGACGAGTGACACGTCGGTGATTTCAAGTTGATTGCGCTCGATCAGGCGCAGCAGCACGTCCAGCGGTCCTTCGTATCCCGGGAGCCGGAGCTGGTAATTGTCGAGGGACTCACTGGAAGGGGAAGCGTGGGCTTCTGTCATTGACCTGTTGTACCTCAGAGCGAATGCCATTAATGACGATCGTCAGCAGCTTCGAGAACCTTGAGGTTGTGATCGGGTATGTCTTCATGATGATGGCGAACGAGCCACACGATCTGGTCCGGCAGCTCGTGGGAGGCGAGAAAATCCGCTCCCGATTGTGGATGCACGATCAGGGCGCGCAATGTGCCAATACCGGGCCACGAGCAGCCGCAATCCTGTAACCATCGTGTCGGCACTGTTCCCAAACGATGAAGGATCACATGCGTAATTCTTGAGAGCGTTGGAGAGCAGGCGGGCTTGCCGATGTCGTGAAGCAATCCAGCCAACACCAGCTCCGTACCACATCCCTGATCCTGGAGATCGGCGGCAACGTCATGCATATGTTGCCGATCGTATGCCGGCAATGTCCCCCAGCGCTCGACCACATCCTGGGAAGCCAATACTCGAACGTGATCTGGAAATCGAATTTCCGGCGTCGAAGGGTTGAGGGAACGAATGCCCTGGCCACATCGCCGCCGAAGGGTATCCCGTAATCGTTGACTAGATGAGCCCATAATACAGCAGGTCGTTGAGTGAATTCTGTACGGGATCGAGCATACTGTCGACGATCGACCCACCGATCTGACCACCGATGAAGAAGAGCAGCAGCAGTATTGGGAATCCGTATCGGGCAATTGGCGCGAGGATTGGCTGCCAGAAGCCAGGTAACAAGCCGTTGAGGATATTGAAGCCGTCGAGCGGTGGTATCGGAATCATGTTGAACGACGCCAACAGGACATTGATCGTGACAAACCATCCAAGCACAAAGCCGACCCGTCCCAAATCGACATCATTCCGGACGGCATACTGAATGGGGATCACCGCGACGGCGGCCTGGACAACATTGCTCACCGGGCCCGCAAGCGCGACGAGCGCGAGGCCGCGATGGCGATGCTCCCGGTCGATACGGGTCAGACGCCACGGAGACACCGGTACTGGCTTGCCCCAGCCGATGAAGGGAAAGCCGATGGAGATCATGACCATGCCAAAGAACCCCACCGGCTCGAAGTGACCCAGCGGGTTCAAGGTAATTCTTCCCTGATCTCGCGCCGTTGTATCACCGAGACGCAACGCGACCGTGGCGTGCATGAACTCGTGGATTGTGGTAGCGACGACGAAGGCAAACAGGATGGCGACAATGTCGTCGATTGGTCGAAGCGAAAAGTTCATCAACGCTGGTTTTCGGGCACCGAACCAGGATACAGGTGACAGGCAACATAATGGCCGCTGCCCTGATCGACGAACACTGGATCGATCTTCGGGCAAATGTCCGGCATCATGTATGGACATCGTGTGTGGAACCGGCAACCTGACGGTGGATTGATCGGTGATGGTACATCGCCGGTCAGGATGATTCGCTCTCGTCGCTTTTCAATTACCGGGTCAGGAATCGGTACCGCGGACAGGAGCGCCTTCGTGTACGGATGCAATGGATCATCGTAGAGTGCGTTGCGATCCGCCAGCTCGACGATCTTGCCGAGATACATCACCGCAACACGATCAGAAATGTGGCGAATCACCGAAAGATCGTGGGCGATGAAGAGGTATGTCAGCCCGAACTGATCCTGAAGATCTTCAAGCAGGTTGACAATCTGGGCCTGAATCGAAACGTCGAGGGCCGAGACTGGCTCGTCAGCGACGATGAAGTCCGGATTCGCGGCGAGCGCTCGGGCGACGCCGATGCGCTGACGCTGACCTCCCGAGAATTCGTGAGGATACCGGTTGGCGAAGTAGGGATTGAGCCCAACGGTCTGAAGCAGTTCCTGCACGCGTTGGGTACGTTGCTTCTTTTCAACCAGCTTGTGGATTTGCATTGGCTCGGAAACGATGTTCCCGACCGTCATGCGCGGATTGAGCGAGGCGTACGGGTCCTGAAAGATCATTTGCAGATGACGGCGCATGCGGCGCATCTCGCCACCATCAATTTTGGTCAGATCCTTGCCCTGAAACTTCACCTGTCCGGAGGTTGGCTTGTACAACTGAAGGATGGCGCGACCGGTGGTGGACTTTCCACAACCCGACTCTCCTACAAGCCCGAGTGTTTCCCCGCGCTTGACGCTGAACGAGACACCGTCTACTGCCTGAACAGCACCGACCTTGCGTTGGAAGATGATGCCCTGAGTGAGCGGAAAATGCATCACCAAATCCTGAACGTCAAGAAGTGGCTCACCGTCGTGCTGGGCATCAGCCGAAGGCGTATTTTGCTGCTGTGCTACAGCCGCTGACATGGGCGTTCCTCCGCGGTAATCACAATCGTGTTTTTGACGTTGTGGACAATTCTAAATGCCCTCTTTTTTGGCCACGAGATCGGCTTCGATTTCGGCTTCAGGGTCTGACGCCGGCGTGTGCCCGTGAGCACGGGCGACCTCGTCCGGGTCATCGTCCTTCGAAACCTCTTCCCAGAACCAGCAGGCGGAATAGTGGCCGGGCTTGACCTCCATCAACGGAGGGTTCTTTTGCTCGCACTTGTCCCTGGCGTAGTTACAGCGCGGGGTGAACGGGCACATGTCGGGAAGATCAATGAGATCAGGCGGCAGACCGCGGATCGGGCGAAGTTTTGTTTTCTCCTTCGCGTCGAGTCGAGGAATCGACTGCATCAGGCCGACCGTATAAGGATGGCGCGGATTCCCAAAGACTTCTTCGGTATCCGCCGTCTCGACGATCTGACCCGCGTACATGACCTGTACACGATCAGCCATTCCCGCGACGACCCCCATCGAGTGAGTGATCATGATCACGCCCGTGCCGGTTTCATTTTGCAGCTGGCGCATGAGATCGAGAATTTGCGCCTGAATGGTGACATCGAGCGCCGTAGTGGGCTCGTCCGCGATAAGGAGCTTCGGGTTACATGAAAGAGCCATCGCGATCATCACGCGTTGGCGCATACCTCCTGAGAACTGATGCGGATACTGATCGACCCGCTCCTCGGAATTCGGTATGCCAACCACGTTGAGCAATTCAACAGAGCGAGCCCGTGCCTGGCTCTTGTTCATGCCCATGTGAAGCTGAAGCGCCTCACTGATCTGGCGATTGATGGTCAGGACTGGATTGAGCGATGTCATCGGATCCTGAAAGATCATCGCGATTTCGTTACCGCGGATCGACCGAACCTGTTCTTCGCTCATCTTCCTGACGTCATTACCGTTGAAGATGATCTCTCCGTTGACAATTTTGCCCGGAGGATTCGGGATGAGCCGCATGATCGAAAGACCAGTCATGCTCTTGCCGGAACCTGATTCACCTACCACGCCAAGCGTTTCGCCTGGCATGACGTAAAAAGAAACGTCGTCAACGGCCTTGACCACACCGTCCTGGGTGAAGAACTGGGTCTTCAGGTTTTTTACTTCGAGCAGAGGTTGCCCACGCGAGGCTGAGGCATCTTCTGCATCAGCAAACATGCCCTTTTGTGGCTGTGTTGCCATCCTTGCTCCTCTCACACTCTATTTCGCACCACGGTTGCGTCTGGTTTAACTACCTTACCAGAAAATGGCGTAAACGCGACACTTGCTCGCGCATTGAATGCCTGTCCCCGTTTCGATGGCATTGCCGTCTGCGCCAGGCAACCATGATCTCGGAGTTTCAGTTTCGCGCTTCGTTGCGCCGACCATCCCCAATTGTGGCGAGGTTTTCTGGTAAGGCACGATACCACGTCACCTCCCGGGTGACAACGATTCTTCGAGAGATTGTCCAGAGTCGCTCAATGCCGTGCGTACGTACATTGAGCTGATCTGCGCTAACTTCGCCGCTGGCATCTGAATTGCATGCAAGGCTCCCAATTCGCGTGAGTCATACCTGGCTGATTTCCCTGGCGCCGGCCAGGGAGCGGCCAAGGTGACTGATTGTCTCACGCTAGAGGGGACTCATGAGCATGGACATACTTTATTGGCTATTGATCGGACTTGTGGCGGGTGGTGTCGCCAGCTTCATCGTGCCGGGGCGTACGCCTGCTGGCGTCATCGGGGCGATTGTGATCGGGATCCTCGGTGGCCTGCTCGGTGGGTGGCTCCTTGATTCGGTATTCGAGATGGACACGGGAGGTGGGCTGATTGGCGCGCTGGTTGTGGCGATCGTGGGCGCCGTCATCATCCTGTTCGCGCTACGACAGGTAGAACAGCGAACCTGACCATTTCGATCCTGACCGTTCAATAGTGATGAGCAAGGTGTCGAGTCTGCGTTACGCAGACTCGACACCTTTGCTGTTGCTAGCCCCTGTCGGGGAAGGTCCCCTGGACCATGTTCTTCGAGGCCTCGAGGAACAGCCCCGGCGCGTTGGCGACAACCATATCGAAGCCGCGTTCGAGCGCCTGGCGCGCGGAGGCTGGCGTAAACGCGGTTGTGCCAGTCCGCACGCCTGCCGCCCTGGCGATCTTCACGGCCTGGTTGGCGACCTCGGTGACGTCTGGATGACCCGGCTCGCCGGGACGACCCATCGACTGAGCGAGGTCGTTCGGACCCACGAACAACACATCGAGATCGGGTGTTTTTACAATCGCTTCCAGGTGCTCGAGTGCGTCGATATGCTCGAATTGCAGCAGGGTTAGCATTTCCTCATTCAGCTTCCGGGCGGCTTCTGATGGCGCCATTGACACGCCAAAGCCAAACGCCCGACCACCAGCGAGCCCGCGTGTGCCACGTGGGACATATTTCGTTGCCGCCACCGCATACTCCGCCAGCTCAGCCGTCGTAATCTGCGGTGACATGATGCCTTGAATGCCAAGGTCGAGGAATTTTAGAACCTCCTGCTTGTCGTGCAGGCCGACGCGCGCGATCGCGGTGATGTTCCAGGACTCCGCGGCGAGGACCATCGGATACGCCGATTCGGCGCTGATCGTACCGTGCTCATTGTCAATGAGCACAAAGTCGAACCCAGCGGCTCCGCACACTTCCACCAGTAGTGGGGAAGGCGGCGGCATGAAGCAGCCGATGACCTTCTCGCCTGCTTGCAGCTTTTGCTTCAGGAGGTTGGGACGCACCATTCGTTGACTCTCTTTCCATACGACTCGGACGACTCGGGCAGGATGCCGGATTCCGTGATGCTCGATGCACCCGCGAAGGGCGGCGAGCACAATCACGTCTGCCAGCATTTCCACATTTCATGGCATCATGAGGGGAAGCACGGGAGTTGTAAACACTGCGCACCGGCACACCAGGATGCCGGCGAATGGAGGATTACGGTGTCGACACTGGCACACCGTTCGAAAGAAGACGTACAGCAGGCCGGTGACACTGCCTTCTGGGTCGCATTTCGGAAGATAAAGGGCATTGGGCCTGTGCGAACCCAGCGGCTGCTGGAGCATTTCGGCTCGTTGCGTGACGCGTGGGAAGCCGACGCCGGACTGCTGCGTACATTGCTGGAAGAACGAGTCGTTCGGCAGATCGTATCCGAGCGCGGCACAACGCAACCAGAGGATGAATTGGCCCTGCTTCGCGCGGAGAAGATCGAGGTCGTGACGCTGCTCGATGATCGATACCCATTACTGCTGAGAGAGATACCGTCGCCTCCGCCTGTGCTGTTCATGAAGGGCGAGCTACACGAGGCGGACCGCCGCGCCATCGCGATCGTCGGTACCCGGCGGTTGAGCCCGTATGGGCGGGAAATGGCGCGCACGATTGCACGGGACCTTGCGTCTGCCGGAGTGACGATCGTCTCGGGCCTGGCGAGAGGTGTAGATGGTGTGTCGCATCAGGCGGCATTGGATGCGGGAGGGCGTACAATCGCGCTGCTTGGTAGCGGCGTACGCCGCATCTATCCTCCGGATCACCGTAGTCTTTCGGAAAGGATCACGGCGCAAGGAGCGCTGATTTCAGACTTTCTTCCGGACACTCCGCCCGATGGCACGAACTTCCCGGCGCGCAACCGGCTCATCTCTGGAATGTCGCTTGGCGTGGTTGTGATCGAAGCGCCGGATCGAAGTGGAGCATTGATCACTGTCGACTTCGCGGCGGATCAGGGGCGCGACGTGTTTGCGTTGCCTGGCTCGGTACTTTCCGGGGCGAGTGCTGGATGCAATCGCATTTTGCGTGACGGCGCCCGCCTGATCCGTGATGCGCAGGACGTTCTTGACGATCTTCGCCTGGGCGAAGCGCCACGGCAAATGTCCATTGACGCTTCAGCCATGCTGGACGAATCGTCGCGGCGCGTGTTGGCAATCCTGACCGGTGAGCCGCGGCACATCGATGACATTGCGGCGGAAGCTGACCTGGACATCACCACGCTGTCGCCGATGCTCATGAGTCTCGAATTGCAGGGTCTGGTTCGGAATGCCGGCGCGCAGTTTTACTCACGATCGGGATGATGCTCCTTGACAAACCATATGTAATGTTCCTACTGTCTGTATCCGGTGAACCAGTGGTGCTCGACTTGACGGGCTGCGTAGTCTGAAACCATCGGGTTGCTGTCGCTTTGCCGCGGTGACGTGTTTCTGTGGCGGATGATCGACCTTGGTCAGGCGAACAGGCGACCGGACGCAAAGATCCAGCAAGCACCAGTTTCCGACGATCGAACGATGCCACAACCGAATCTCCATGTCATACAGGATAGAAATACACAATGGCACCTACCAAAAAAGCAACCTCGACAACGACAGCGAAGAAAAAGACCACAAAGAAGGCTGCATCCAAAAAGCCTGTGGCTCGCGGCAAGCTCGTCATCGTGGAGTCGCCAGCGAAGGCCAGGACGATCGAGCGATACCTGGGACGCGGCTACAAGGTCAAGGCGTCCATGGGACACATACGTGACCTGCCGAAGAGCAAGCTCGGGGTAGACGTCGACCATGACTTCACCCCGCAGTACCTGGTTCCGCGTGACAAATCGAAAGTGGTCAAGGACCTCAAGCAAAGCGTTCAGGGGGCCAAGGAGATCTACCTGGCCACGGACCCTGATCGAGAGGGCGAAGCGATCGCCTGGCACTTGCTCCATGCGACGGACGCCGGAGAGAAACAACTGCATCGTGTGGTGTTTCATGAGATCACGCCCGAAGCTGTCATCAATGCGATAGAAAATCCACGTGACATCAATATGGACCTCGTCGACGCTCAGCAGGCCCGACGAATTCTCGATCGATTGGTCGGGTACGGCATCAGTCCGCTGTTGTGGAAGAAGGTCAAGCGTGGTCTCTCGGCGGGGCGAGTGCAAACCGCCGCGCTCCGCATCGTCGTTGAGCGTGAGAGGGAGATCGATCAGTTCGAGTCGGTCGAATATTGGACGATCGACGCAGACCTGGCCAAGCAGGTTGCGGGGCAGGTCACCAAATCGGACCAGTTTCGAGCGACATTGAACAAGGTCAACGGAAGGAAGGCGGAGCTCGGCTCCGGGGCCGATGCATCCGCCATTGTGCAAGCGCTCGACAACGCGACCTGGAACGTCCATGCGGTGCAGCGCCGGGCGAGCCAGCGACGCCCGGCCGCGCCATTCACGACGAGTACCTTGCAGCAGGAGGCGTCCCGCAAGCTGCGGATGCCAGTGCGCCGGACCATGTCCCTCGCACAAGAGCTCTACGAGGGGGTGAACCTGGGTCCCGATGGCACGCAGGGCCTGATCACCTACATGCGCACCGATTCGACGAACGTGGCGTCATCGGCGCAACAAGCGGCACGGGCGGTGATCAGCACAAAGTACGGTGTTGAATACGTTCCGGCCCGCACGCCGCTGTACACGAAGCGGAGCAAGGGCGCCCAGGAAGCGCATGAGGCGATTCGTCCAACCGCGCCTCAGCGGGACCCGGAAAGCGTCAAAAAGTACCTTAGCGGCCCTCAGCTCAAGCTGTATCAGCTGATCTGGCAGCGGTTCATCGCGAGCCAAATGGCGCCAGCGCGCCTGGACAACACGCGGATCGACGTAGCCGCAAATCCAGCCGGAGTCGCTCCGTCGAATAATCCTCCGTATCTCTTCCGGGCAACCGGATCGATCGTCACCTTCCCAGGCTGGATGGCGGTTTACCAAAAAGGTCGGGACGAGAACGAAGTTGACGAGCTCGACAAGGGTCAGCTGCCTGACGTGGTGGAAAGGGAGCCGCTGGATCTCGAGAAACTGCTGCCGGAGCAACACTTCACCCAGCCGCCGCCGCGATATTCGGAGGCGACGCTGGTGAAGGCCCTGGAGGAGCAGGGGATCGGTCGACCGAGCACGTACGCGCCGACCATCGGTACGCTGCGCGCCAGGAATTACGTGACGGTGGAAGAGCGTAAACTGATTCCAACGGAGCTCGGGACCGTGGTCAACGATCTGCTGGTTGAGCATTTTCCGAAACTGTTTGAGCTTGGATTTACCTCCTGCCTGGAGAGCGAGCTTGATGAGATCGCGGCCGGTGATCGTGCGTGGGTGCCCACGCTGCGCGAATTTTATGGCCCGTTCACGGACACGTTGAAGTCGGCCGAGTCGACCATGGAAAAGGTCCAGATTCGCGACGAGCCAACCGATGAAGTGTGTGAAAAGTGCGGCAAGCCAATGGTGATCAAACTTGGTCGCTACGGCAAGTTCCTGGCCTGCACCGGATTCCCGGACTGCCGGAACGCCAAGCCGCTGCTAACCAGGATCGGCGTAGAGTGCCCGACCTGCCACAAGGGTGAGGTCGTGGAGCGGCGGTCCCGGAAGGGGCGGACATTTTACGGCTGCGAGCGCTATCCAGAATGTGACTTTGTGTCGTGGAACAAGCCGATCAACGAAACGTGTCCAACGTGTGGCTCGTATATGGTTGAAGTTGGGCGCAACAAGCGGAAGAGCTGCCCGGTCTGCAGCGGCAAGGCAACGCGGACGCAGGAACTGCCGAAAACCGGTGACTAGCCTGATGGCAAGCCGCCCTTCCATTTCTCCAGTGAGCCCGGAGGCGCGTGGCGCGTGTTCCGGGCCGAATTGCGTTGGTATACGCGTCAGGATTGTCAGGATTGATGGCGATGGTCAGGGATGAGCGTACCCAGCCACACGGAACCACCGTTTTAGGTGTACTACGGAACGGTGAAGTTGCCATTGGTGGCGACGGCCAGGTCACTATGGGCGATGTGATCCTGAAACATCGCGCGCGCAAATTGCGACGACTCGCGGAAGGTGACGTTGTCGCCGGTTTTGCCGGTGCTGTTGCTGATGCACTCACACTGTTTGCGCGGTTCGAGTCGCAGCTTCAGGCATGGGATGGGAACCTGCGCCGCGCGGCGGTCGAATTGACGAAGGATTGGCGTAGCGATCGTTACCTGCGCCGTCTCGAAGCGCAGTTGATCGTGGCTGACGGTGAATCACTGCTGGTGCTTTCGGGTGACGGGGATGTGATCGAGCCGGACGATGGCGTGGTGGCAATCGGTGCCGGTGCACCGTTCGCGACATCCGCCGCCAAGGCGCTCCTTCGTCACACTGACCTCACCGCGGAGGCAATCGTACGAGCCGCGATGGAGATTACCGCAGAGATTTGTATCTACACCAATAGCGAGCTCTCAGTCGAGACGGTACACATGGAAAACGCAAACGGCCCTCACGAGAATGATTCGGAACGGCGAGATGGCGAAGATTGAAAAGGCGACCCAGAGTCGCAAGAAGGATCTGAAGCCCGACACGCAACTTCCATCACAGACGGACCGCGACGGTGAGATCGAAAACCTGACACCGCGCCAGATCGTCGAGCATCTCGATCGGCACATTATTGGGCAAGATGACGCGAAGCGCGCTGTTGCCGTCGCGCTGCGCAACAGATACCGGAGGCAACAGGTCCCTGAGGAGATGCGCCGGGAGATTCAGCCGAAAAACATTCTCATGATCGGACCGACCGGGGTGGGCAAGACCGAGATCGCGCGCCGGGTAGCCACCATCGTTCGCGCGCCGTTCATCAAGGTCGAGGCGACCCGATTCACTGAAGTCGGCTATGTCGGCAAGGATGTTGATTCCATCATTCGGGATCTCGTCGAGATCAGCGTATCCGAGGTGTACCGGGGTCGGATGGAGACGGTGCAGGGTGAAGCCGACACGAATGCCCGAGGCAGGCTGCTCGAGATCATGACAGACCAGGCACTGCAACGTCGCTCGGTGCGTCGGCGTGCAACCACCAGCGGGCTGGAAACCGTTGACGACCAGGAGCGCGCCCGGCGTGAGGCTCAGGCGGAGCAGCGCCGTCGATCTCGCGAGCGGCGGCGGCTGGAAACCCTGCTTGAACAGGAAAAGCTCGAGGATGAGGAGATCGAGCTGGAGGTGGAGGCCGAGGTCGAGCCGGGGCGGACTGACTACGGCGAGTACGATTTCGGCGGACAGGATGACGACGTTCAGGACGCGTTGGCCGAGATGTTCGACGAGATGTTTCCACCGAGACGTATCCGCCGCCGGGTCAGCGTTCGGGATGCCCGGAGAATTCTTGCCAATGAGGAGTCGGTTCGGATGATCGATTTCGATTCGGTGGTGCGGGACGCCATCCGTCGGGTAGAAGACGGAGGAGTGGTGTTCATCGATGAAATCGACAAAACGGTCGCAACCGACGAAAACATGAGCGCGGATGTGTCGGCCGCCGGTGTTCAGCGGGACCTCCTGCCAATGGTGGAAGGAACCTTGATCGCGACGCGCTACGGCTCTGTGCGAACAGAACATGTGTTGTTCATTGCATCGGGAGCGTTTCACCAGGTACGTCCGTCGGATTTGATCCCCGAAATTCAGGGACGATTTCCGGTACGAGTCGAGCTTCAGCAACTGTCCGAAGATGATCTGTATGCGATCCTGACGCAACCTGACCAGGCGCTGGCCCGCCAATATGAGGCGTTGGTGGCCACCGAAGGCGTTGCGCTATCGTTTGCGGATGATGGGCTCAGGCGGATCGCGGAACTGGCCGCCGAGATCAACGCGCGGCAGGATGATATCGGTGCTCGGCGACTCCAGACCCTTCTGGAACGCGTGCTCGAAGACGTGCTATTTGACGCTCCGGACGGTGCGTGCGACACCGTCGAAGTGACGCGCCAGCTCGTCGATGAGCGGGTTGGTGAGATCGTCGACGACGAAGACCTTTCCCTGTACATCCTGTAACAGGGTATCCAGACAGGATGCGTCAATCACAATTCAGGAGTACGAATGTGCCAGGTCAGGTAATTGCGATCGATTTGGGCGGAACCAACATTCGCGGCGCGCTTGTCAACGTGGATGGCACGGTGGCACGTCGGGAATCTGTTGCAACGGCGGCTGAAGAGGGCCCCGAGGCTGTGATCGAGCGTATCGCCGCAATGATCAATCTGGTCGGAGGTGGAGCCGATGATGACGTCCCGGTAGGGATCGCGTCTCCTGGTCCGCTCGATCCACGGGAAGGCACCATCCTGTTTACGCCAAACCTGCCTGGTTGGCGGAATGTGCCGCTGGTGACCCGACTCCATCCGTTGACCAACCGCGGGATCGCCTTGCAGAATGATGGCAATTGCGGAGCATTGGGTGAGTCCTCGTTCGGAAGCGCGCAGGATGTCGACGACGTCGTTTACCTGGCACTGGGAACCGGCATTGGTGGTGGGATCATCGCCAACGGCGTGCTGATCGATGGTGCGCGTGGACTCGGCGCTGAAGTCGGTCATGTCGTCGTTGCCCTCGATGGTCCTCGATGTACCTGCGGGTCGATCGGATGCCTGGAGGCTTTCAGCTCCGGATGGGCGATCCGGCGTGAGGCGGAGCTTGTCGCCTCCACCGCGGATGGCGATCGCCTGAGAGAGCTGGCGGCGGGCGGTGAGCTTCACGCTGGTATCGTCGCGACCGCGGCCGAGGAAGGGCATCCGGCTTCTGTGCAGATCATGCAGCGCGCGGGACGGGCGCTCGGAGCGGCGATGGGCGCCTTCGTGAACATCTTCAATCCGTCGATGATCGTTGTGGGAGGGGGCGTTGCCGGCATCGGGGAGACACTAATCGGTCCGGCTCGGGAGACACTTGCCCAACATTCATTTGTAGACATGCGGCGCGAGGTCACGGTGACGTATTCGTCCTTGGGCAAGGACACAGGATTGCTCGGGGCCGCGGCACTCGCGTTTCGGGTGTTCCAGGAAAGGTGAAGCACGGCGCCCGGTTCGGGTGGTGCCAGGCGTGGAGTGAGCATCCACAGTCAGGGCAGATGCGCGGGCATGATGACACAGGATCATGCCCGCGCTATTTTGTCCTGATCGCTGCCGTGCGATACTCCCGGAATTGAGACGACGGCTTCGTTCGGCATTGGCACGAAAGGACGACGATCATGGCAACGGGAGAACATCCCGCCTTTCTTTGGTGGAATGGGAAACAGGTTCGATGGGAAGACGCCACAATTCATGTTACGGATCTTGCCTGGTCAACCGTTGGCGCCGTGTTCGAAGGTATTCGGGCGTACTGGAATGAGGATCATCAGGAGCTCTACGTGTTCAGGTTGCGGGAGCATCTTGATCGCCTGATGGACTCCATGCGACTTGTCCGGCTGCCAACGACCTACGGGGTTGATGACCTTCGCGAGGCAACCTTGACGCTACTGAAGGCGAATGAGAGCCGCGAAGACACCTACATCAGGCCGCTGGCGTACTCCTCCGGGACATCCTGCAAACGACTGTCAGAATCGTCGTCCAATGCCGCGCTGTTGATCAACACCAATCCCATGCCGAGCAAGCTTGCCAGTGGCGAGTCGATCAAGGTAAAGGTCAGCTCCTGGACGCGGATTTCGGACAACGTGATGCCACCGCGCATCAAGAACATCTCGAACTATCGGAACGGTCAGCTTGCGAGCATGGAGGCACGCGCGGATGGTTACGACAATGCCATTCTGTTGAGTCCCCAAGCCAAGGTGAGCGAAGCGCCCGGCGCATGTGTCATGATGGTCAAGCACGGCAAGCTGATTACTCCTCCGACCACTGACGGCATCCTTGAGTCGATCACCCGGGATGCGGTGATGACCATGGCGAGCGAGTCCCTGAGACTCGACGTTGTGGAGCGATCGATCGATCGCACCGAGCTCTACCTTGCCGACGAGCTATTCCTGTGCGGTACTGCCTTCGAGATCACACCGGTGGCTGAAGTCGATCGGTATCAGGTGGGAACCGGAGGAATCGGCGAGGTCACCAGCCAACTGCAGCTCCTCTTTGAGAACGTGTTGCGCGGCAAGGAAGATGAGTTCGCGTCGTGGCGCACAGTGGTGGGCGTTGAGGCGGGTGTCGCGGCGGATTGAGGGTGCTGCCGACCATTTGCTCACCAGTGAGGTGACCTGGTGACGTTGGCTCGTACGTAAGGCCAACCGAAAGGAATTCTCCCAACGGCAAGGCAGGCATGGACGCGATCCGCTGCCCTACGTTGGTCCGGCGGAAATCCGTTTGCCGCGTTGAGACGTAATCCCTGGCAGGATCCGACCGTCTGAAGCGTCACGTCGCGAACCAGCTCCCGCGACGGCAACCGCCTTTGGCACCGATGTGCAGAACTTGCTAATCTCAACGGGAGCATGACATGCCGCCATGTCGCGGATATTCGCGCATGTTCCGGTGTTTCGCCTAGGGGCGAAGCCGACACTCACCGTACAGGAGGCCGCATGCGGCACGTATCCATTACCTCACTCCAGCCCTGGTCGCCACGGCGCAGATCGACGTATTCACGAATCGGCATCGTTGCCATCCTGATACTGTTGTCGATGTCATTCGGCGTCGTTTTGGAAGACCGGTTCGATCAGCTTCAGGGCGCCAATGCCTCGACCATGCTGACCCAGATTCCCGAGTTTCAGGTTGTCGAGGAAACCTACGACGCCATTCGTGAGAACTACGTTCTCTCCGACGAAATCACTGACGAGGAACTGATGTACGGCGCCAGCAGTGGAATGGTGGAGGCGCTTGGGGATGAGGGACACTCGACCTTCCTTAATCCGGAGGATGCGAAGAAATTCGAGCAGCAGTCGCGGGGCGAGCTGATCGGCATTGGCATTCAGGTTGACACGTCTGGACCTCAGCCAATCGTGATCGCCCCGATCGACGGATCGCCCGCATTCGAAGCCGGAATCCGTCCCGGTGACGTGATCATTGCGGTTGACGGTGTGCTTTCGCTCGATGTGGGAGCTGAGGAAGTCGTCGATCTGATCTCGGGAGAAGTGGGCACGGATGTGACGCTCACGATCCGCCATCAGGACGAGCTGGAGCCCATCGACATCACGATTACCCGCGCCCAAATCCAGATAGAGCCGGTGTCCTCTATCATGATGCCAAACGGCATCCTCTGGCTGCGCGTGTCGCAATTCTCGGCGGGAGCCACGGAAGGGGTCGTGGACGCACTGCGCTACGGGAATTCCCAGGGAATGACTGGGGTCATTCTCGATCTTCGCAACAATCCTGGCGGACTGGTGTTCGAGGCAATCGGCATCGGATCACAGTTCCTCCCCGGTGGCAGCGTGCTGTACCAGGAGCAGGATGCCGAGGGCAACGTCCACGAGGTGAAAACCATTGGAAGCAGCGGCGAATGGCAGGAGGGCGATCTGGTTGTGATCGTGAATAATGGTTCCGCGTCGGCGTCGGAGATTGTATCGTCCGGAATCCAGGACAATGAGCGCGGCACGCTGATCGGCGAGACGACCTTCGGGACAGGCACGGTGTTGCTGCCGATCGACCTCACCGGCGGTTCGGTGGCGCTGCTGGGCACCAAACTTTGGCTCACCGCGGATGGACATGACATTTGGAAAAAGGGCGTTGAGCCGGACATCACCGTGACACTCGAACCCGGTGTCCCGCCGAAGCTCCCTATCGAATACGAAACGGACGCGCTGTCGGACGACGACCTCGCCGAACTCGGTGACACCCAACTCCTGCAAGCCTACGATCAGATCACAGGTAAAGCGGGGCAGTAGCCTCGCCTCGGGCGATTTCACCGCGCCACGACAGTACGTTCACTATCAGGGTCGTTAGGTGGCATGGTATCGTTGGGATGTGTGTTGTGCTCAGGCAAACTGTGCGCCCGGTACCCACGGTTCACATGCTGCCTCGTCGCGACGGAGCGGAGAGGCGAGGAGTTGGAATGATCTCGGTTGAATCCTGGCCGCAACCCGCAGTGCGGGTATGGTTCCTGGCGCAGCGATTTCGAAAGTTTGCAATCGTCGGCGTTTTTGGTTTGCTGGTCAATCAGGCGGGATTAGCCTCGCTTCATGATGTGATGGGAATGGCGGTGGCGATCGCATCGCCAATCGCGATTTTTCTGTCCATGATCGTCACATTCTCGCTCAACGAGCAGTGGACCTGGCACGATCGTGGTACTGGCCCGCTGATGTCCCGCGCGATGACCTACATTCCGATCAATTTGGGTGGCCTGTTGATCAACTGGTCTATCCTTTTCTACCTCAATGATCGACACGGAGTTCACTATCTCCTGGCGAACCTCATTGGCGCTGGTGTCGCGGCGGTCTGGAATTTTCTCCTGAACAACGCGATCACCTGGAGACGATAGGCTGGCGCGCGCTCAAAACCGTGCTGCGCCGCCTGATCAAACGCACGTTGGGTGGCATGCAGTATGCGATTGGTCATGACAGTAGAATGCACGCCATGCTGAGAGAATCCCGCCAACCCCACGAACGACACCGACGTGTGCTCACAAATCTCAAACACAACGGAAGGAACTTCGTCCATGCAGAACGGTCATAAGCCCGAATCAACGCCTCTCGGGACCGTAGTGATGGGAGCCGGGCCAGCGGGCCTGTGCTCCGCATACGTGCTCAGCAAGGCCGGACACCCGACCACGGTAGTGGAAGCCGCCCCATTTGTTGGCGGCCTTGCGCGAACGATCAAGCGGCAAACTGACCACGGCGAGTTCAAATTCGATATTGGGGGTCATCGCTGGTTCACCAAGAGCGACGAGCTCAACGACCTCTTCAAGGAGGTTGTCGACGACGAATTGTTGTGGGTGAATCGGATAAGCCGAATCTATTTTGATGGGAAGTTCGTTGACTATCCGCTGAAGCTGGCGAACGCACTCAAGGCGGTCGGCCCGGTCACTGCCGCGAGGGCAGTGTTCGACTACGGCCTCGTCAAGGCTCAGCAGAAAATGAACCCGACTGACGTCGTGTCCATGGAAGACGCTTATATCAATCAATACGGCAAAACGCTCTATGAGTTGTTTTTTCAGGCCTACAGCGAAAAGGTCTGGGGTATGAAATGCTCAGAGCTGTCCGGTGATTGGGTCAACCAGCGCACCAAGGGGATGTCCCTCGTCACGGCGATCAAGGATGCGGTGGTTCCGTCGAAGGGCAAGGTCGTGAGCCTGATCGACGAATTCATGTATCCACGAAACGGGTTCGGGCGCTTCTCTGAGCGGATGGCGGATTCGATCGAGACGAACGGTAACCAGATTTTGCTGAAGAGTCCCGTCGAGAAGATCGTGCTGGACGGCAACCGGGTGAAGGGCGTGCAGATTCGCACGGAGGATGGAAGCAAGGTACTCGAAGGCGAGAACTTCATTTCCTCCATCCCACTCACCGTGCTTGTCAAGATCATGGAGCCATCGGCGCCACAGGATGTCATCGATGCGGCGAATTCACTGGTGTTCCGTGACATCATCACGGTGAACATGATGTTCCGGAAGCGCCAGGTGACCACAGATACCTGGTTGTATGTCCATGATCGCAACATTCTCTTCGGACGATTCCACGAGCCCAAGAACTGGAGTCCGGCAATGGTCCCGTCGGAGGAGTACACCTCGCTGGTGATTGAATACTTCTGCACCCGCGGCGATCACATCTGGAGCATGACTGACGAAGAGCTCGTGAACCAGACGGTGAAGCACCTGGTGGAAGATCTTGGATTCGTCAAGCCGGAGGAGGTCATCGGTGGCTTCTCGGTGCGGGCGACGAAGGCCTATCCAACCTATGATGTGGGTTATGAGGAACCGTTGAACCTGATGAAGGACTACATTCGCGGTATCGAGAACCTGCAATATATTGGGCGTGGTGGATCATTCCGGTACAACAACACCGATCACTCCATCGAAACCGGAATGCTGGCCGCCAAGAATATTCTTGGTGAGCGTCATGATCTTGAGCGAGTCAATGCCGACGCCGAGTATCACGAAATCAAGCGCCAGCAGGAACAGGCCGCTTCGGTGGATTAGAGCGGTTTGCAGATTGGTAGCCAGGAGGGCGGACTCAATGCCCGCCCCCGCCGGTTGCGACGTTCCTTCGAGACCTAACCTTTTGTAGCGCGGTGTGACGCAGGACGGAACATGATGAGCAGTCATCAGAGCCAGGATCATGACCCACTCCCGCACGACACCAACGCGCAGGGTGAACGGTCGGAATTGCGCACCCGGCGTCCTCGCTGGCAGTTGCTTGTATGGCTGCTCTTGGCTGCCGGCCTATTGCTATGGTTAGCGATCGGAACGGTCACCACGACAAGTTACACCTACAATCAGTTTCTGCATATCACATTTCGGGATGAGTCCGATACGTCGATTAAGGAAATCTGGACAAGCCAGACAGAAAACCTGCCGGATGTGAGGACGCAATGGGCGCTTGATTCGATGTTCGTGCTGTCGACCGTCGCCATTGTGGTGTGTGTGATTGCGGGGTGTTGGCTGCTGCTCGTGCGGTCGTCCGATCCGCAGTCACATCAGCGCCATCGTTCTCGACGCTTTCCCCACCATGAATCCATCTGATGGCCAGTCAGGTTCCTTCCGACGCAAATGACGCATTTCAACACAATGAGCACGTTAATCCAGGGCGCCGCCGACTCAGTCGAGCGTTTTGGGCAACAGCCTTCTTCTCCATCGCCGCTCTCGTCATCGTCCGCATCGACCTGTTTCCTCTCAGCACACAGGTGCTTGTGGACGGAATGCACGTCGATGTGCCGCGGATGTTCTTTACCGTCGATCATCCGTTCCACATTGCCCGTTCCCACCTCATTGCGGACGCCTGGCGTTCATTCGAGACTGTTCGCTGGGTTGCAAACCATCAGGGGGGATACCCCGCGGAGTTCTTCCCGTTTGGGGTACATTCGATCGTTGCCGGATTGCATTTCCTCTCGCTTGGCTTCCTGTCGATTGCGTCCAGTTACACGTTCACGGTCGTCGGTCTGTACCTGTTGCCGGGTCTCGCGTACTGGACGATTGCACGGGCCGACGGAGTGTCGCGGGGCGCAGCCCTCCTGGCGTTCACGGGGCACGTCGCGATCGCGAGCACATGGTTGCAAGGCGGGTACAACGAGTTAATTGATTGGGGTTTGGTGACCAATGCGGCGGGAGCGTTTTTCGCGCTGCTGACATTGCCTTTGCTCACGATCGCGGTTCAGGATGGCAAGATCAGGTGGGCCATGGTGGCAACTACCTGTATCGTCGTGAGCGCATTTGGCAATCCCCGGTCTCTCCTGGCGATCGCGGTGATTGCCCTTGCCATTGTCATCCATACGGCGCTGTTTTCCGGGAGGAAATTCTTCGCGCTCGTCTGGCTAGCGGCAATCGGTGGGTTGGCGATCGCCGTGTGCGCGCCGCTCCTTTTCCCGCTATTTCGATACCGGGAGCTCTACTACTTTCTGCATTTCGAGGAATATGACTCTGCTCTCGCCCTGGCGGATTCGACGCTCGGCACCGTCACCTGGCCGATAGCGCTTTTTACCCTTGCGGGATGTTTCCTGCCGTTCCGGCACGCGACCCATCGCGTGTCGCAAGTCGTTTCCCTCACGCTGATCGTCTATGCGTCAGTGACGTTGCTGGCAATAGAGGCGTCGTGGATTCGTGAGCTTGTACCGCAACTGGAGCTTCCCCGGCTGATGCCGTTCCAGCGATTGCTCATGTTGTATCTGGCTGGATACGCCGCAATCGAGTTCGTGCGGCTCCTGGCTGGTCGGTTCTTCAGGTTTCCATTCCTCCACTTTGCGACTATTGCCGGCACGATAGCGATCCTGGTGATTTTTGCCAGCGACGTTGGTCCTCGTGATCGGGAGGGGATGGGATTGCGTCCGGTGCCGCGCACCGATGGCGCAGCGGCGCTCGAAATTGCCAACCTGCGGCTCGCTGTCGAGCACGCCGATGAGGTCGCACCGGATCACACCGCGATCCTGGTACTGGAATCGACACTAAGTTGGCATGAACAGCTCTGGGGCCCCATCTGGTCGGATCGGCGCTTCTACTATGACGACTGGCTTTGGTATTGGCACAAGCTGCATGAGGGGCCATATGACTTTCGGGTTGGGCACGCCTACCCCAAACCGAGCGATTCCCTGAACCAGGAATACCTGACTACCCATGGCATAGGTGCGGTTGTCGTGACCAACGATCCCGCCTTTGCCGGTGGCAATGCCCGCAACGCCGCGGCACAATCCGACCTGTTGCAGATGAACGGGACGTTTGGCGACTGGGATGTGTTTACCGTGGAGGATGCATCACCGATCGCCACACTTGATGGAATGATTCCAGCACAGACGGACGTCTCAGGCGATGGAGAGCGCATTTCCTTGTCGTTCGCGAACGCGGCGCCCGGTACGATCCTGGTGCGCCAGAACTGGTTTCCCAGGTGGACGGCGACCATCAACGGCGCCGCGGTGGAGATTGAGCGGGGCTCGAACGGCTACATCGAGATACCAACCCAGGGTGGTGATCTCGCTGTGGAGCTGACCTATTCCGTCACCACAGCGGACATCGTCGCCAGGGGACTTTCGATGCTTGGCGTGGGGTGTGTCGCCATTGGTTTCATCGCTGGTGTTACACCCATCCGGCGGTGGGCACATCGATCAGGGTTGGAAGATCGCGGCTGAGCGCAGTGACAATCTCTCGTTCCAATTCCATTGGCGAGCTCACACGCACACCAGGCACGCCGTAGGCATCCGCGAGTTGCACGAAGTCAGGGTTCACCAGGTCGACGGCTGTGAAACGCCCTTCACGATTTCGATGTTGCTCTTCCTTGACCGCGGAGTAGGTGGAGTCGTTGAAAATGATCACTGGAATGCCGAGACGAAACTGAATGGCAGTGGCGAGCTCCTGCATGGTGAATTGATACCCACCATCTCCAACGACGGCTGCCACAGCGCGATGCTTCAAGCCGACCTTGGCGCCAATCGCGGCTGGCAATGCGAAGCCGAGCGTGCCGAACCCGGTCGGGAAGAGGAACGTGCGCGGTTCGTACACGGGAAACAGGAAGCCGGCTGAATAGCTCATCATGGTCATGTCCCACGCGATGCATCCGTCGTTGGGGATTGCCCGCCGGATCGCATCGAGCCAACTCAACCGATCGAAGCCGAGTGAGCCATGCCGGGCACCATCGCGGGCCCGAGCAATGTCATCCAGGGACCACATGGAGGCACTTCGTCGCGATGCCAGGAATGACGCAAGGAGCCCCGCGGCATGCGCCGCGTCGTCGACGATCGCGATGGTTGGCGCCGCGTTCTTGGTCATTTCCTCTGGGTCGATGTCGATGCGGATCAACTGTTCAGGGATGGGGAAGGTGAAATGCCCTGTCGCCTGGACACCCAGTCGTGAGCCGATCACGAGTAGCGCATCCGCCTGCCTGGCGAGCTCATCAATGGCATTGCCTTGCGTCCACAGTGCGCCACAGACCAGTTTGTGGCCATCAGGTACAGATCCCTTACCCTGAATTGAGGTGAGAATCGGTGCATCCAGGTGCTCAGCGATTTCGAGAATCGACTCGCCCGCGGCAGACGAAGTCGCTCCGCCTCCGCAGTAGATCAACGGTCGCTTTGCTTCTGCCAGAACGTCGACGGCATCGGCTATCTGCTCGGCATGAACAACCGGATAGGTAGGAGACGGAGGCGTCGGTGGTACTGAGATCATCGGGTCGACTGCTGAGTCCAGGACATCGATGGGGATTTCAAGATGCACTGGCATCTTGCGGCCACGCATCATTTCGGCATGGCCTGCCGCGACCTTGGTCGGTACGTCGGCCGGTTCGATAGCGCGGTCATTCCATTTCGTTACGGCCCGCATGACCGAACGCTGATCCTTGAGATCGTGGAGATTGCCGCGCATCGCGTCGAGATGATCCACGGCAACGTTCGACGACAAGACGAACACTGGTGACGAATCGGTGTAGGCCTGGCCGATCGGAGTTGCCACGTTCGTTACACCGGGTCCGGTGATGACCATTGCGACAGCGGGATTTCCGGTTGCGCGGGCATATCCATCCGCCATGAAGCCGGCCCCTTGTTCATGGCGGGCAAGGATGTGTGTCAGGCGCGAGCGGTGCATGGCATCATACAGGGCGAGCGTGTGCACGCCCGGAATGCCAAACACCGTGGTGATTCCGCATGCCTCAAGCTGGAGTATGGCAGCGTCCGCGGCTGTTGGCGTGGTCGCAACCGTGGACGAGGTTGAAGGCGTGACTTCGGTCATGGTGGATAATTCCTTGAACTTGCCGCGTATGAATCGGCAGGAGTGAATTGGGGATCTGATTCGCCCGAGCTTAGTGCCGGATCGCCGTCCCATGGTGCATGATTGGGAATCGGGAAGCAACGTCATTGTCGTGCCTGGAGGTTGAATCCTGGGAAGTGGAATGTCTGCAAGGTATTGCGAATGAGTGATCGTGTCTTTCAGTTTGCGTCGGATAAGTTGCCCGGTGGGAGTTTTGCCAGAGCCGTTTTCGATTCACAGCTTATGCGCATGTCCGACAAGGGAGGAGCCAGCCATCTGATCGGTGAGGGATGGTCCGATGTTGTCGCTGGTGAGCTCAAGCTGTGGACTGGCAAACCGATCCCCGTGAACAGGGCCGATGTTGTTGGTGGATCTGTTGAAGAGGTGCATCGTCTCGATACGCTTCCGGGTGTCGCATCGAGAGCGTCCAAAATCGGGCTGAAAAATCCCGATTTCCTGGCATTCGCGCGTGGTGACCCCGGACAGATCGTGGTAGCGATCGACGCCAAGTTCTCGATTGAGACAGCGAGAGATGAGCAGGTGAGCGCGGAAGCGACATCACGACTGTTCGAGGACGACCAAATCCTGTCGAGTCTCCTTCCGTCGATAAATGGAAATCATCAATTTGCGCGTGGGCTTTTTGTGAGCCCGGACTACAACCTGACGCGAGCCATGTTCCGGCAGCGCATGGGGCACCGGCGAATGACCGTTTCTCGCGGCGATGTGGTACTGGTCGACGTTGATGGAGCCGAGATGTTTGAGAATCTCGGACAAACCGGGATTATCCAACTGCTGATCGATCTGGATGCGTTGCCGGTGCCGGTGTGGGAGAGCCTGCTGGCCGGCCAGTATTACTTTCGACTGTCGCGGGCAATTCACGGGTTTGCGCTCGACGAGCAAATGCCGCTTCTTGGCCAGCTCGAGGCGCCGCCGGGTGAAGGCCATGTGATGGAAAAGTTGCTCAGGCGATCGCACGGAGCGCACTCCGCGTGGGAGCTGATGCTTGCGTGGGACCGGGATGCTGAACACATTCGGCGGCATCGGCAGGCGTTGCATCAGGTTGTGGGCATGCCGTTGACAGGAGCGGAGCTTCGGGCGCTTGCGGACGTGGTGCTTGCCGATGTGGAGCCTGACGACCGCCCATCGCGCAATCAGGTACGCAAGGCGCTCGGGCGGGCGTTTACCCACGATGTCCTGGAGCAGACAGGCGTTGTGATGCCGGCTGTCTCGGACTTTACCGCTGAGCTCGAGCGGGTTGCATCGATATCCCGCGGGGTCGCGGAGCAGTACCTGGCTGACATCGAAAGCATCGTGCGGGAGATCATCGTCGCTGTCATCGCAGAGCGAGCGGGAGTGGACGAAAGCTAGCGTTCTGGCAGCGCATGCGACCGGACGCCAATCAGGGAGAACAGGGCGAGGCAGCCGACCGCGCCAGAGAATTGGCTGGTTCAGTTGTGCAAACTCTTGACCTTTGCGAAGATACCCACAGAAATCCAGAAGCATCGCCTGCTGGCAGGTTCCATTCGTCGCATGACGACGTTTGGAAAGCTGGTACGGGTTCGCGAGGCACAGCAGTTGCGCAAAGACACATCATAATAGCCTTGGCGAAAGTATCCGAGGGACATTGTGGAAGGGGAAACGTAGTGAGTGACACAGAGGTGATACAGAAAACACGCGTGTCGATGACCGTAAATGGGGAGAGCAAGTCTGGAGAGGTTGAACCACGGACGCTGCTCGTCCATTTTCTTCGCGATAACCTTGGCCTGACGGGGACGCATGTGGGGTGCGACACCAGCCAGTGCGGTGCATGTGTCGTGAATGTGAATGGCAAAACGACCAAAGCCTGCACAATGTTTGCGGTGCAGGCCGAGGGCGCCGAAATAGAAACGATTGAGGGGTTGGCGCATGACGGTGTGTACCACCCCGTGCAGGAAGGGTTTTGGGAAGAACACGGCCTGCAATGTGGATATTGCACGCCGGGCATGATCATGTCGTCGATCTCCTTGTTGAAGCGAAACCCGAATCCTACCGAGGCCGAGATTCGCCACGAGCTGGAGGGAAACATCTGTCGCTGCACTGGATACCAGAACATCGTGAAGTCGGTTCAGTATGCGGCCGGGAAGCTCCGTGAGCAGTCGACCTCCTAGGTGCGATGTCATTTCGAATGTAAGGTATTCCTGATGAAAGGCGACCAGTGATGTTTCCAGGCCCATTTACCTATAGCCGACCATCGTCAGTGTCAGAGGCCGTTTCGTTGCTTTCGGGGAATCCCGACGCCAAAATCATTGCGGGTGGGCACTCGCTCATACCTGCGATGAAGTTGCGGCTCGCCCTTCCAAGCGCTCTAGTGGACTTGCGGGATATCGACCCACTCAGAGGGCCAGAAGTGTCCGGAGAGTCGGTCACGATCCGGGCAATGGATACCTACAACGACATTCGCGGAGACACGAAAATTGCGTCAGCGTTGCCGATTTTGGTCGAAGCGATCAACGTTATCGGCGATGCACAGGTTCGTGACCACGGAACGCTGGTTGGCGCGCTCGTGCACAATGACCCCGCGGCTGACTTGACGGCAGTTGCGCTGGCTCTTGGCGGCGAGGTTCACGCGACTGGGTCAAATGGGGATCGGAGCATTCCACTTGACGAGTTCTTCGTGGACCTTTGGACAACCACGCTTGAGCCCGATGAAGTTGTGACGCACGTGACGCTCAATCGACCATCATCGACGGCGCGAACGGCATACAGGAAGTTCGCTCATCCGGCGAGCGGTTATGCGATTGTAGGAATCGCCGCGGTGATTGAGCTGGACGATGACGTCGTCCGGACGGCACGAGTTGCCCTCACTGGAGCAACCAACACCGCCATTCGACTCACATCGGTCGAGAATGCGTTGGCTGGCAAGACCATTTCGGAAGAGTCGGTTGATGCGGCAGTTTCCGGCATGGCTGACGGTCTCACGATCAATGGGGACCGGTTCGCTCCGGAAGAGTACCGAACCCACCTGGTCGAAGTCCTGACCAAGCGTGCCCTTCTTGGCACGCAGGAGTAGTGACCCAGGCGACTCGCACTGGACTCCTTCGATCAGAAACCTCCGAACTGGAACCCCGGATCGTGTGTCATTCCAGGCAGGCACATGATTCACTCAGTAGGCGATTCGGAGAAACGCCACCCATATCAGGACATGGACCAGCGTCACCGAGGTCAGGAAGAACCGACTAAGGAAGCGCGATCGCTGCGCCATGGACCAGGCGAGCACCCCATTCATGAGGAAGAGTGCGCCCGCCATGAGAGGTAGCTGCCAAAGCGCTGACTCTGACCTGAACCTTTCCTGCAATCCGGATGCGCTTACGTGTGTGGAGAATCCAGGTGCGAGCGTATCCGCCCTGTTTGAGGTGAAGAGGGCCAGTAGCAAGACACTGAGCAGCAATCCCGCGCTCAAAATGATCGCGTTTTGGTCCTGGACGATTGCCGCCTCTCGAACACTTGTCGGAACTGTTGGACGCGGAAGCGACAGTCGCGGCAATGATATCGCCGGAGTGGTTGGGCGGCGGGCGGTTCGCCCTCGGGTCCGAGTTGACCTGGGTCGGGCGGCACCGGCCGTTACTTCCTCTTCGTACCAGTCATCCTCATTGATGAACGAATCATCGTACTGATCAGCATAGTCATCGTCATATTCGGTGTCCCGCGAGCGCGACGATCGATAGTGGTCCTCTTCGCCCAGCTCGAAGCGAGGCTGGCGCGATGCCGGTGACTGTCGATTGTTTCGTCGTGGTGGGGCCGAGGGAGACGGATGGGCCGCGTCGTCACCTGGCTCGTCGTAGGCGTCGTATTGATCGACAGGCGGACGTGATTCCTGTCGATATCGCGGTTGTTGCGCGCGGCGCGGCGCTCCTGGATGTCGAGTGCGTTCATCTTCGGGTGATTCGGGGGTGAAGCGTCGTGGCTGTGCTGAGCCCTGACGCGGAACATAGGATGTACGTCGACGCCGTGGTTGAGCCTGATTGCGATCCTGGCCAGAATCCGCGTGATCCCGGTCGGCCCGATCAGAGGGTATCCGCCTGCCGCGAGGTCGATCATCGTCTCTCGATCTTCTATCGGATGACATTTTGCGTCCTCCTCGCCTGACATGCGCGGATTGGTGTTTACCAGAGCATACCATCGTGCGATCTAATCATTGCCAAACCGCACCATGTGTCAATCAGGAACCAGGCTCCGGGGTTGCCAACACCGGGCCTTCCACGACTGGCGTCGCACCCGGCGTGCCAGGGGCGGCGGCTGGGCTAGCGACTAGTGTGGCGGCAACCGGTGTTGGTGCGTCGGCTGGCGGATTGAACTGCGCGGGTGTCGGCGTTGGGGATGGGCTGACGTCGACATCGGCATCGATGTCCGTGCTGGCGCGCACGTCTTCGATCACGTCCTGGACCGCTTCCTCCTGAGCCTGCTGATACTGGATCGGTGTCAGCGCGCGGTCTTCGTCCTTGTCCTCCACGTAGATGACGTGCCATCCGAACTGTGACTCAACCGGTTCGCTGATTTCGCCCGGTTCCAGGGAGAAGGCCGTTTCCGCGACTGGATTGACCAACTGGTCCGGTGTGAACCATCCCAGATCTCCGCCGGTCGCGGAGGTAGCCTGGTCGATGGAGTTAGTTCGGGCGAGCTCCTGGAAATCAGCGCCGCTGTTGGCACGCTCGTCGAGCTCTCTCGCGAGGTCCTCAGTACCCACAAGGATGTGATAGGCGTGAACCTGCTCGGAGGTTTGAGGCACGTTGCTCCCCACCGCGCTCGTGACCAGTGAGCGGGCGAGCCGCGGGCGAGCCACCATCTTGTAAAAATCGTCCTCTGAAATGTGCGCCGCGTCGAAGACCTCTCCCTTGAAGACGGAAAAGTTGTTGACTGACTGACCAGCTGCTTCGGAATCGGGAGTTGCCGAACCAACTGGCGTCGCTGCCGCTGGGGTACCCGATACTGGTGTTGCGGCGGATGGTGTGCCCAGTGCTTCCGCCGTTTCGGTCGCCCAGACCGCACGCTCCGGGATCAAGGTGGGCTCCGGGTATGGGGTCATAAGCTCCGCGCCTTCCGGTGCGAACTGCTGTAACACGAACCCTTCCACCGCCTGTTCACTGATATCCAGCTCAAGGTTTTCGGCAGCCTGGAGGTACAACTGGTCTTCAACCATTTGCGTCAGCGTCGCCTGGCTTACGTCGGTGGTGCCCCACACGTCGTCTGCCTGGGCACGAAATGAGGTTGCGAACGAGAGGAACTGGGTACGCTGCTGGCCTTCAACCTGGGAAGCGAACTGCTGGTACTCATTTGCCTGGTTGAATAACTGAACCGATTGATACTTCCAGTATTCACGCCGGGTTATCTCTTCGTTGCCCACCTTGGCCAGGACAGCATTGGGCTTGATGATGTTGTCATAAACCACGCCGCCCACCAGGGTAAGCACCGTGATCACGGCGGCAATCGCTAGACCGGTGGTGAGCATGCGCGTGCGTTGCTCGTCGCGCTCACGGCGGCTGGTTCGGCGCAACGATGTGTCGCCATATCCGTCACCGAAGCCGAGAAGTCCGCGAATCTTTCTCCAAATGGAGGATGAATCGAAAGAGGAGCTCATGAAGGAACCAATCCTACATTCGCGCAGTGAGCACACACCCCAGCACGACCGAATAAGCCTGCAATGAAATGCAAAGGCGCGCCGCCACCCATGATCGAGCGGAGCGCGCCTGAACGCGACTGGCGTGAAGCGCCAAATCGCTGCCTGACTAGTTGCGCGGTCCGCTGCTGGTAAACGGAATAAGTCCGATGTACCGGGCACGCTTGATCGCAACCGTCAGTGATCGCTGGTGCTTGGCGCAAGTGCCGAGCTTTCGGCGCGGCTCGATCTTGCCGCGTTCGCCGATATGCCGCCGAAGCCGCCCTAGGTCCTTGTAATCGACATGGTCGACGTTGTCGACGCAGAACTGGCAGACCTTGCGTCGCGGCGAGAAACGGCCACCACCGCCGCCTGGACGCCGGCCTCGAGGCCGACCACCAGGTCCGCCGGGTCGACCACCGTCACGGCCGCCGTCTCGACCACCTTCGCGGCGCTCGCCTTGTGGTCCACCGAAGCGTGAGCGTTGCGGGCGCTCGCCGCGCTCTTCGGTTGAACGTGTTTCCTGTGAATCGCTCATATTGTTCTTCTCACTTGTTCATTGGTGCTGGCGAACGAGTTGACGCCTAGAAGGGAACATCGTCGATTGAGTCGGAATCGGAATTGGCGGCGTTGTCAGCAGTCTGCTGACCACCCCGGTCACCGCTGTAATCTCCGCCGGACCCGGAGTCATCGCCACGCTGCCCGAGTAGCTGGAATCCGCTAAACTCGCGCACAGTAACGTCCAGGGATGTTCGAGTCTGACCATCCTGGCTCTGATACTCACGTGCTTCGAGCGTGCCCTCAACGTACACTTGCTTGCCCTTGGTCAGGAAGCCGCGTTCGCTCAGATTAACCATCGTTTCGGCAAGCCGACCGAATGCGTTGATTCGATACCAATTTGTACTCTCAACTTGGTTGCCGCTTGCATCCTTCCGGCGATTGTTGACCGCAAGGCTGAAGTTCACGATGAGTGTGCCCTGTGGGGTGTACCGGGTTTCCGGATCACGTCCAACGTTGCCGATAAGGGTAACTTTTGCGAGGGATGCCATTGGCTACTCCTTTTCTGACTTGTCGTCTGTCGATGCTGTTCCGGCGTCTTCTGACGTGTCCGGCTCGTCATCCTCAGATGCGGCTCCGGTATCTTCCGACTCGCTGTCGGTGGATGCTTCGGGTGCTTCGTCGTCGCCAGTGCTGTCGGACTCAGGCTCGGAGGAGACGACTCGCGATTCAGGCGCCTGGGTGCTTTCGGGGTCGAGTTGCTCCGGCGCCGGTTCTGTCACTGGTTCATCGTTGGCCGAAACGGCATCGTCCGTGAGGGTTTCTGCTGGTTGATCCTCAGCAGCAGCCTCTGTGGTGGCGGGATCGCCTTCCTTGCTGGTGGCTATCTCCGGTTCGGATTCGGACGCCGCGCCGGTTGTGGCCCGTACGGGTGCCCCGCCAGCATCGCTGGTGGCTTCAGGAGGTGTGGTCTGGGATCCGGCGCGTGTCGCGGAAGCTGCCGACCGGGTTCCACCCGAGGCAGCGCCGGATGCCGGTTCGGTCGGCTCCTCGCCATTCTGGTTCTCGGACGCGCCTTCCCCCTGCGGGAACCGCTCACCCGCTTTGGGATCGTCGTGCACGAGCAGGTAGCGCATGGTGTTGGTGTCGAGCTTCAGGTCCCGCTCAATCTCGGAGATGGCGGAAGGTACCGCATCGATATGGAAGACTGAATAAATCCCGTCCCGGTAGTCCACGCCATTGAAACGAACCATGTACGCAAGTCGCCGCCGACCCCAGGGTGACGTGGTCAGGACCTCCTTGATGGAGCCCTTGGCGGAGGTGATATAGCCTGAAACCGTGTCGATTTGCGCCTGACCGTCCTCGTCCGACAATTCGGGCAGGAAAATGGTCATGAGTTCATAAGCGCGAGGATCGCGCTCCTGTCCAGCCAAGTTTGGCTCCTTCCTGTGGGTTTCCCCTGGCGCCCTCGGCGCGGAAACAGAGGAGAAAGGTGAGTGATAGTTGTCACCGCACACAAAAACAAGACCGTCTGTCGATGGCCCGAAGGAAAGTATAGCACCGATGGGATCAGTGTGATCCGATGAGTCAGACCTGATTTTCCAGCGTGAGTCCGATGATTCCGGCCAATTCTTCAAGGCACGCCTGGGTCTTCGTGAGGTCGGTGTCTTTCGGCGCGGCCAGGATATCGTCGCCCAGGTGGACGAGCTGCTGGATGGCGGCGGGCGTGTCAAGATCGTTTTCGATGGAGCGGATGAAGCTGGAGCGGTAGCAGTCAAGATCAATCGAGTCCGGGCTCGGACCGGTCTCCCGATGCCGCGCGGCGCCGAGTGTCTTTGAGACCTTGTTCCAGTATTCCATTTCCTCGTTGAAGAATTCCCAGACGGTGCGATAGTGATGTGAAAAGAGATAGAGGCGAATCGCATCGGCGGAATAGGATTTGAGCAGTTCGTGGGCAAGAACGAGATTGCCGAGCGACTTGCTCATTTTCTCGTCCTGGTAGTTGACCATCGCCACGTGGATCCAGAACCGGGCGAAGGGTTCGACTCCGGTGGCGTTCTCGGCCTGAGCGATTTCACATTCATGATGGGGGAAGATCAGGTCTTCGCCACCACCATGAATATCGATCGTCTGCCCGAGGTATTTCGTTGCCATCGCCGTACACTCGATGTGCCAGCCGGGACGTCCTGGTCCCCATGGTGATTCCCATGTCGGCTCGCCAGGAGCACCGGCTTGCCACAGAACGAAGTCGAGCGGATCACGCTTGTTTGGATCGTCAGGGTTGTTCCCGCGCTCATTCGCGATGGGCAGCATTTCGCCAAGGTCAAGTTGACTAAGCTTGCCGAAACCTGGATCCTTCCTGACCTCGAAATAGACACTGCCGTTCACGACGTATGCCAGTCCCTTGCTGATCAGGCGGGCGATGATGTCCTGCATCTCCGTTACATGGTCTGTCGCGGCGGTGTAATGATCGAACGGGACGGCATGCAAATCTCGCATGTCCTGCAGGAACTTGCGGATCTCCTGATCCGCCAGCTCACGCCAGTTCATGCCAACTTCCCGAGCCTTGCGCAGGATGTCATCATCGATGTCGGTGACATTCTGGACGTAGGTGACATCGATCCCCATATGGCGCAGATAGCGCACGAGGATATCGAAAGTGAGGAAGGTGAAGGCGTGACCGCTGTGTGTCGTGTCATAGGGTGTGACGCCACAGACGTAGATTCCCACATGACCATCCCGAACCGTGAAGTCCTCAACTGAACGGGACTTCGAGTTATAGAGACGCATTGTTGGTGATGCTCCAGCCGGCAGCAAGCGCCGGTAATCCATGCGAAGGTCGCCACGGCCTGACTGCACGACAGACCAGGTGGCGACCCAGACTCATGCTTCCATTATATCCCAGTACTATCAAAATGGATGTATCGCACCCTGTGACAACCTCCCACCTGATTTCACGTTGTATGATCGTCACTGTGATGCGTCGATCTTCAAATCGCAGGAATGCGTCAGGTAAGGTACACCCACTTTGCGATCCGGAACAGGTTTCCCATTGGCAAGATTGCTGGCTATTGCCGTTGTTTTCATGGCGTTCTCGAGCGGAGCGGAGTTGCGGGCGTTCGCGCAGGGTAATTCGACAGCGGTCGCAGGAGTGTCAGTCGATGCCGCGCCATGTGAAGACGGGCGGTTGCGTATCCGCGATCTTGAGTTGGCGGATGAGGGGTTGACGCTAGGTTTGGAGTCGATCAGCCAGCGAGCTGAGCAGTGGCAGGCCGACGCCAGATTGGTCGAGCTTCGATTGGCATGTCCCCTGCTGACGACAGGACTGGTGTGGGAGGGGACATTCTTTTCGGAAACCGCGCAGGCGAACTTCTCGACGGATACCGCCGATGTCGAGCCAGCCGAAGATGCACCTGATGACGTTCCCTATCTCGATGTCGAGGGTGTATCGTTCCAGTCAGCATATCGCTCGCTCCTGCGTGCCGGATTTTCTGAAGACCTGCTGCTCGCCCCGGCGAGCAGCGTGACTGTGCGACTGAGCACTGATCAGAACACCTTTGGTCCGTCAACTGCGCCGCGCGATGTCGTCTATGTCCACGTCGCGGTCGAGGAGCGAGGTCAGGTCAAGGATGTCTGGATCGACGCCACGGATGGTACGATCTACCGTTACGAGATGGAAGGTTAGGTCACAGGATGAAAGGCGACATCGCTTCCAACGATGACTCCGACGTTGCAAGGCACCTTGCCACCGTGTTGAGATCACGTCCATCGGCGCTTTTGTTTGACTTCGACGGCACGCTGAGCGAACTGTCGAGCGAGCCCGATTCGGCCACGATTCGCCCAGAAATGGAACATGCGGTTCGTCGATTGACCGAGTTGGTCGATGTGGTCGGCATTGTAACCGGGCGCGCGGCTCAAGACGTGATGACGAAATTCGACACCAGCAATATGGTGATCGTCGGGAATCACGGTTTGGAAACCTTTAACGATGGTGTGCATGTCGAACACGACGCCGGTGTAATGGCGACGGCATCCATCGATGCCGCAATGAGCGAAATACAGGCTCGCCTGGTGCGTGACAAGCTCGATGATGGCGTGATATTCGAGAACAAGCGACTTTCCGCGAGTATTCACTATCGCAATGCGCCGAACCAGAAGCAGGTGGGCAGTGTCCTGATTCCGTTGAGCCGGAGGATCGCCACCGGGCATGGGCTGAGACTTACGGAGGGTAAGCTGATCGTCGAGCTGCGCCCGATGGAGGAAGTTTCCAAGGGAACCGCGGTGACCCAGTTGGTTGAAGAATTGAATCTCCGGGCGGCGGTATTTTTGGGTGACGACCTTACCGATGTTGATGGGTTCGAGGGACTCCGCGCCTTGCGGGAAGCCGACGTGATCGACGCAGTTGCGGTCGGCGTGATCGGGCCGGATTCGCATCCGCGGGTGGCGGCGAGCGCGGATGTGCTGGTAATGGGCGTGGATGGAGTGGCGAATCTTCTTGATCAACTGATTCACGAGCTCGAGCAGGAGTGAGATGATGACGCATCAGGTTCGAAAGATAGTTTTACTGCTGGCAACTGTGCTGGCCCTGCTTTCCTTGGTCGTTGCGGGGGCCTCCGCTCAGACTGTGCCGTGGCGCGAACCACTCGAACCGGTTCGGGACTCGACAGAGATCACGGTCGGAGAGGATTCCCTGACTGTCGAACTCTCGATCTCTGGCGCGCAGCAGTCACTTGGGCTCGGCTATCGCAATGGATTGAGCGAGGGTACTGGCATGTTGTTCGTGAATGACGAGGCGGCTCCTCGGACGTTCTGGATGAAGGGCATGCGGTTCTGCATTGACATCATCTGGATCGAGGACGGCGTGATAACCGGAGCGGCGGAGTCGGTTTGCCCAGATCCAGATGGTACCGATGATGCTGACCGGGCGCGATTCCCGTCCGATGTACCGGTGACGTACATTCTCGAAGTTCCAGCTGGTTGGCTCGATGCACACGGGTATGGAGTTGGAACACCGGTCGATATTCCCGACGAGGTGCAGGGTTCCCCCGGGTCATGAGCAGGAGGAAGGACGTCTTCCATGACCTCCCCAAACACGTTCGGTTTGCGTTCACCCATGGATGAGTGCGAGCTTACGGCGATGGTTGCACAACTATCTGTTGCGCCAGGTCGATGTCGAGCAATTGCAGGTCGCCAGCGATTAACTCGCCTTCGGCGGCATAGGCAAAGCCCGCCGGCTCCACATCGAACCCCACATCAGGGTTCTCGGTCACGGCGTCACCGACCAGCAGGCTGACGGACTCCTGACCTTCGCCGACCGATTCTGTGGCGACCGCGCTCATGAGGAAAAAGTACTCCTCCGCCCCGTTGACCTTAGCCATGCCGGCGATGCCGCGACCGCCGTCCGTGCCGTCAATCGGCCCATAGAGCACCGTGCGGGTGCTCTCCAGCGTGAATCCGACTTGCGGATCGCGCCACTGCACGCGGGCGAATGGGACCGTCGCCCCCTCGGGCAGGTCAGGAGTTCCGGCCATGAGGCTGGCGAACAGCGAAAAGTGGGCGAGTCCATTCGCGGTGAGAACCGAACCGGCGCCGGAGATGCCGGCAATGAATGTTGATGAGGTTTGCGTTTGATATGACGCAAGCGTGAATTCGCCGTCGTCTCCACCATCACCGCCGCCATCATCCTCGTCGGGGTCGCAGCCTTCACAGACGCATCCGGGGCCGTTCAGGATCGGCGTGATACAGCATGAGGGATAGGGAAAGCAATCGGTGGGCCACTTGGGGAATGCGGCCCGCGACGCGGCCGCTGGTCGGTGTATTCCTCCGGCGAGCGTAAGGCCGGCCAGCCCGCCCATCAGGCGGCGACGTGAGAGATTGATCGCGATTCGTTTGGTGAATGTGTCGAACAGGGTTCCGTCCATTGTCCTTCTCCTTCTTTGCTCGATACGCTTCCAGTCCGGTGGCTCTAATTTTATTCCAGGCACAAGGTTTCCGGATGCAGTATGCCGGAAGGACGCTTGTGGCGGCAGGATACGTGGTGGCTGTTCCGGTTTTGTTCCGCGGACAATTGTGCGATATGAGAGTGGTGACAGGCGGTTGCACGACGTTGACACCTTCGTTTGACACCTCGTATAATCCCCAATGCCGCCGAAAATCCGGAGGCCGGGTTGGCATGACCCGAAGATGGCGAAGATCGGAAGTAGTAGACGCGAAGCTCGCAGAGAGATGCCGGTGGTGAAAGGTGTCATGCGCAGCGTTGAACTCGTCCGTGAGCCGGGTTGGTGAATTCGTTCAGCCTTCCCCGGATGCTCCCGTTATCGAGCAACGAGTGGACATTGTCGCGTCCGCGAAGGATGTCATTGAGATTACGGGGCTGTAGCTCAGCTGGGAGAGCGCAACACTGGCAGTGTTGAGGTCAGGGGTTCGAGCCCCCTCAGCTCCACCGTAAATGATGTCCGCGCGGTCGCTGTCACTGTCAACATGGGTGGTACCGCGGACGGTGACAACGCCTTTCGTCCCAATTCTGGGATGAAGGGCGTTGTTTTTGTATCCGGAATGGATGCGGACGGAGTAGTGACATGGTGACGCGAGACAAGGGTATCGAAGCCGCAGAAGCCGGAGCTGAACAGTCGTGGAATCCCGCGGAGATCGAGCCGAAATGGCGGGCGCGCTGGGATGAGGCGGCGATTTACACAACGAACGACTCGGATCCGGAACCAAAGTGGTACTCGCTGACGATGTATCCCTATCCGTCGGGGACACTGCATGTTGGGCATTGGTATGCCTACGTCGCGCCCGATATCTTCGCACGATCCAAACGCATGCAGGGCTACAATGTCCTGTATCCCATGGGTTTCGATGCATTCGGGCTGCCGGCGGAAAACGCCGCGATCCGGAACGGTATTCATCCAGCAACCTGGACCTACGACAACATCGACCAGATGCGAGAACAGTTCAACCTGATGGGCGCGATGATCGACTGGTCACGCGAGATTGCCACCAGCGACCCAGACTACTACCGCTGGAACCAGTGGATATTCCTGAAGATGCTGGAACGTGGCCTGGCGTATCGATCGCCAGGGGCGGTGTGGTGGTGCCCGAACGACCAGACAGTGCTGGCGAACGAGCAGGTGATCGATGGCAACACTTGCGAGCGCTGTGGCGCCGAGGTCTACAAGCGTGACCTGGAACAGTGGTACTTCCGAATAACCGACTATGCGGAAGAGCTGTTGCGGGAGCTGGATCACGTCGACTGGCCCGAGCCGGTAAAGGTGATGCAGCGAAACTGGATTGGTCGAAGCGAAGGAGCGCGGCTCAGTTTTCGCATTGAAACCGGCGATGGGCTGGACGTGTTCACAACGCGCCCGGACACGGTATTTGGCGCGACCTTCATGGTGATGGCGCCGGAACACCCGCTAGTCGAGAGGATCACCACACAAGATCAGCATGACGCGGTGACCGCGTATCAAGATGCCTCACGCCGCAAGAGCGAGATCGAACGGCAATCAACTGATGAAGCTCTGCAAAAGACAGGTGTCTTCACCGGGGCGTATGCCATCAACCCGGTCAACGATGAGAAGATCCCCATCTGGATCGCCGATTACGTGCTGATGGGCTATGGGACTGGCGCGATCATGGCGGTTCCGGCACATGATGCGCGCGATTTCGCCTTCGCCCGCGCATTTGAACTGCCTATCCGAGTGGTGATTCAGCCGGCGGTCGAGGGCGATCTCGACCCCGCCACGATGACCGGGCCGTCTCTCGGTCCTGGGATCATGGTCAATTCCGGGCAGTTCAACGGGACAGCGGTTCCCGACGGGCTGCCGGAGGTTATCTCCTGGCTGGAAGAGGAAGGCCGGGGCGTACCTGAGGTGACCTGGCGCTTGCGCGACTGGCTCATTTCACGTCAGCGGTATTGGGGGACACCTATTCCGGTGGTGTATTGCGACACCTGTGGAATGGTGCCCGTGCCCGAAGCGGAGCTGCCGGTCGTGCTGCCGCTGGACGCAGAGTTCACGCCGACTGGCCAGAGTCCCCTCACAACGCACGAGGCGTTCCTCGCCGCGGGCTGCCCGAGGTGCGGTGGAGAGGCGCGCCGCGAAACGGACACCATGGATACGTTCATGGATTCGTCCTGGTACTGGTTCCGATTCACAGATCCGGAATATGGGGATGGTCCGATCAATCCCGACAAGGCCAAACTGTGGACACCAGTCGATCTGTACACGGGCGGCATCGAGCACGCGATCCTGCACCTGTTGTATGCGCGGTTTTTCACCAAGGTGCTGCGAGATTTCGGCCTGGTCGATCATGGCGAGCCGTTTAAGAAGCTGCGGAACCAGGGCATGATCCTGGCGGCCGAAGGCGCCAAGATGAGCAAGAGCCGGGGTACCCAAATCGGTCCAAATGCGCTCGTGGAGCGTCATGGCGCGGACGCACTGCGACTCCACCTGATGTTCCTGGGACCGTGGGAGCAGGGAGGGCCATGGAACGACCGTGGCATCACCGGCATGGAGCGTTTCATTCGCCGGACGTTCCAGATCGTGGCGGAGACAAGCCGGGAAACTGCCTCCGACCCCATCGAATCTCCCGCCGTCGCTGACTTGAGACGATTGACGCATCGCACCATTGCTCGGGTTACGAAGGACATCGAGCAATTCCATTTCAATACGATGATCGCGGCGTTGATAGAATTCACCAACGAGCTGATGAAGCTCAAGGAGACCGAAATTGTTCGAACGGTGGCGTGGAGAGATGCCATTGAGGCGTTGGTGCTGCTGATGGCGCCTGGCACTCCCTACGTCGCCGAGGAGATGTGGGAGATGCTGGGCAAGCCCTTCTCTGTGCATCAACAAACGTGGCCAATGTTCGATCATGCGCTGACGATCGAGGAGATGGTCGAAATCCCGGTGCAAATCAATGGCAAGCTGCGGGACCGGGTCACGATTCCGGTGGATGCTTCGGAGGAAGATGCGCTGTCGGTCGCGCGTGAAACGGGGAAGATCCCGGACTACCTCGAAGGCAGGACGATCCGGCGAACGATCTACGTGCCGGGCAGGTTGCTGAATATCCTGGTGGGATAGCGGAGTTGCGCGGATTCCGGGCTTGCACTTGCCGTGGTTGGATGTGGAATGGGAGCCCCTTGTGGGTTCCCATTTGGGCTCAACGGCGTCGTCGACTTCTTCACCCAGCGCCGCATGCCGTATCAGTCGGCGGCTTGCGGCTCGAGCTCGCGCTCACGCACCCAGCGGAGGTTGAGATTCCGGTTGGCGCCCACTTCGTCGAGTCGTTTGTACTCGGTTGTGTGCGGGGCTGATTTGACCATCTCTGGTTCGTTTGCCGCCTCTTCGGCGATCTGCAACATGCTGTCCGCAAAGTAGTCGAGCGATTCCAGTGACTCGGTTTCAGTTGGTTCGATCATCAGTGCTTCAGAAATGATCAGCGGAAAATAGGTCGTGGGTGGATGAACGCCGAAGTCAAGCAATCGCTTGGCAATGTCGAGCGTCTTCACCCCATTTTCCTTCTTCTGGATGGAGGCGGAGGCGACGAATTCATGCATGCAGGTGCGATCGTGCGGGACGTGAAATGCGTCATGCAACCGGGAGCGCAGGTAGTTTGCGTTCAACACCGCGTCTTCACTGACCTGGCGCAAACCCGCGGCGCCGTGCATGCGAATGTAATTGTAGGCGCGGACGTGCATGCCAAAGTTGCCATTGAAGCCATGGAGCCTGCCGATGCTTTTGGCTGGTTGGCTCCAGGCGTATCGTGGACCATTTTCCTCATCGATACGAGTTACGACAGGATCGGGAAGGTAGTCCGCGAGGTCACTGGTCACACCAACAGGACCTGAGCCCGGACCGCCTCCGCCATGTGGTGTCGAGAAGGTCTTGTGCAGGTTGAAGTGCATGACGTCGATATCCAGGTCGCCAGGACGAGCGATACCGAGAATTGCGTTGAAGTTCGCGCCGTCGTTATACACCAGGCCACCCGCCTCGTGCACCAGGTCGATCATGGCGGTGATATGCTCGTCCCAGAGTCCGAGGGTATTGGGATTGGTGATCATCAGTCCGGCGGTATCCGGGCCGACGAGCTCGCGAACGGCTTCGATGTCGGTGTTGCCGCGCTCGTCCGAAGGCACCGTGACGACATCAAACCCAGCCATGCGAGCCGTGGCGGGGTTGGTGCCGTGGGCAGAGTCGGGAATGAGCATTTTTGTGCGACCCGGGTCGCCATGTCCATGGTGCCAGGCTCGGATGATCAGGCAGCCGGTCAGCTCGCCATGGGCGCCGGCGGCGGGCTGCAGGGTGACGGCATCGAACCCCGAAATCTCCCCGAGAATATGCTGGAGCTCATGCATCAACTCGAGGGCGCCCTGCACGGTTTGTTCCGGGGCGAGTGGATGGATGTTCGCAAAGCCATTGAGCCGCGCCACGTTTTCATTGATTTTCGGGTTGTACTTCATCGTGCATGATCCGAGGGGATACATGTTGATGTCGATCGCATGGTTCTTCTGGCTTACGCGGGTGAAATGACGAACAACGTCGATTTCACTCACTTCGGGCCAGTCGAGCGACTCCCGACGGAGCGCCTGTGGAACGTCCGCGGCGGGCACGTCCGGCGCGGGAATGCGCACGGCGCGGCGGCCTGGGCTGCTGAGTTCAAATATGAGGGGTTCTACCGCCATGTGTCACGACTCCGTGGTGATGTTCCGCCGGAATTGCGCGGCGGACGGTCCAAATCATATATCACAGGGATGGTAGCACGAAGCCAGCGCCGCGCTCGACCAGGGCAATCGCATCTAAAACGAACATTTGATCTAGAGAGGAAGGGTCGGGATGCGCCCTTCTCCTTCATCGCTCCGAGTTTTCGTGTTTATGTCATGCGCCCGTTCCTCAGCCGTTTCGCTCGAAATGCCTGGCGATTGACATCTGAAAATGGCGGAATGACGGGCAATTTATAATGCGATTGCCCTGCGCGCTCGACAGGTGGCGGCAATCTGGTGAAAGGATTCGATCAGTCAGGGGAAGCAATGACCGGTTCACATGCTCGCGAGCGGCGGTGCATCCATAGCATCCTTGTCGCCATGAGCGCGCCAAGGGTCGCCCCCGCCACGATGGGAAGAACTGGCCTGATGCCATAGAGTTGCGAGGCAATGATCGGACCGAATGACATAGCGCTGCCGCCAAGTATTTCGACCACGGCGAAGGCGCGTGACCGCAGGCGAGCGGGGGCCAATTCGCCCATTCGCGCGAGGATCATTGCCCACGTGGCAAACATGCCGCCGCGGAGGATGAATGCGACCACGATCCATGGCAAGGTATCGCTCAATGCGAATGTGACCAATCCCAGCGAAATCGCACCGCACGCAATCGAGGCCGCGAACATGGGGAACGCGGAAAGCTTGGACGACCGGGAAACCCAAAGCCCAAAGAGGGCGGTTCCGAATGCGGCCCCTGCTCCGAGAGAAGAGATCAGGGCCGGGTCGAGACCGCGCACTTCCTTCAGGAAGATGGGAATGAGCGTTACGCCGATGGCGAGGGAGAGAATGGTCGCGCCATGCAGCACAAACACGGAGCGAATGGATTTGTTCCTGAATGTCGCGGCGTACGTGGCCGGCGACGTCAGGTCGATTCCGTCCTCCTCAGGGATTTCGGAAAAGTCCATTCGGCTCAGGATTGCAATCGAGGCGAGCGAGGTCACGCTACCGAGAAAAAATGCTGATTTCATGCCCCATTGCGCGATGAGCAGACCGGACACCAGCGGTGTGATCATCAGGGCGCACGATGGCCCGACGTTGATGATCATCGAAAACGCATGCGCCCGATTCTCCCGGGAGCGCTCAGCGACATAGGTTTGAAGGACTGGAAACACCAGCTCGCTCATCGCGTTGAGGACGACCGTGACAAAGAGGATTTGCCAGCTTCCGGCAAACGCCGCGACAAGCAGTCCCAAAACACCAAGACCCCGAGACGCCATCAGAAGCCGGCGACGATCGAATCGTTCCGTGAGCCACGACGAAGGGCCAATGACCAATGGGCGCACGAAACCAGCCGAGCCGAGCACCAGGCCGACTAGCGCGATCGGGGCTCCACGGTCTTCGATCCAAAGCGCCCAAATGCTGGTGTAGGCGCCGAATGTCGCTTCAAAGAATGTCATGGCCCAGAAAGCGAGGCCGAGGTCACGTCCTAGACCGACGTGCCAGGAAACGCGCATGAGGATTCCTGTGCGATTAGAAAGCTGCGATCCAACAATCATGGACCTGAGACATTGTATCCGCGGAGAACGAATTTCGGCTGGTCGGAGCGCCAGATGCGGGTTGACCTTAACCAGACGGTACAATGCCTTGGGTTGGGCGCACCGAGAACGGTTGCGTGAATGATGCGTTAGTGGACAGGTGATTGGCAGTTGAATCCGTATGTGTTGACGGCATTGGCGATGTGCGTGGTCATATTTGTTGCCCTGGCGGGAACAGCGTATCTTGCTGTTTTCTTCAACCGGCGAGCCAAGGCGGATCTCCAGGAGGCGCTCGACCCGCTGGCAATGGCGGTGAACGGGTCGGTCGATCTTGATTCCGCCGAAGTGACTGGTTCTTACGACGGATTCCCTGCGTTGGGCCGTATGGCGAACGCCTCTGAAGGGCCAGGCCGGGTGTTTCAGACGGACCTGCTCGACGCTGCCGGGGGCGCAAGCTGGGTGTACACCTCGAATCAACACGTAAAATCGGGGGAGCCGCCCACCGTTGAATTCACCGGTCCGGCCAACCTTCAACCATTGGTTGCAAAGGTGATCGACGATCACATCCTGGCTATTCTCGAACCTGACCGCGAGCGGTTTCGCGTTGAGTACCTGCGGGATCAGGGACTTTTGCGCTTCGTGAGATCGATGCGCACCCGGAGAGATATCCCCGATGCGGGCACATTCGAGAAGCAGCTGATGTTATTGAAATCCATGGCAGGCGTCAATCGGCCTTTTATGGAGACCATTGAACCTGCTGACGAGCTGATCGACGGTCCGGGTGGAAGCTGATGACGCAGCGACTGTTCGCGTATGTCGATTCGGCGGAGGAGCAGCTCGCATTCCTGCTTTCCCGCCTCGGCCCGCAGAGCACGTGGCGGGTCACTGAGCAACGGATGGCGACCGATCCCGGTGGAGAATCGATCGAACGCACGAGGCTGGAGACCTCCACAGGATCGGTGGAGGTTGAGTTTCGCGATGCCCATCCTGTCTTGAACTTCACGGATAGTAATGACGGAGAAGAGCGAACTGGAACGCTTGATCCAGTGATGGAGCGCGCATCCCGATTTGCGGCGGAAAACCCACCACATCACCCTGGGAGCCTGCCGCGGTTCCCGGTCCCGATCGAGCATTACGAACGCGCGGTCGCAGTCCCACTGCCGATTCTGGCGGTGGATGACCAGGGGCGAAGAGGATTGTTTGCACCTCCGAGGATGGCAGTAGTGTCATGGGAATCAGCCGAGCCAATTGGGGTGCGGGAATTCGACGACTTCGATCCGGGCAAGTGGCCGCCCCGGAGACTTGGTAACTGGCCGGCAGCGTCAGTGGAGCGTCTCACGTCCGAGGAACTCAAGGCGGGCATTCAACGATTCAGCGCGTGCTGGTCACGGGTGATTGACACTTGGTTCGAGACTGGCGCCATCGCTACCGGGGCTGACCCGGTCCTGAAGTCGGATGTTGAAGATGCACTGCGGCTTCGGGCGGTCCTTGATATCCCAGCCATGGGAGATATTTACCGCGCGATGAATCCCCGGTTCGATCAATGGTTGCGCCAGGGGACGTGAGGCTCAATCATGGACGCCGTGCAGCCTCGGGTCCTTGTTCAGAACTCTGAAAACGGGTGAAACTGATGTGTGTGGAACTTCATGGAAACACGTATCTGGCCAGGTTGTCGGGACAGGAGGGTGCTGGCGGGGTTGGTTGCGGATGATGACCAGGTGGACAGGTTCCATCAACGAGGAGTGGAGGACATCCTCGATTGCGCAGGTGGAGTTGCCATGCGCGTAGGAGCAGGGAGAACTTGAACGCGCATTCAGGAGATGAGGTGCCACTGGGGCTTCCAGCGCGTTCAAGTCCTCCCCCCGTGTGCAGACGCAGCCTACATGCCAGGTTCACGCCGAGGTGCCGGCGGGAGAGTGATCCGCCTGCTGGGCTGCCTTTCGTCGCGGAATCAGGCCGCGAAACATCGGCGCCAGGTGAGTCATCCAGCCGCCCGCCGCGCGCCAGCTGTATGAGGTGATCAGGCAGCCCACGACCACATCGATGACATAGTGCTCACCGAGATACACCAGCGCGAAGCCCATCGAGATCGCATAGAACCACGAGGCAATTCGCCACCAGCGACTGTAGTCGCGACCCACGCAGACCATCAGGAAGGTGATCGCCATATGGATCGACGGCATCGCGGCAATGGGATTCGACTCGCCGACGATCTTGTACCCAGCTTCGTAGATCCCGCCGCCAACCTCTTTGGCGATCGGTTCCATAATGCGAAGCACGGTAGGCGCGCCGGGGGTATTGACCGATTCCGGCGCCATCCACGGAGGGTTCGACGGCAGCGCGAAATACAGCACCAATCCAAGGACGAGGAGAAGCGTCATTGCGCGAAGATAATGCTGGAAGCGCGCTGGTCGCTTCCACCACAGATACGCCGCAACCGCATGTGGGATCAGGAAATACGACCAGTGCACAAAGGTGAGGTAAAAGTCCCACCAGTGGAGATCGAAGGGGTCGTAAAACTCCGCCTGTAGTCGTATTGACGGTAGCTCACCGTTGAAAATCCATCGCTCGATCTCACTCGCCCTGGTATTCACGGTCTTGGCAAGGATGGTTTCGTCAGCGAGAGAGCGGATGAAGGTGAACAGGAACCATATTCCGGCGTACGGCACCAAAGCGGCAATTGCTCCCCGCGCGCGACCGAGAGGAACGATCAGCACCGCAAGTGTCGCTACAAGCCCCCAGCCAAGGAACTGACGGTTTGTGAACAGTGAGATCACAATGAGCGTCGTGGCAACCGCGATACGAATCAGTGTTGAACGTGATGGGCGCCTGAGCTCATCATAGAGTTGCTTGAACCATGGCCGAGAGGAGTCTCCCGGCTCGAGTTCTCGAGTTGGCTGCTCGAATGTTGGCACAGTTCGCGCCCTTTCACATCAGGACACTTCACGGTCACGCTGTCAGCGTTAGGCGTTGAGCAGGCCGTATCGGGTGAGAGCCTTTTTGGTTGGATGAACACGGACGTGTTCGGAGCCATCTACCGGTTTTCGAGCCATGAAGCCGCGGCGAAACTGTTCCTCGAAAAACCCTTCGTCGAGCTCATGGGCTTTCGCAAGCTCCAGCGCTTCGCTCTCATCTTCGGTCGATGTCTCGAGCAGCTCGGCGTAGAAGTCACGTCGCTTGCCTTCAAAGTTCTTGCCGGGTTGGAGCAGCAACCGTTCGACCACTGGTCCACCCTGAAGATGGGCAAGTATATCTGGAAGATCGGCCGCGGTGACGCCGCCGTAAATGATGTTGTCTGGATAGACGACCATGTTCGGGCCGATGTCACAGAGGTCGATGGTGCCGCAATTGTTCACCATGATTTCGGTGTCGAGACCGCGCCGCACGACCTCCAGTCGGAGCCGTCCCAGGACATCCATCGCGCCCTTTTGATTGCAATGTTGCGAGGTACACATCAGGACGTGCTTTTTCGTCCAGTACATGGCAGATAATCCTTGTTGTGGGGCAGGTCATGAAAGGCGTCGATGAGGATGCGCGCAGGCTACCCCAGGCGGTACAGAATGCCGAAACCGCCTCGTGGATAGGTCCATTCAACATTGTCGAATTCGTTGCAGACGATCCTGCAGGCGCCGCATTCGACGCAGCCCTCATAGGAAAAAAGCACGGTGCCATCCTCTTGCGGGGCGTAGCAGGTGGCGGGACAACTATTGATGCATTGTTGTCGTACACAAACCCGGCAGACGTCGGAATCAATGATGCGAATGTGCGCTCTGGCAGGATCGACATTATAGGTGTTGATGGCGAGTTTTCGTTCGATGGCGGCCGGGTCGAGGATGCGTGCCCGCTTCTGGTCTCCGGTCTCAACTGCCATTCACAAGCTCCAGCGTCGAGCGCGGCGGAGTATCGAGCCGCGCTCGACAGGTTTGACGAAGGTTCGTCCTGTCGCCAAGTCTATCATTCAGGACCGGTGATCGATCCATGAAACCGGTTCAATGCGGACGACTACGACAGGGGTGTCGTTGCCGATTCGGACTCATCCGGTTGAATCAGCATCTGCATGTATCCCTCGATAAATGGGTCAAGCGCGCCGTTGAGGACGGCCTGGGCGTCACCAACCGTCACGTCCGTCCGGTGGTCGGTGACCTGCGTGTATGGATGCAACACATAGGAGCGAATGCGATTCCCGAATCCGGCCGCGGTGAGCCCGCCCTTGAGCTGCGCGCGCTCTTCGGCCTCGGCATCGAGTTTTCGCTCCAGCAACCGCGCCCGCAGGATCTTGAATGCGGATTCGCGGTTCTGAAGCTGGCTCCGCTCGTTTTGGCACGTCACCACGATACCGGTCGGGAGGTGCGTGAGCCGCACCGCGGAATCCGTCTTGTTGACGTGTTGACCGCCTGCCCCTGACGAGCGATAGGTGTCCACACGAACATCGTCCGGGCGCAGGTCGACATCCTGGTCATTATCGATCTCAGGAATCACCTCGACCAGCGCGAACGCTGTATGGCGCCGGTGTGCCGAGTCGAACGGTGAGAGTCGCACCAACCGATGACCGCCACCTTCGCCTTTCAGCATTCCGTATGCGTTTTGGCCGCGAAGCTCGATAGTTGCGTTCTTGATGCCCGCTTCGTCACCAGCCGTTGAGTCGAGCAGCTCCGCCTTGATCTGGTTGTGGTCAGCCCAGCGAAGGTACATCCTGCTCAACATCGATGCGAAATCCTGGGCGTCGACGCCGCCTTCGCCAGAGTGAACGATCAGGATCGCATTGGATGCATCGTGTGGGCCGTCAAACGCCAGCTGGAGCTCGAGATCGTCAACCTTCCTGGCGAGCTCATCGCGCTCGCCTTCAATTTCGTCGAGAAGGTCGTTGTCACCGGCAGCCATGCCGGCCATATCTCGCAAATCCGCGGAGGACGTTCTAAGCTCGTTCCATGTATTCAGACGCGATTTCAACTCACCCAGTCGCCGCATTTCCTGTTGTGCCGCGTCGGGATCGTCCCAATATCCAGGTGAGGCGCTCCGATGTTCGAGATCAGCTACTTCGCGCTCATCGTTGGCGAGGCCAAAGTCGCACCCCGAGTTCCTCAACGCGTGCGTTGATTTCGCCGAGTGTCCTGATGAGATCGTCTCGTGACGTCAAGGTGATTCCTCCTGTAGTCCATGCCGTTGCATGTCTCGACAATTAATCCGCTTGATTATACGACGACTTGCCGTGGTCCAGAGTGGCGTGATCCGTCCAGGCTGTCGTATCCAACAAAAGGATTGCCATGCATCGATGGCGGACCGTCGACCTTGCTCGGAATGACGCTTCCCCTTCGGTGCGCTCCTGTGCCAAGGCGCAGGTGTGAAGACACTGCGCGGATGGCAAGTCATGGAAGCGGTCTGCCACAATCTGCACAGCGACTGTCTGGATAGACTGCTGAACTGAGGCGATCGAGTGGATGCAGACAAAACGACGGGCTTGAGTCGCGGAGAGCGGCTGGTTCTGCTGATCGTGGGAATCGCGCTGGTGGTGGTAACGGTCGTGGTCATCGGGCGTGTTGGGGAGCCGAACGGCGGTCAGATCCGTCCCGCCTCGGATCGACCGACTCCCGGTCCCGACATTGACCTGCCGATTTCCGTCGAGGACGCATTGTCGTTTGCGAATGTGTGGGCCAGAGAATGGAACGCCGACGCGGAGTTGATACTGGTGAGCTCCCAATTCGAAATGTCAGGAGAATCGCCATCAGCGACGCCGGTGGCCGATGGCGGCTTGATCGTGTTTTCGTTTGCGGCGCCGAAAGTTGGAGACTCCTGGCCACGTGCCTCTGTGGCGATAAGCCGCCAAACGGGATCGATTTTCTTCGACGAAACCACCGCGTTCGAAGTGGAGCCGCCTGATCCGATAACCGAGCGGTTTCTCACGCTGCCGATCTCGGCGGAGCAGGCATTCAGGATCGCGGAAGGCGTGGTGGGAGCGTCCTATCGCGAAGGCTGCGAGGAGTCAAGACGACAGGTGCAGGTCGACCTTGACACCACCGATCCCGAAGACACCTGGTGGGTTGTTGTTTACTACGACATGAGGAATCAGGGGACGAACGACATTGTTGTACGGGTCAACGCGGAGACTGGGGAGCCCTCAAGCGAGACTCGTAGCGAGACGACTTGTGATGTGGCGCCCGGTTCACCAGTTGTCATCGCCGACCAGGCGGCTGTAGAGCGCGTTCATTTCCTCGTCTGAAAACACCTGGATCGTCAGGGTGCCACCGCTGCCTCCCGTTCGGCGCCTGAATGCGACCTGCGTGCCGAGCGCCTGGCGGAAGTCTTCTTCGACACGGCGCTCGTCCGGATCGCGGTCGGGTCGTGACGACTTCTGTTCCTTTGGGCTGGACCATCGACGCACGAGCTGTTCCGTCTGACGCACGTTGAGTTGCTGGTCGAGCACCAGGTCGAGCGCTTCGACCTGTTTGGTCGAGGACGGCAAGCCGAGCAACGCCCTGGCGTGTCCCTCGGTAATATGACCACGAAGCAGTGCGTCCTTCACTTGCTCCGGAGAATTCAACAGGCGGAGCACATTGGATACTGCCACGCGAGATCGTCCCACTCGACCGGCCAGCTCGGCTTGCGAGATGCCAAACTCCTCAATCAGCTGTTGGAACGCGGCGGCTTCTTCTAACGGATTGAGGTCGGCCCGGACGATATTCTCGACCAGCGCGAGTTCCAGCATCGACTGATGCGACGCCTCTTTGATGACGATCGGCACGTGACTCAGACCGGCTCGTTGGGCGGCGCGCCAGCGTCGTTCCCCAGCGACGATATGCCAGGAACCTGGCTCGCCGGCCGGTGTCACGACAATCGGCTGGACGATACCATGGGTGCGAATTGAGGCTGTGAGCTCATCGAGGTGCTGGCGATCCATTTGCAACCGCGGCTGATACGGGTTGGGCGACAAAGCCGATGTCGGAAGCTCGGTGGGGGCTCCAACTGGTTGTTCCACGGTCGAATTCGAGTTCGCGGTCCCTGAACTGGAAGGGATAAGGGCGTCGAGCCCTCGTCCCAAACCTCCTTTGCGAGATGCGCGCGTCGTGCGCGTTTGGTCGTTCGTGCCATCAGCAGCCATCAAATGTCCGTGTTTCCGGCGATTACGCCTTTGACCGTTTCGCATGGTTGCGTACGGTGTGCGTGCAAAGGCAAGTCTAGCACCGTCGAATCCCGAGTATTGGCGCGGAACTACCCCGTATACTTGCGATCGGTCATCGTCACTCGCCGATGACCTTGATTCATATTGATGGAGCCCGATCCGACCATGGACACATTTCTTGAAGTTTTTGTGCTGATTCCGATTGTCGGAGCAGTGTACGGCCTGATTTGGTGGGCAAGGCGAGCGCAAACAGACCGGTCGGCTTATGTGGGACTGTATCTCCTGTTCGGGATTCCCGGTGCGCTGCTGAGCTTGGCTGGACTGGCCCTGCTGGTCAACGGCACGACGGGCGGATGGCTTATTTTGGGGTTGGGGCTTGCGTTGTCACTACCGCTCCTTTCCCCACTGCGCAAGGCGCTCAGCCGTGTGACGCCACTGGATGCGAAATCTCCGATCGATATGTCTGGTCTCGCGGTTGTGCTGCTGGTGATGGTCTATTTCACGTATGCGCTGGTTTCGGCGCCGGTGGACCCTGACGAGCTTGAACCAACATCGATCGGTGCGCTCGTCATCAACGTGTTGACCTTCGTCTCGATCGCCTATTTTGCCGTCGGTCTCTTCGTGTATCGAACACCTCAGGATGCCACCTCACGGCTCGGGCTCAAAAAGCCTTCGATCATTGATATCGTGATAGGCGTGGGCGCGGTGATTCCCGCCTTCATCCTGAGCTTCATTGGATCGTTGCTCACGGTGGTGTTCCAGCCGGAAGTGTTCGACAGCCTGACCGAGGCCACAGAGGACCTGACGTCGGGTGTCCAGAACCCACTTGGCGCGCTCGTGCTCGGAGCATCGTCCGGGATCGGTGAGGAGCTGTTGTTCCGGGGTGCGATTCAACCACGCTTCGGCATCGTGATCACGTCGGCGCTGTGGGCGCTGCTTCACACCCAATATCAGTTCTCGTATGTCGTTCTCGGATTGTTCGGAATTGGTATCCTGTTCGGACTTATCCGAAATCGCTTTGACACGACGTCCGTGGTCATAACGCATGCGGTGTACAACATCGCCGTCGTTCTGCTTCAGTCACTTTGAGCTTGAGGGACGTCCAGCACCGCCGGGTTGGATTGGAGAACCCATTTGGAAGCCGTTGAACTGCGCACGCTCGATGGTCCAAACCTCTTCATGCTGGGGCCGGCGATCAAGATCGAGATCGCGGCGAATCCAGAGGCTGTGCCGTCCGAGTTAGCGCGACGGTTCCTGCGGGACGATGGCGCTGGTTCCATTGGCGGTCCGGAAGTGATCGCCGGGGCGGTGCGAGACGTCCTGCTTGTGCTCCACGCAAGATTGAACCTCGCGCCGGGAGAGATCGTTGTGCGAATGCTGGAAGACCCGGGCCATGCCGCAGTGGCATTCGGCTGGTCGAGACGGCTGGTGAGCAGGGCGATCGGGCATCTGGCGTGGCGAATCGTCTCTGACTCTACCGTGGATATCGATCTGGAGCTTTCGGCGATTGAAGACGTGTTGGCGCAACCTGTGGATCCCGATGACCTGCCGGAGGTGTACCCGGAGTCGGAGCGACGGATTCCCGTGATTGGCGTCACCGGTACCAATGGCAAGACCACAACCACCCGCCTGATAGCGTCGATCTTGCGGCGCTCCGGCTACAAGGTGGGCTGGACGTCGTCGGCGGGTGTCACGATCGACGAGGAGCTTGTGCTGTCTGGTGACTACACAGGTCCGTCAGGCGCTCGGCGCGTGTTCGACGAGCCTGGGATCGACATCGCCGTGCTGGAGACGGCCAGAGGTGGCATCCTGCTTCGCGGGCTTGGCTACGAGCACAGCGATGTCTCGGTGATGACCAATATCTCCGCTGATCATATGGGCATGCACGGCGTCCACTCGCTCGACGTTTTGACCGAGGTGAAGGCCGTCGTTGCGCGAGTTACCGTTGCCGCCGGACACGTCGTACTCAATGCTGACGATGCACGTGTGCTCGGCGTGCGCAACGTGATCAGCGCTCGTCCCTTCCTATTCAGCAGGTCGGACGACAATCCAGATGTGGATGCGCATGTAGGTGAAGGCGGTTGGGCTCTTCGTGCCTCTGGTGAAACGATCACCTGGTACCACGATGGCGAGGCAGAGCGACTGGCTCGGCTCGAAGATGTCCCTATCACGTTTGGAGGTCGCGCAGGTCACATGGTGGAAAATGCCCTGGCCGCCGCATCGGCCTGTCTCGCGGTTGGTTGTTCCGCGGAGCAGGTAAGAGATGGCTTGAAGGCATTTCGCAATCGTCCCGAGGAGAACCGTGGGCGTCTCAATGTCTTTGGACACAATGGCGGCACGGTCGTGATCGATTTTGCCCACAACGAGGCCGGATTGGAACATTTGCTGCAGTTTGCCCGGGCGTTTGGCGGAAACGAAGCGCGCCTGACTGTGGTGATCGGCACCGCGGGTGATCGGGAGGATAATGCGATCGAAGGAATTGGGCGTATTGCCGCCGAACATGCCGACGCGGTGATCGTCAAGGATTCGGAGAAGTACCTGCGGGGGCGTGAAGCCGGAGAAATGCCAGGAATCCTCAGGAGGGTTGCCGGTGACCGGGTCGTGATGGAGTGCCCTAACGAGCGAACCGCCGTTTACGCGGGGCTTGATTTGCTGGGCAAAGGAGATGTACTGGCGGTGATGTGCATCGAGGACTCCGACGAGATTCTGGCCTATTTGGAGAAACACGCCAGCCCATTGAGCTGACCGGCACACCCTCCGAGCATTGACGCGGGGAATGCAAATTGCTACGCTGCAACCAGCTATTCAGAGATTGACTATGCTGGTCGCCAGCCGGATGCCAGCCAAGGATTCGCACACATGGCTGTCCCCCTCCAGATTCACCCATCCGTCGCATCCTTGCCTGGACCGAAGGATTCCTTTGGGCGGGCGATGAACTATCTGCGCATTTCTCTCACCGACCGGTGCAATTTCCGCTGTCTCTACTGCATGCCCGAGGTCGGGATGAAGTTTCAGCCGCGAGACGAGATTCTCACCGACGAGGAACTGATACGCACGGTGGGGCTGTTCGCCAGGCTTGGTGTCAACAAGATCCGGTTGACCGGAGGCGAACCGACGGTGCGCCCGCACCTGGTGGACATCGTGCGGGAGATCAAGCGTTTCGAGGGCATCACCGAAGTGTCGATGACCACCAATGCGCTGATTCTCAGCCGCAACGCCCGTGATCTCAAGGACGCCGGACTCGACCGGATCAATGTAAGCATCGATACGCTGGATCCCGTCAGGTTCAAGCAGATGACACGGGGTGGACGGTTCGACCTGGTTTGGGAGGGGATCGAGGCGGCGGATGTGGTCGGAATGACGCCGATAAAGCTGAACACGGTCGTGCTACGCGGGCAAAACGACCATGAGATCGACCGGATGGCCGAGCTCACCCTGGAACACGATTGGCACGTACGGTTCCTGGAGATCATGCCGATGGAGGGGGTCGGGATCGTTTATGACGAAGGGCTGGTTACCTCCGCCGAGTCACAGGCGGTCCTTGAACGTCGATTCGGACCACTCGACCCTCTTGAAACAGATCCTTCGGATCCTGCTCGGCTGTGGAAGATTCCGGGCGCGAAGGGTTCGATCGGGTTCATTTCGCCGATTTCGGCGCCATTCTGCGAGGCATGCAACCGGGTTCGCCTGACCGCTGACGGAAAGCTGCGACTCTGCCTGATTCGACCGGACGAAGTCGACGTGCGCGATGCGATGCGGTCCGGAGCGACGGATGAGGAGCTGCTTCGGCTGTTGCGGGCGGGTGTTTGGCGAAAGCCTTGGGGACATCGGGTGGCCGAAGGTGATCGCAATACCGTGCGCGGCATGTCGCAGATCGGTGGCTGACGCCGGGAAACCGCCTCTCCCGAAATACGTCACAGTAAAGTACAGTGTGAATAACGTCATGAACGCGAGCAATGCGGTTGGGAAGGCTCGCGTTCATTGTGTGCTGTTAGGCGAGGGGAGCGCAGGATGGCGGCGAACGCAAGTGGAATGCTCGAAGAACAGTTCAAGCTGGGCTCGTATGGGACCACGATCCGTACCGAGCTGATGGCGGGTCTCACGACCTTCATGGTGATGGCGTACATCATCGCGGTGAATCCAGCGACGCTGGGCTTCAACGGTGAGCTGGACATCACCCAGATTGCGACTGTGACCTGTCTCGTGGCGGGCGTGATGTCGATCGCAATGGGGCTGTACACCAATCGTGCAGTGGCCATCGCGCCGGGTCTGGGGCTCAATGCGATCGTTGCCTACACGCTTGTCGGGAGCATGGGATTGTCGTTCCCGGAAGCGATGGGGGTGATCGTCTCCGAGGGCATCATCATTACCATCCTTGTGTTGACCGGGATACGGAAGTATGTGCTGGAAGTGGTGCCGATGCCGCTGAAGCAGGCGATCAGTGTCGGTATCGGCTTCTTCATCCTGTTCATCGGGCTGAAGAACGCGGGCATGGTCACGTTTCACTCAGGTTTACTGGAAACCGAAGCCGGGACTTCGTCAGGCTTTCTTGAGTTGAGCCCGCTGAATACCTGGCCGATCTTCGTCGTCGCAATCGGGCTGCTCGTCACCGTAGTGCTCATGGCGCGCAAGGTGAAGGCTGCCCTGCTTTGGGGAATTGTGGCGGGCACCGTCACAGCCTTCATCGTCCCAGGCGATGTGGCTTCGCTGCCCGACGATCCGATGAGCGGTCCTGACTTCGCCCTGCTCGGTGATTTCAGCTTCGGATACATTGGCGAACTCGGCATCCTGACGTCGGTGCTGGTCGTGCTCAGCCTGATGCTTGCCGATTTCTTTGACACGATGGGGACGTTGATCGGTGTGGGCAGCCAGGCGGGGTATCTCGACGAAGAGGGGCGGCTGCCGGATGCGCAAAAGCCATTGCTTGTTGACTCACTGGCCGCGGTCGCGGGTGGTGTGGCGAGCTCTTCGTCCGCGACGGTATACATCGAGTCGTCCGCCGGGGTGGGAGTTGGCGGCAGGTCCGGACTTGTCTCGGTCACCACCGGAGTCCTGTTCCTGCTGGCGTTGCCCTTTGTGGCGCTGGTGAACGCCATTCCCGCGTCTGCCACTGCGCCGGCGTTGATCGTTGTGGGTGTGCTTATGGTGAGCGTGCTTGGGAGTGAAGCGGTATCGTCGAACGTCGACAAGATCCGCGGTATCAACTTTTCGGATGTCGAGGAGAGCTTGCCGGTGGTGGCGACGATGCTCCTGATGCCGCTGACGTTCAATATCACCAATGGCATTGGCGCGGGATTCGTCACCTGGGTGGTCATGAAGGTTTCTGCCGGCAAGGCCCGTCAGGTACACCCCGCGCTTTACGTGATCGCGGCGGCGTTCCTGCTCTATTTCCTGCGCTGGGCGTTGTTCGATGCGGAGTTCTAACGCGATGACGAGACCATGAATCAGGAGGAGCGAGAGCCAAAGAGATGGCACGTGCTCTTCACCATGCGAGGTGGTACCCATGCGAGCGCCGATTCGACGATTTGTGATTTGCCTGCCCGCGCCGGGGCAATATGTTGATGCACTGCGATCCACGTTCCCGGCAGTCGAATTCGAGGTGGTTGAGGCGGACGGTCTCGCCAGGTCGCTGGAATCCGCCGACGCTGTCGCGGCGTGGCGGATACCTGAGGACGCGATTCGCACGTCTCCGAACCTGAAGTGGATTCATCGAGGCGCGGCGGGCGTTGAGGATTTGGTCACGCCAACGCTTCGCGCGAGCGACATCATCCTGACGAACAGCAGCGGAGTGCACGCAAGCAACATTGCCGAACATGTCCTGGCGCTGATGCTGTCGTTCGGACGGGGGTTCCCATCGCTATCCCGGATGCAGCGCGATCATGACTGGAACGGTGGCCGGCTGGAAACCAATGTCTTCGAGCTCACAGGGCAGACCCTCCTGCTGGTTGGCGTCGGCGATATCGGAGAAGCGGTCGCCAAGCGTGCGAAGGCGCTCGGCATGACCACGATTGGCGTTCGGCGACGGTCAGATCGGCCTCGACCGGACGCGATTGATACCATGGTTTCAGATGAGCGATTGCACGAAGTACTGGCCTCTGCCGATCACGTTGTGAATAGCCTGCCACTGACGTCCCGTACCAGGGGGTTGTTCGATATTTCGGCGTTCGCGGCGATGAAGGATGGTGTGCATTTCTATAACGTCGGGCGCGGTAAAACCGTTGATACCGCCGCACTGATTGCGGCATTGGAGTCAGGAAAGATTGCGGGCGCCGGACTCGATGTTGTCGACCCGGAGCCACTGCCAGGCGATTCCCGGTTGTGGGATATCCCCAATGTCATATTGACCGCGCACACCGCTGGTCGCACGCCGCACATGTGGGACCGGGTCTTCAAACTGATCGAGAACAACCTGGAGCGCTATCAGGCTGGTGACGAACTGCTCAACGTGGTGGATGTGGATTCGGGTTATTAGCCTGGACGACCTGACCTTCGGCAACGGTCAAGGAGGCGCCGGGACCGAACGCGCACACCTCGAAGGACGTTGCGGGATCCAGATTGTGACGCTGGAAGAACCCCTTGCCCAGCGCCTCCCGGAGACCGGGTACGGCGGACGAATCGACAAGGGCGAGAGCTGGACCTCCTTCACCACCGCCCATCATCCGGGCGCCCAGGACTCCCCGACGATCATTGAGCTCTTCGACGAGCTCTTCGACGGTGGGATGACTGATGTCGTAGCTGAGCGCTGAGGACCGGCCCGATGCGACCATCAACTTCCCGAATCGATCCCAATCCTGATGTTGAACCGCATCGACACCCTGACGGACCCGTTCGGTTTCCGAAACAACGTGATCGATTCGATTGCGCAGCGTGTGGGTCAGCCATGAAGGATGTTCATTGAGAATCGATTGCCAGGCGGCATAATCCAGGCTGGCGAGATGTTCGATGTCCTGATGTGCCTCTGCCTGAAGCGCGCGCAAGGCCTGTTGACTTTCTTCCACCCTGGTCGGGTAGGAGGACTGGGTCAGGGCGTGATGCACACCACTGTGCGCCACAGCGAACACGTGATCGCCGAGTTCTGGCGTCAGCGGCGTCATGCTCCCTGTTGCGCCGTCGAAGAGGATCACACCGCCCGCCACGGATGCGGACTGATCCATCGCGCCTACCGGTGCGCCTGTGAGGTGTTCCGCCCGGCGAGCGACCTGGACGATTTCCGCGCCGGTGAGTGGCGAGGCGGCGAGCATTTGGGTCAAGGCAACGCACAGAGCCGCCGAGGAGCTCATCCCGAATCCTATGGGAACGTCTCCCGAGATGACGATCTGCATGCCATCCCGCACGGGTGAACCATGTTCGCCCAACGCTTGCAGGATGCCGGAAAGATAGTCAACCGGGCTGGTGGCGCCCGACGACCTGACATTGAGGCCGTTCCGGGTGGGGATCGTGTCCACACCTCCGCCCAGGTCGAGGGCGAGCAGCGATGTGGTTTCGATATCCTTGGCGGACCGGTCCGCCCATGCCGTGACCGTTCGGTCAATCGCACCGGCGAGCACTGGTCCCCCGTTGTAGTCGATGTGATTGCCGAGGAGCTCGAGCCTGCCAGGAGCGCGAGATACGAAGGTCGGCTGCCAGCCAGAGCCATAGGCACGCCGCGCCTGTTCGATAATCGACTGAGCTGGCATGGGTCGACACCTCCCGGCGCGAGCTACCGTCGCATCGCTACGGTCTTGAAGGCTTCACCAAGCGCGAATGGCTCGTCCCTGGCAACCTCTTCGTGACGCTCGCGCATGCGTTCGGCGAGGTTTGCGCCATCGCCTACCTGGCTCTCGTGTGCCATCAACGCATGAACCTTCGCCTCAAAATGATCGGTGATATCGATGATGACATCGGGTGTTTCCGAACCGAAATACCAGATCTCCGCCGTCTTGTGGGGATCGAGGCCCGCTTCGCGGTGCTCGGGGTAATACAGGGGATCGCGTGCGAGAGGATAGACACAATCGTGGGTGGTGATACCCACCGCACGATGATCGGGGTGGAGTGCATACGGCCGGAACGGATCGTGGGTCACGATCACGTCCGGTCGATAGGTCCGGATCATGCGGATAATCTTCTCACGGAACTCAACGGTGGGAAACACGTGACCATCGCCTTCGTGCAGGAATTCGAGATGCTTCACACCGAGTCGACTGGATGCCTCTCGTTCTTCCCGTTCCCGGGTTGCGCCAAGTGTCTCCGGCGTGAATGTCTCATCGGAAGTACCTCGATCTCCGGAGGTCACCTGAATGACGATGACATCCTTTCCCTCGCAGGCAAGCCGATGGATGGTTCCCGCCGATGAGAACTCGGCGTCATCCGGATGCGCGACAACCCACATATAGGTCTTGAAGTCCTGGTTGAATTCGGTCACGGTGATTGCTGTCTCCGGTACGAAATGCGAACTTAGTTGAGCGCCTGGCGTCAAAGACCCAAACGACTGCGTAACTCCTCCGCGAGGATGCCAAGCTGGATTGCGCTTTGGCTCCCGCTTTGCAAATTCTTGACGGAGACCTCACCGCGGTCAAGCTCCTGGGATCCGGGAATGACGGCAAGCGTGATCCCCTTGCGGTCGGCGTACTTCAACTGGGCGCCCAGGCCACGGTTGTCGAGGATCGACTGATCCACCCGCAGACCCTCCTGCCTGAGTTGCCGCGTGATTCGTGATGCCTCAGCAGCGGTGTCTTCGAGATATGCGACAAAGACATCGGCTGGGGTTGCTGGCGTTCCGACAAGCTCGTGCTCCCGGACCACTTCAAGAATGCGTTCGAAGCCCAGCGACATCCCGGTGGCTGGCACCTGTCGACCCAGGAAGTTCCCGATCAGGCCGTCGTAGCGACCAGCGCCGGCAACAGACCCGACCTTCGGGGACTCAACACGCGCTTCGCAGACTGGTCCGGTGTAGTAG
>Ga0209587_1000037_pt1 | contig 60103 bp, 44 predicted proteins | sample NGEPerD_2_FD_184512 | JGI IMG/M metagenome (GOLD analysis project Ga0209587, IMG submission 184512) | Arctic peat soil microbial communities from the Barrow Environmental Observatory site, Barrow, Alaska, USA - NGEE PermafrostL1-D... | ecosystem: Environmental > Terrestrial > Soil > Wetlands >...
GCCGGAGGGTACCGAGCACACCCCAGTCGTCGACCTCCAGCACCTCGGTGGCCACGCTGGCGTGCAGCTGGGGGAGGCCCGCGCGCACACGAGCGAGATGGGCCAGACCGGTGAACACCCGTCCTGCGACGGTGGTCGGGTCGTGCCGACGTGTCGCCACGTCCCAGTCAAGCCGAGGACGGTGCGCCCAGCGGTTGTCTCCGGCGTGGCCTTCCTCGTCGGCCCAGTCGGCGTCGTTCAGCATCGCCAGCTCGTCGCCGCTCCAGAGCACCGGGATCCCGCCCCAGCCGAAGATGATGGCGCGAGCGAGCAGGAACCTGCCGATGGCCAGGTCCACCTCGTGAGGCGATGTGGCTGACGCCAGGCCGACCAGACTGGCCATGGTGCCGCTGATCCGCCGGTCGCCGGTCGCCAGGTTGTGCTGAAAGGTCAGTCCGCGCGCGGGTGACGTGGGATACACACCGGAGTACCAGTCCGACAGGAAATGACGGTGTGCCGGTCCAGACAGGCCGACGGCGGCAGCATCGTCGTCGTCGATCGCCCAGCCGATGTCGTCATGGGATCGCACGTAGCAGATCCAGGTTGAGGAGGTCGGTGCCGGAGGGAGGGCGGACAGGGCATGGGAGGAAAGGCGGACGTCGCGAGTTGCGAGCATCGACCAGATCTGGACCATGAGGCTGTTGTGATAGGCGAGATCGCACACCTTGCCATGGTGGGTTCCCTGCCCGAGGTACTGCAGGAGGTCGGTCGGTCCGACGATCGCCTCTGCCTTGAATGACACTGCAGGACAAGCGATTCGGGCCAGCGCACGCAGCACCTGAGTGATGGAGTGGACCTCGGGCTGGTTCTGACAGGTCGTGCCGAGCCGCTTCCACAAGAACGCGATGGCGTCGAGCCTGAGCACCTCGACCCCGGCGTTGGCGAGGAAGAGGACGATGTCGGCATACTCCAGAAGAACCTCCGGGTTGCCCCAGTTGACGTCCCACTGCCACTCGTTGAACGTCGTCCACACCCATCCGGCGAGCGCCGGGTCCCAGGTGAAGCTGCCAGGGGCAAAGTCGGGGAAGATCTCGGGAAGGGTGCGTTCGTAGGCGTCCGGCTTCGTGCGATCGGGGAACACGTGGAAGTACCCCCGGTGGCGCTCGCTGCCCGCGCGGGCTGCCTGCGCCCAGGCGTGCTCTCGAGCGACATGGTTCAGAACGAGGTCGAGCACGAGGCTGATTCCGTTGTCCCGCAACGACTGTGACAGGCTGCGCAGGTCGTCAAGTGTCCCCAGATCGGGACGGATGTTTCGGTAGTCAGCCACCGCGAACCCGCCGTCGCTGTCACCCTCTCGCGGACGGAGCAGAGGCATGAGGTGCAGATAGCTGACACCGAGCTCCTTCAGGTACTCGATCCGCCGTTCCACCCCCGCCAGATCGCCGGCGAACCGATCGGCGTACGCGGCGTAGCCCACCATGCGCGGCTGCTGCAACCAGTTCGGCTCCAGCCTGCGGACCAGGTCGAGCCGGTGGAGGTCGGGGTCGCGCTCCAGGTATGCCGTCGCCGCCCGCTGCGCGAGCTGCAGGGCGACGTCCCGGGTCGTCTGGGTGCCATACACCGCGTTCAGCCCGTCGCCGAGGTCTGGCCACCAGTGCTCCAGCCGGAGCTCGAACAGCTCCCGGCGGTCGTCGGACAGCCCGCTCAACACCGTTGCGCACTGTGTCTGAGCAGCTGATAGCCCATCGTCCATGATCCGAATCCTGCAACCAACCGTGAGGCGGCGCCAGTGGTTGGCTGGGGAAGCCGGCTGCGCTTCGTGCGGGTGCCGGCAGCGAGGGGCTCAGCGTCGGCGGACGATGGCGGCAGATCGGGCCGGCAAGCTGATCGTGCGTCCGTTGGCGCGAAGTCCGGGCTCGGTGCCAAAGAGCACGTCGCCTGATGCAACCGGCAGATCCTGAGCATGGTCGGCCAGGTTGGCAAGAACATCGAACGCGCCCCGGTGGACGACGATCCACTGGGCGTCCTCGTCGAGGTCGACCTCGACCAGGTCGAGGCGGGGGTCGGCCAGATCCGGTTGCTCACGACGCAACCGCAGCAGCTGGCGGTAGAGCGCGAGGATCTCTGCGTGCTCGGGATCCTCCCGCTCGGCCCAGCGCAGCTTCGCGCTGGTGAATGCGTCCGGATCCTGCGGGTTGACGACGTCGCCGGCGTTCCAGCCGTGCTCGGCGAACTCGTTGACCCGCCCCGTGGCGGTAGCCTCCGCCATCTCCGGCTCGGGGTGCGAGGTGAAGAAGGGCCAGGGCGTGCTGGCTGCCCACTCCTCACCCATCCAGAGCATCGGGGTGAACGGCGAGGTCAGCAGAAGGGTGGCGCCCACCTTCAGCATTCCGGGCGAAGTGATCCGCGGCAGCCGGTCGCCGGCGGCGCGGTTGCCGACCTGGTCGTGGTTCTGAAGGCAGACGACGAACCGGTATCCAGGCGTGTTCTTGACGTCCACCGGCTTGCCGCGCACGCGGCCTTCAAACGTGGAGTAGATCCCGTCGTGGAAGAACGCCCGGGTCAGCACTTTGGTCAACGCCGAGAGCGACCCGTAGTCGGCGTAGTAGGCCTGCCGCTCCCCGGACAACAGAGCGTGCAAGGCGTGATGCACGTCGTCGTTCCATTGGCCGTCGAGCCCATAGCCACCCTTGGCGTGATCGGTGAACATGACCGGGTCGTTCAGGTCGGACTCGGCGATGAGGACCAATGGCCTTCCGACCTCGGCAGAAAGGGAATTCACCCGGGCGGACATCTCGGCCAGCAGGTGGACCTCGGAGGAGTCATGCAGGGCGTGCACCGCATCCAGGCGCAGGGCGTCGACATGGAACCCTGACAGCCACATCAGCGCGTTGCCGATGATGTACTCGCGCACTGGTCCGGCCGCCTCGCCGTCCAGGTTGACCAGCTCGCCCCACGTGCTGCGGCCCGTCTTGAAGTACGGACCGAAGCGCGGCAGGTAGTTGCCCGACGCGCCGAGGTGGTTGTAGACGACGTCGAGCACGACGGCCAGGCCGCGGGCGTGGCAGGCGTCGACGAGTCGTTTGAGACCGTCCGGGCCGCCGTATGGCTCGTGCACGGCATACCAGAGCACGCCGTCGTAGCCCCAGTTCCATTCGCCGTTGAAGTCATTGACCGGCAGGAGCTCCACATGGGTCACGCCCAGCTCAGCCAGGTAGTCGAGCCGTTCGATCGCGGCGTCGAAGGTGCCGGTTGGGGTGAACGTGCCGATATGCAGCTCGTAGATCACCGATCCGAGCAGGTCGTGGCCGGGCCAGCCTGCGTCGGTCCAGGCGAAGTCGTCGGAGTAGAACCGGCTCGGCTGATGGACGCCGTGAGGTTGCCAACGGGATCGCGGGTCGGGGAGCACCTGCTCGTCGTCGTCCAGCAGGAAGCCGTAGTCACGGCCCGGCAGCGCCTCAGCCACATCTGCTCGCCACCAGCCGCTGGCGACAGGTCCCCAGTCCGACTCGAGTTCCGGCTCGAGTTCCGGCTCGAGATCCGCGGTCACCGCCGCGTGTTCGATGGGTCCGCCCGGCTCGGCGATCGTGACCCGCACGCGAGCGGCGTTGGGCGCCCACACTCTGACCTCGGGCATCAGGACTCCCTGGTGATCATCAAGACTTCTCAGCGAGCAAGAGGGCTACCGGGTACTGGCCGAGAGCATCGGCCACGTACAGCTCATCGGTGTAAGCGCAGCCGGTGAAGGTGTCGCGGTACCGACCGGGGGGCAGGACCAGGGTGGTGTCGCCCCAGCCACCCGCAGCGGACAGGCCGACCGGCAGCCGGGTCGCGAGGGTGATCGCGCCACCGCGGTCGAAGGCGACCAGATGCTTCTGCATCGGCCCGTCGACCACCAGCGGTGTGTAGCCCGTGAACATCTCGGGGTGATGGCGGCGGGCTCGCAGCGCACGGCTGACCACCCACAGCTTGGCCAGGGCGGTGCCGTCCAGGGCTGGTGGCGCGGTCAACGCGGTGAGGGCTGCGTGTAGGGACCCGAAATCCACCGGGCGTCGGTTGTCCGGGTCAACCAGGGAGTCCTCCCACAGCTCGCTGCCCTGGTAGACGTCCGGCACGCCCGGCATGGTCAGCTGGATCACCTTCTGCGACAACGAGTTCACCCAGCTGTGCGGTTCGATCAGCGCGAACATCGACGCGATCTGCTCAAGTGTCTCGGCGTTGTCAAAGGCGGCGCTGACCGCGACGTACACAGCGGTCTCGAACGTCTTGTCCTGGTCGATCCAGCCTGTCTCGACATCTGCTTCGCGCATGGCCTTCTCGGCATAGGCCTGGAACCGGTCCCTTCTGGGGTCCGGTGCCGGGTCCAGCAGAGACGGCAGAGCCGTTGGATCTGGCAGAGCCGGTAGATCCGCCGGTGCGGGCAGTGCGGGCAGGGCAGGCAGCGCAACTGCGGTCTGCCAGAGCAGGTATCCGAACGCGGCGTTCGGTATCGGTCGCAATGCCATCAGCCGTCGAGCGGTATCTCCCCACTCGTCGGGCATCTCGGCCAACACCGCGAGTCGGGCACGGATGTCCTCGCCGCGTTTGGTGTCGTGGGTGGACAGGGTGGTCATGCCGGCTGGCGATGCCTCGGCTCGGCGCAGCTGCGCGGTGTGGAACTCGACGAGCCCAGAGCCGAACCTGCCCGGGTATCCGCCGACCTCATTGAGCCCGATGAAGCGGGTGTAGCGGTAGTACGCGGTGTCCTCGACCCCCTTGGCCATGATCGCGCCGGTGAGCTGCTGGAAGCGGATGCACAGCTCGTCCGTCGGGTTGGAGAGCCGGGGGAGCAGCGCCTCGATGGCCGCGCTCAGCTGGGGTTGGCGGGCAGTGGCGCGCTGAACCGCTTGGGCAAGGTATTCCGCGCCGAGCGGCAGGCAGGAGCGGTATACCGGGAACGCGATCGTGAGCTCGGTGAGGGCGGCCACCGCGTCGTCGATCTCAGGCACGAAACGGGCCAGCCGGCGCACCTCGGCCTGCAGGATAGTGGTGGCCACCAGGCGTTTTCCATCGGCGATCTGCTGCTCGAAGTCGAGGTCGTCGCCGGTCAGCTCGACGTACAGCGCGGTCATGGCGCCTTCAGCGGCGCGATCGAGCAGCAGCGCGTTGACCTCGCTGAGCGCGTCATAACCGGTCATGCCGGCGACGTGCCAGGTTGGGGGGAGCCGCTCGCCCGGCTCGGTGATCTTCTCCACCGTGATCCAGCAGGACGGGGCGGCAGCCGCCAACCGGTCGAGGTAACCGCCCGGGTCGACAAGGCCATCCGGGTGATCGACCCGAAGACCCGTCACCCCGTAGTCGGACACCCAGCGCAGGATCTCGGCGTGGGTCGCGTCAAACACCGCTGGGTCCTCGACCCGCAGACTGGCTAGGTCGGTCTCCGCGAAGAACCGGCGATAGTTCTGCGCCGTGTCCGCGCGGCGGAAGCTGATCAGCCGGTAGTGCTGTCGGTCATGCACCGCGGCCGGGCTGCCCTCGCCGGTTCCGGGCGCGATCGGATACCGATGCTCGTAGTAGCGCAGCTCACCGTCGGCGATCGTGAGATCGGTGGTCAGGTCGGCGTCGTCACCCAGCACCGGGATCAGGACCTTGCCAGCGCTGATCTGCCAGTCGATGTCGAACCAGGCAGCGAACTGCGACGACTGGCCACATCGCAGCACGTCCCACCAGGCGCGGTTCTCCGACGGATTGGCCACACCCATGTGATTGGGCACGATGTCGACGACGAGGCCCAGACCGGCCGCGCGGCACTCCTGCGCCAGCGCGGCCAGCCCGGCATCGCCACCGCGGTCAGGATCGACGAGCCCGTGATCGACAACGTCGTACCCATGGCTGGACCCGGTGGTCGATCGCAGCAAGGGGGAGACGTAGACCGCGCCAACCCCGAGCTCGGCCAGATAGCCGACCACCGCGGCCGCGTCGAACAGGGTGAACTCCGCGGTGATCTGGAGGCGGTAGGTAGCGCTGGGGGCAGCGGGACGGCTGGGGCGGTGGGTCTCCAGCGCCGTCATCCGGTGCCCTGCAGGGGGACCCGACGTAGAAACCTCATTGACCCCACGATACGGACCCGGACGGGTGTTGGATTCCGGGCTCGCCTCCCGGGGCCTCGACGACGACGCCGCCAAGGCTCTGTCTGATGACGGATCTCAGCCCGGCCGGCAACCTGCGTAGATCACGTTCTCCAGGTGCTTCCAGTAGATGTCGACCCCTTGGAAGCCAGCCGACCGAAGATAACCGAGCTGTTGCTCAAGAGTGATCATGTAGCGGACATGGTTCTCGTGGCGGGACAGTTCCTGGGGCGTGCGATGGAGGCGTTTGCTCGCCGCCTCGGGGTCACTCTGATCGTTCATCCGCTCCCATGTGGCTTCGACAACGGGATCTGCGGAGGTCACCGGATCGTAGTTGACGTACCAGGCACCAGGGGCGAGGTGTTCCAGGATCTCCGCGAACAGACCCTGCTTGCGGTGATCGGGAATGTGGTGGATGCACATTGAGGACACGACCGCGTCGAGCGTGGTCGGAATGGCCGCGGGCCACACGCCCGTCAACATGTCGAACTCGACGTACTGGAAGCGCCCCGCGAACGGCCTCATCTCATTTTGGCCTTCATCCATCATCTGCGGTGAGAAGTCGGCGAGAATCGCGGTGCTCCGCGGATACAGACTCAGGATCCCTGCCGCCGCAGTCCCGGTCCCTGCTCCAAGATCCAGGAAGGTGAAGGCGTCCTGCTCGCCGAAGGGGAGGAGCTCACCCATGAACCGCCGCTCTGCCGCGCGCTTACGTTCACGCTCATCTGCCGTCGATGCCCAGTTCTGGACGGCCTCGTCCGACTTCCAGATGGCAGCGTTCGTGTCCGTCGACAGGTTCATGTGCAAGAGGCTAGCTGGTTCTCATCTCACGAGCTGAGGGCCTCCATCTTCGCCGAACGCGAGGTCCCGTCCCGGTCGCGGGCTACTTCATCAGCACCGAGTTCGGCGGATACACGTCCAGTCCGGTGGGGTTGTTCAGGTATCCGGGGTCGCTGCCCGCGACGTGGGTGTGACCGTACTGCCACACGACGAAGTTGGTGCGGGGGTCCACGACGATGATCCGATGATTGGCCTTGTCGTCGACCAGGAAGTCGCCGTTGGGCAGGGGCAGCGCCAGTGACGGCATGTTCAAGGCTTGGCGTCCGGTTGGGGCATAGCGCCAGAGCACGTGACCGGCGCGATCGAAGGTCAGGACTTGGCCCGGGCTGGCGTGGTCGATCGTCACGTAGCGGTTCGGGCTGATCTCGTTGCTTTCGTAGATGTAGGAGACGTTGGGCAGCTGCGCACTCCAGGCGACGTTCCCGGACAGGTCCATCTCATCGACCCAGTTGCCTCGGGCCTCGGTGACCAGGTAGTTCCCATTGGACATCGGGAACATGCCGTTGGGCTTGCCGAGAGTCGTCGGCGGGCTATGAACGCACTCGCCGGTTCCACCCAGCTGTCGACTGATCGCGTGACCACCCTTGGGTATCAGGACAATCCGGCAGTTGTTGATGTCTGGGGAGAGGATGTCCCCGTTGGCCAGCATCAACGAGCCGTCGGGGTGGTTCAGCCGTTCGGGGCCCGATCCGGGAACCCCTGGTTCGCCGAAGGTGTAGACGATCTTGTGCGTGGCGATGTCGACGACGCGAATCACGTTGTCGTCCTCCTGGGCGACGATGATCTGCCTGCCGTCCGGAGTGAAGAACGCGTCGTCGGGGGTCTTGAAGGTCTGCCCCGGAGCGAGGTCTCCTGGACGGGGGAACTGCCACATGGTCCGGCCGCGGGGGTCGATGATCATCAACCGATGGTTGTGTTCGTCCGCAATCAGGATCGGTCCTGGCAACGCCGAGGGCTTGGAACCGGAGGTCAGCCTGCCCGGACCGGAGGCGGTAAGGGTGAGAGGTGCCATGGCCGCAGTTGTTGGACGCGGTGGGGGAGATGGCGTCGTCGAGGTCGCGGCGGGCTTGACTGAGTCCTTCTGTGCTGTCGGTGTTGAAGGAGTAACGGCCGCGGCAATGAACCACCATGAGCCGAAACCGATGCCGGCAACCAGCCCGACAAGCACCCCCCGAACGATCCGTCGGCGCCGACGTACGGTCACCGGCGAGGGCGCACGGCGGTGCTGAGCGGTCACGGTGTTCCTCCAGTCTGGAAGCGGCCCGCGATCGCTGGCTCCACGGATTTGCGGTCTTCTGCACAGCAAGGACGGTTCTCTGCACAGCAAGGATAGGCGGTGCGATCAACCCACCCGACACCGCGTCGGATCTAGCGGCACAGTTCTGGCGAGGTAAGGAAACGACAGGGGGCGGTCAAGAGACGGCAAAGATTCCCTACATTGAGTCAAGTCTGGGCTAGAAATACCGTTGTGTGACCGGACAGCGGCGCCCACCGAAAGGCTCTTGTTGTGAGTGCAGGTCAGCGGTCCGGCGAAGCAGCCGCATTGGATCTCCCCCCCGAGTCTGGCGCGAACCTGACGGATGACCCGCCCGAGCTGATGCAGCTGCAGCGTGAGCTCGCGCTGCAGTCCTGGGACGCCGTCCACCGCGATCTGCCATGGATTCGCGACCTCACCCGGGCCCGGGATCGGGTCGAGCGCGCCGTCCTCGCTGACCCCTTGGTTGCTGATGACTACGACCAGACGCAACGGCAGTATGTCGTTGCCCGCCACGCGGAGGTGGTGGCCCGCCATTCTGCCCAAGCGGCCCGCGTTCACGACCTGACGAACCTGTTGGGCAGCGCCCTGGTTCAAACCGAACCGTTCGACCTCACGGCGCTGCGCAGGATCCCTCAGCGCAGTGAGTTCGAGCCCGGGGTGGCCGGGGTCTCCCTCGTGCCGCCTGTCTGGGCTGACTTCGCGCCCGATGAGATGCCGGGTCGCAAAAGGTTGCTCGACGACCAGAAGCACCGAGAGCTCAGGTTGGCCGACGCGACAGACCGTTTCCAACGTGCCCTGCGAGTGCATACCGATGCTGAGATCGCCCGCCACGGTGCGCTCGTCGGTGCGCAACGGAACCATGCCGACCGGGGCGCCGCGCGTGATGCGGAGGCGAAGGCGCACAACGATGGGCTGGACCAGTTCGCCAGTGTCCTGGACGGTGGGGACCCTGCGGCGGTGGCCGGGTTCTTCGGACTGGTGCTCTGTGGCTCGGTCTATCCGATCGACTTCCCTCAGCACTTCCGGCTCGTGTACCTGCCTGAGCTCAGCGAGCTTGTCGTGGAGGTCACCCTCCCGGGCGTCGAGGTCATCCCGACTGCCAGCGAGCTGCAGTATGTCGAGGAGTGCGACGAGGTGGTCGTCAGTCCCCGAGGTGCCGAACAGGTCGAGTCGATGTACGCATCGGTAGTGGCTCAGGTCATCTTGCGCACCCTCCACGAGCTGTTCCATTCCGATAGTCGTGGCTGGCTTGAGACAGTGACGCTCAACGGAATGGCCACGAAGATCGGTACCCGACATGACCGCGGCGTCTGCCTCGTGAGCGTGCGCACGTCGCAAGGCCGGTTCGCAGGCCTGAACCTGACACGCGACGATCCCCGGGAGAACCTGGCCGAGCTCGGACCGGTCGTGCTCTATTCATTCCAGAGACAAGAACCGATCCGAGACCTGAGCGAGGTCGACCCGGCCCATGTCGTGGAGACGGATGTCCTCACAGAGCTTGATAACCGTCTTGACGTCGTGGACCTGTCTGCCGGGCAGTTCGAGCATCTGATTCACGGGCTGCTGCCCAAGATGGGTCTGCAGATCAAACACATCCGTTCCCGAGAGGACGGAGTGGTCGACTGCCTTGTCTTTGACCCCCGTCCCGTCTTGGGCGGAGACGTCGTCGTCCACGCCGCCCAGCAGACAGAAAGCCTCGGTGTGTGGACGGCGCAGAGGCTTCATCGTGCGGTCATGGATGCCGGCGCCTCGAAGGGCATCCTGATCACGACCGCCGGGATCGACTCGGCAAGTCACTCCTATGCGTCCGGCAAGCCGCTGGAGATCATCGACGGAACGGGCATCCTGACCCTGATCGCGCAGCACACCGGAATCCGGGTGCGACTCCCACAGAAGGACCGCAGAGCCACCCCACGCGAGTGAGGGAGGAACACACGATGAAGATTGCCGTCACGGGTGGGTCGGGCAAGCTGGGGCGCACAGTTGTCGCTGTGCTGAGTCAGGCCGGACATGATGTTGTCAACCTTGATGTCGCCGGGACACGAGGTCCGGGTTTCGTGCGGGTCGACCTGACCAACTACGGCGAGACGATCGACGCGCTGTTCGGCGAGAACGACCCATCGGCCGGTCCCGACCAGGCCGCGAGGCCGGTGTTCGACGCTCTCGTTCACCTGGCCGCTATACCCGCTCCCGGCATCCTGAGCGATGTCGCAACGTTCCACAACAACATCCTCAGCACGTTCGATGTCTTCCAGGCCGCTCGCCGGGCCGGCATCCGCAACATCGTCTACGCATCGAGTGAGACGGTCCTTGGGCTGCCGTTCGATGTGCCGCCGCCCTACATCCCGGTCGACGAGGAGAACCCGGCCCGCCCGGAAAGCATGTACTCGCTGGTGAAACATCTCGAGGAGCAGATGGCCATCGAGCTGGTGCGTTGGGATCCGAAGCTCAAGATCATCGCGCTGCGCTTCTCCAACGTGATGGATCAAGAGGACTACGCAGAGTTCCCCACGTTCGACGCAGATGCGAACCTGCGCAAGTGGAACCTCTGGGGCTACATCGACGGCAGGGATGGCGCCCAGGCAGTGCTCAAGGCTCTGGAGCTCGACGCGGTGGGCTTTGACAGATTCATCATCGCCGCCGCCGACACGGTCATGTCACGGCCCAACTCGGAACTGGTCGCCGAGATCTTCCCCGGGGTGACAGTCGTCCGCGAGCTCGGTGAGCACGACACGTTGCTGTCGATCGACAAGGCGCGCCGAGTGCTCGGCTTTGACCCGCAGCACTCCTGGCGCTGAGCTAGCTCTTGACGGCACCAGCCATCAGGCCACCGACGAACCAGCGGCCCAGCAGGATGTAGACGAGCAGTGTCGGAGCGGTCACGATGAGCGCGCCGGCGAACACCTTGGGGTAGGGGACGATCTGCGAACCCGCGAGGTTGGCCAGCCCCAGAATGACCGGACCGTTGTCCTTGCTCGAGAGGAACACCGCGAACAGGTAGTCGTTCCAGATCGAGGTGAACTGCCAGATCATGGTCACCACGAAGCCGGGCACGGACAGGGGCAGGACCAGCGAGCGGAACGTCCGGATCAGCCCGGCGCCGTCGACCTTGCCGGACTCGATCAGCTCCTTGGGAATGATGGTCTGGTAGTAGTTGCGGAAGATCAGGGTGCAGATGGGTATGCCGTAGACCACGTGGACGGCCAGCAGCTGGGGGACACCTGGTTGCAGCCCGGTCATCGGCAGGAACTCCAGGAGGGGAACCATCACCGCCTGGTAGGGGATGAACATCCCGAAGAGCATCAGTGTGAAGATCACATTTGCCCCCGGGAAGCGCCACCGTGAGAGCACGAAGCCATTCATCGCGCCCAGCATCGATGAGATCGCCGCCCCCGGTATGGCGATCAGCAGGGTCCGCCCAAGAGCTGGGCTCAGCTCGGACCAGGCAGCAGACCAGCCCTCGAGACTCAACCCGCGTGGCAAGGCCCAGCGGTTGGGGCTGAGAGCCTCGCCGAAGGACTTGAAACTCGTGACGATCAGGACGTATGCAGGGATCAGGACGACCAGCAGGAAGAAGATCAGCAGCGCATATTTTACGCCCCGCGCAACCTGGGCTCGCGGCGACTTGACCACCTTGCGGTGCAGGTCCGCCGGTGCGGGTGCCGGAATCACATCGGTGGTCACGTGTTCTTCTCCTGGCGTGCGTTGTGGACAAGGTAGGGCACGACCAGCAACGCCACGAGGACCAGCAGGATCATGGCGACGGCCGCTGCCTTGGCAAAGTCCTGCTGCCCGGTGAGCGTCCACATGGTCACCATCGGCACGGATGTGTAGACGTTCTTCTCTCCCGAGATGGCCATGATGATGTCGAACATCTTCAGCGACATGTGGCCCAGGATGATCAACGCTGACAAAGCGATTGGCGAAAGCTGTGGGAACAGCACGTACCGGTAGAGCTTGTACTCGCTGGCTCCGTCGATCCGGGCCGCCTCGCGCAGCTCTGATGGGATCCCTCGGAAGCCTGCCAGGAACAAGGCCATGATGTATCCGGAGAGCTGCCAGATCGCTGGGAGTGCGATCGCAGCGATGCCCCACGTCGGGTCCGACACCCACCAGTGGTTCTTCAGGAAACCCAGACCCATCATCTCGAAGAGCTGGTTGAGACCCGAGGCGCCCGCGCCGGTGTCGCTGTTGAGCAACCAGTTCCACACCACTCCCGAGGCGAACATCGAGACCGCCATGGGGAAGAGGTAGACCGTACGGAACAACCCCTCAGCGCGAACACCCTTCTCCAGCAACAGAGCCCACAGCATTCCGAAGAACAGCGCGCCGACGATGTAGATCACGGCGAGAATGCCCAGGTGCTTGAGCGACTGGATGAAGTCCGCACTGCCGAACAGGTTTGAGTAGTTGCTGAACCCGATGTGGGCGTCGGCGGCCGTGCCCGCCGCACGCTCAAACCGGCTGTTCTGGTTGGTGGTCGAGATGTTGGCCGACCACCCGATCAGGCCGTAGACAAAGAACCCGATCAGGATTATCGATGGCGAGACCAAGAGCAGCCCTGGACCCCAGGTGCGTACTGACCGCATCTTTCGATTCACGCCATCTGCTCGCTTTCACACCTTGAAGGGGAGGCGATGTAGGGCGGGCAGCCAATCCGAGAGCGGGCCACCCGCCATACATCAATCGCCTTGCGGTAAAGGCTAGCCCAGAGTTGACCGCCAGCCGGAGTACTTCGTCGCAGCGTCAACGAGCGTCGTCTGCAGGGTTGCGACGTCAGAGTTGGCGCTGAACGCGCTCAACGCCCTCTGTACGTCGTTGTTCCATGCGCCAGGACCTGCCGAGCCGTGAGCCAGCGAGGGGGCGAGCTTGGCGCCCTTCCACTGCTCCATGGCCCATTGCTGGTACTTCGGGTAGCCCTCAGACGTGGCATCCGAACGCGCAGGGATCGAGCCCTTGACCAGGTTGAAGGCCTTCTGGCCCTCGGCACTGCCGACGACCTTCAGCCAGCACTTGGCACCCTCGGCGTTCTTGGCGCCCTTGGGCAGGGTGAACGAGTCGGACAGCCACTGGTAGACGCCGTCGGTGCCCGGTGCTGGCCAGTACATGTAGGAGGACTCAGGCATTTTCAGCGAGAGGATCTGGCCGGGAACCCAGTCACCCATGATCTGGTAGCCCGCGGTGGCGGTTGCCGGGTCGCTGGGCAGGAGGTACTTCGACATGGCGGCATCCCAGTCCATCGTCTCGCGGTCGGGGTTGGAGTAGCCCACCAACGTCTTGTAGTCGTTGAGGGCAGCCGTCACGTCGGCTCCGTCCCACTTCGTCGAGCCGTCGAACAACCCGTTGAACTTCTCGACGCCGAGGTCACCCAGCAGCGTGGTCTCGAGGAGCATCTCCTCGGCGAAACCCTTGGACAGAGCCAGCGGGGTGGCCACGCCTGCGGCCTTCAGCTTGGCCAGGTCGGCGATCCAGTCCTTGACCGTCGCAGGCGCCTTGGCCGGGTCCAGATTGGCCTTCTTGAGCACCAGCGGGTTGACCCAGGCAACGTTGGCACGGTGGATGTTGGCCGGTACGGAGTAGACCTTGCCGGCGACGGTGATCTGGTCGATCAGCTCTTTCGGGAAGGCCGTGTCGAAGCCATCAGCTTTGAACACGTCGGTGATGTCCTGCACCTGGTCGTTGGCGATGTAGTCGCTGAGCTCTCCGCCGGCGTGGGCCTGGAAGGAGTCCGGCGCGTTGCCGGCCTTGAGGTTGTTGGCCAGCAGTGTCTTGGCCTTGTCGCCACCGCCACCGGCGACCGCGGCGTTGACGAAGGTGTACTGCGAACAGTCCTTGTTGAACACCGAGATCATGCCATCGAGACCAGCCTTCTCACCCCCGGCTGCCCACCACGTGAAGACTTGAACGTTCTTGACAGCGGCGCCCGTGGCGCCTGGTTCTGTGGTGTCGGTGCTGCTGCAGGCGGAGACCGCCACCAGCGCCGTGGCCGCTAGGACTACGGCCACCTTGGTTCTTACTCGAGTCATGTCAGGACCTCCTGTGAGACCTCATGGGTAGAGCCTTCAAAGGGGCAGGAACGAAACCCGGACCCTCAGTTGGAACGTTGCAGCGCCGGCGTCGGCTGTCAACGGCCAAAAGGGGTAAATGTTGTCACTTTTGGGTATCGCTCCGAGCCCTCAAACTGTGCGCCCACAACGTCATTTCTCCTTCGGTGTCACCGTGCCCGTTGTCACAGTCACCTCGGGCTGTTGTCACCTCGGGCTGTTGTCAGCATGGTCTGCTGTCACCATGGGCTCTCGCCGACCATTGGAGAGGTCTTGGACTCTGGCAGCTGAGCACATGTTCACCGGACAATCGGGGCATAACCTCACGCCCGCCGATTCACGGAGGGTGTGGGGCGGGGTGGTCATAGATGCCAGGTCACCTCGCTGGCGGTCGCGGTCCACCCCTTCTGGTGGACGATCGTGTGGTGGCGCCCGCACAGCAACGCCCCGTTGAGCAGGCTGGTGGCCCCTCCGTCAACCCAATGGACCAGGTGATGCGCATCGGCCCACTGCGGCGGCGCCGAACAGCCCGGGATCGTGCAGCCCTTGTCGCGCAACCACAACGCCCGCAACAGCCCTGGGGTGAACAGTCGCCTGGCCCGGCCCACGTCCAGGACCTCGGAGTCGCCTCCCAGAACCACCGGGATGATCATTGCGTCGCACGCGATCCGCCGGATCGTCTCCGGGCCGAGCAGCTGCCCGCCCAGCGTGGACCCGGCACCGCACCCGTTCCTCAGCGCGTCCAGGTCCATGGTCACCCACAGCGCGGCTTTGGTCGTGGTCGGCGCGTCACCTCCCGCGGCGGCGGCCCGTCGGCAGATCGCGACCAACGCCTCACCGCGGCGCTGGTCGGAGGAGCGCAGGTCTGGGCAGTCCGGGGCGGGGTTCGGCGCCGACAGCGGACCGAGCATCGCCTCCAGGACTTCCTTGCCCTCGGGGTCCAGACGCAGTCGGTACTCGGCCATCCCGTCGTCATCCAACGGCTGGGACAGCGACACCCCGTGCTTGAGCTGGTCGGCCCGGCGCTGGAAGTCGCCCTGCTGACCGTGGGTCGCGATCAGCTGGTCGCGCAACCCGCGGATCTCCCCGGGGCCGTGGTCCATGGCAATCTGGACGAAACCGGCCCACACCGCCTCGACCGCCTCATCGCGCAGCCGTGGGCGCAGCTTGTCCATCTCGACCAGGGCCACCGCGGCGTTGCGCACCGTGACTCGGGACCCCAACACCGCTGCTGCCAGGGCCAGGTTGCGGACCGAACGGGTCGCGTGGGCCACCTTGACCAGCTGGCCCGCCCCGCCGGCTCGGAACGAGGGAGCCCACTGGATCACCCACCCCGCGGCGGTCGCACAGTCCGAGCCCGCCACCACGCCACGGCTCAACGCCTCGGCCAGGATGGCAACCCGCGCCGCGTCGATCTGCCGGGACAGGTCGTCAACCTCACGCAGGAACGGACCCAGCTGGTCGTTGCCGACCCGGACCACGACCTCACCGAGCCCGGCGAGCAAGGATGTCGCGGCAGTCACGCCCGTGCGCCGCGCGTCGATCGTCGACGTCGCGTCGATCGTTGAGGTCCCTGACATGTCTTCAACCTAGACGCGACCACCGACAGGCGCCGGACTCCGCGCGAACGCCGCCCTGCAGTGTATTGCCCTGTGGATAAACGCAATTCGACCCTGGAAACGTGCTATGGCCAAGTCCGTCAGGTCCGCCCGGACCTCAGGTCTGTCAGGTCCGCCTGCACCTCAGGTCTGTGGCACGAGGCTGAACGCGCCCTCTTCCTCCTGCGCGTTGTGCAGCCGCAACACGGCATACAGCCCGTAGAGCAGGCGCCGCAGCTCGACGACGTCCTCAGGCTGGACGGTCTCGACCTCAAGGCCCATCAGCAGCCGCCGCAGCCGGGAGACCTGGTGCTCGATCTCGGCGTGCGTGCGGCTCATCGCCGCGGTCGCGTCCGTCCCCCCGAGCGCCCGGTCGACCAGCGGAACGAGCAGCTCCTCGTCGGCACGTTCGTGCGGAAGGAGCTCGCGCTCCAACCGGTCCAGCAGCGCATGCACCGGAACAAGGTCGGACTCTCGCTTCGAGAGTCCGTCGGCCACCGACCGAATCTTCTCGATCAACGGGAGTACGGCGTCGTGCTCGGCCCGCAGTCGCAGCGCGGTGGCGACGTCCGCGGGGGCCATCGCGATCGTGTGCACCTCGCCGGGCAGCACAGCCCGCAGCGCGATGCCGATCGCCAACACGTCGATGACCTCCTGCACGACTGCGCCGGCCGCGGGCGGAAGGTACCCCAGCGCGGCAACGACCATCGCGGCGAGCGACAGACCCATACCGACCAGGACGGACTGCAGAGCAATCCCCTTTGAGCGCCGGGCAATGAGGATCGCGTCGGCGAGGGCGTCGACCCGGTCGACCGTGAGTACGACGTCGGCCGCCTCGGATGACGCGGTCGCCCCCCGCGCCGCGAGCGCCACCCCAACCCCCGCCGCCGCGAGGGCTGGTGCGTCGTTGATGCCGTCGCCGACCATGATCGTCGCGCCCCGCGCCGACTCGTGCTGGATCGCGGCAAGCTTGTCGGCGGGATCGCAGTCGGCCAGCACTGTGTCGACGCCCACGATGCGCCCGACCATGTCCGCGATGTCGGCACGGTCGCCGGTAACCAGCACGACGCGCGTGATCCCGGCTTCGCGCAGCGCGCGAACCATCCTGGGGGAGTCTGGCCGAATCGTGTCCTCGAGCAGGAACGCGCCGGCGGGCTCGTCATCGACGGCGACGAAGACGGTCAGGGAGCCGTCCAGATCGGCGCGACGACGCACCTGGCGCACCCACGGCGGCGCGGTCTCGCCGACGATCCATGCGGCCTTGCCCACCTTCACCCGGTGTATGCCGACGGTCCCCTCCAGTCCGTAGCCGTGCACTTCTTTGACGTCCTCGGGCATCTGGAGGGCCAACCCGCGCCGGGTGCCGCCGGTGACGATGGCGCCGGCCAGGACGTGCGCCGAGACCTGGTCGAGGGAGGCGGCGAGCCGCAGCACCTCGTCGGCATCCATGGTGTCGCTGGCCGTGACCACGTCGGCCAGGACCGGGTGCCCCTGGGTCAGCGTGCCGGTCTTGTCGAAGAGCATCACGTGTCCGCCGGCCAGCCGTTCGAGGGCGCTGCCGCCCTTGATGACGACTCCAATGTGAGCGGCACGGGACAATCCGGACATGATCGCGATCGGGGCCGCGAGCAGCAGCGGGCACGGCGTGGCGACCACGAGCACGGCGACCGCACGGACGGCATCCCCGCTGAGCGCCCAGGACGCACCTGCGAGGGCGAGCGTGAGCGGCACGAAGAGGATGGCGAAGCGGTCGGCCGCGCGCACGAACGGCGCCGACGAGGCCTGGGCCTGTTCGACCAGACGCACCACGCCGGCGTATGTCGACTCCGCGGCCAGCGCTGTCGCGACCAAGTCTATCGGCTGCCCCGCGTTGACCACACCGCTGCGGACGGCGTCTCCGGCGAGCCGCTCGACCGGCAACGGCTCACCGGTGAGCGCGGACTCATCCAGCACGGCGGGGGAGCGGAGCCGTCCGTCGACCGGGACGATCTCGCCCGTGCCCACGAGCAGAAGGTCGCCGACGACGACGTCGTCCACCGGGATCTCGACGACCCCGTCCTCGACGCGGCGTCGGGCGGTGCGGGGAGCGCGCTCGACCAGAAGGCTCAGCTCACGACGCGCCCGCGCGGCCGCCCGGGCCTCGAGGAGCTGCCCGCTGGCGAGCATGACCGTGATCATCGCCCCGGCGAACGGCTCGTTGACTACGATGGCGCCGGCCAGGGCGAGCACCGCGATGACATCGACGCTCAGCTGACCGCGCCGGATCGCGCTGATCGTCCAGGAGATGGAGAAGCCGAGGCCCAGGACGTTGCCGGCGATCCACAGGACGCGGGCCGGCGTGTCGGCATTCAGCAGCCACGCCGCGCCTCCGGCGAGCAGCAGCACCGTGGAGACGGAGAACAGAAGAGTTTCCTTGCTTGCACGCAAACGGGTCACGCGCGTCATTGTCCCGACTTACGTGGCTGGGGCACAGAGTCGAAAGGCCCGCCTTACTCGTGTGACTTCCGAGGCATGGATGGCCGACACATCGAGCAGGTGCGCCGATCTCCTCCGATCGTGAATCGGCCAGGAGCGGCTGAAACCGTTGAAGGGCAAGTGGTTGGCGCTTTGTTCTGGCGTCCAGTCGAAACAGACAAAATCGATAAACCGAACAATATTCCCCACAAGGTTGTGTTTTGGGCCATCGTCGTGCAGGCTTGTAAGCGCTTACATATACGGAGGCGGTCAATGGCGACCAGCGGACAGGGCACTCGCCCCACGACGATCTACTCCGTTGCGCAGCTTGCCGGCGTGTCGATCGCCACCGTCTCGCGAGTGCTCCAGGGGACCGGCGCCACCTCTCCGCAGATCCGGGCGCAGGTGCTCCAAGCCGTCGAGGATCTCGAGTACGTGCCTCGTCGATCGGCGCGAAGTCTGGCCGTCCAGCGCCATGACGCCCAGGGGCTCGTAGTCCATGACCTGACCGGCCCGTACTACTCCGAGCTGCTGATGGGCTATGAGTCCGCCGCTGCCCAGTTCGGCAAGAGCGTCATCATCGTGGTCACCGGTCAGCGTGAGGACCCGGAGCGGGCCGTGCGTGAGCTCGAGAGCCGCGTGGACGGCCTCGTACTGGCCAACTCGACACTTCCGGACGACGAGGCGCGCGCCCTCGGCCGGCGTACCCCAGTGGTTCTGCTCGCCCGTCCGACCGTGCCTGGCTGTGACTCCGTCTCGGCCGAGAACGTCCCGAGCGCAAGGGCGCTCACCGATCACCTCATTGCCCATGGCAGACGCCGGCTGTTCTTCGTCGGTGACCCCGACGGCTCACCAGACGTCCAGGAGCGCTATCGCGGATTCACCGCGGCGCTGTCCTCCTCGGACGCGTCCGCCGTCGGCCCGGCCATCCGGGTCGACTTCCGTGAGCACTCGGGTGCAGAGGTCGCGGCTCAAATCATGGGTGAGGTCAACGGGCCGGATGCGCTGGTCTGCGCCAACGACGAGCTGGCCCTGTCAACGATGAAGGCGTTGCAGCGCGCCGGCGTCAAGGTCCCGGAAGACATCGCCATCGTGGGCTGGGACGACGTCATGACTGCCCGCTATGTCAGCCCCGGACTGACCACGGTTCGTCAGCCCCTCTTCGAGCTGGGCCGCCTTGCAGCGACCCGGCTCCACGAACGTATTGCCGGCGCCCCCGTGGGTCCGGAACCACGGATCCTGCCGACCGAGCTGGTCTTGCGGTCGTCGTGTGGCTGTCCCGAGACGGACGACCGCGACGCGCCGTGGGTCACCAGCTGAGGCAGAACCACCGCACTCGGGCAACCCCGCCCGACCTAGGAGGAAACAGAAGATGAAACGCAACATCCGCATCACCGCAGTGGTGGCGCTCGCCCTGACGACCAGCATGGGGCTCGCAGCCTGTGGCCGGTCCGCGGACACGGGCGCCAAGGCCACAGATACGGCCGCGACCGTGAGTTCAGGCAAGGCCACGGGCACGATCACGGTATGGGCCATGGGCGCAGAGGGCGACAACCTGCCCAAGCTGACCAAGGACTTCGAGGCAGCCAACCCGGGCGTCACGGTTGAGGTCACAGCGGTCCCCTGGGACTCTGCCCATGACAAGTTCAAGACCGCGATCACCGCCGGCAAGACGCCGGACGCCGCAATGGTCGGTACGACGTGGATGGGTGAGTTCGCCCAGGCGCTCGACCCGACGCCCGCGACGATCGACAAGACCACCTTCTTCGAAGGTGCACAGAAGACCACCGAGGTGGCTGGCACGTCATACGGCGTGCCTTGGTATGTCGAGACCCGCCTCGTCTACTACCGCAAGGACCTGGCCGAAAAGGCCGGCATCACCACGCTGCCGACCGACTGGGCCGGGCTGAAGGCCATGGCCAAGGCGATGCAGGACAAGGCGGGCGCCAAGTGGGGCATCAACCTCCAGGCTGGCGGACAGGGCTCATGGCAGACGATTCTGCCGTTCGCCTGGTCCAACGGCGCCGAGGTCGCCACTGCTGACCAGAAGAAGTTCACCTTCGACACGCCGGAGACGGCCGAAGCGGTGAAGTACTACCAGAGCTACTTCACCGACGGCATCTCCCTCCCGAAGGCTGCAGCCGAGGGCTCGACCGAGCCCAACTTCGTCAACGGTTCCGTCCCGATGTTCATCTCGGGTCCGTGGATGATGGGCGCAGTCGAGAAGGTCGGCGGCGCTGACTTCAAGGACAAGTACGGCGTCATGCAGATGCCGAAGCAGAAGACCGCCACATCATTCGTCGGCGGATCTGACCTCGTGGTCTTCAAGACCAGCAAGAACCGCGACAGCGCCTGGAAGCTCGTCCAGTGGCTCTCCGACCCCGCGACCCAGGTCAAGTGGTACGGACTGTCGACCGACCTCCCGTCGGTGAAGAGCGCATGGCAGGACCCGGCACTGACCGCGGACGAGAAGCTCGCCGTCTTCGGCAAGCAGCTCGAGGATGCCAAGGCTCCTCCGGCCATCGCCACCTGGGAAGAGGTCGCCTCGGCGTTCGACTCCGAGATGGAGAAGGTCACCAAGAGCGGCTTGGACCCGGCGGCGGCGCTCAAGGCCGTGCAGGTCAAGGCTGACTCCATCGGCACCGGCAGCTGACCGATGTCCACCATCGCGCCGGCGCGCGGCTCGGAGGCTCCCAAGCCTCCGGCTGCGCGCCGGCGCAAGGGGCAGTCGCGACAGAGCAGGGCCGCGTGGATTCTGGCCCTGCCCTTCCTCTCGCTCTTCACGGTATTCACCGCGTGGCCAGTGATCTCCTCGCTCTACATGAGCCTCACGGACATCAAGTCCAGGGACCTTCGCTCACCATTCGCCGTGACCTTCGTGGGATTCGACAACTACGCCAGGGTCTTCGGTGATGAGACGTTCCGGAAGTCCGTGCTCAACACGTTCTACTTCGCGCTGGTCGGCGTCCCACTGACGCTGGGCATCGCTTTGGCGGCGGCTATCGCACTGGACAAGGGCATCACCCGGTTCCGCACCCTGTTTCGGGTCGGGTACTACACCCCGGTCGTCACCTCGATCGTCGCGGTGGCCGTGGTCTGGCGGTTCCTGCTCCAGCCCGACATCGGCCTGGTCAACACCGTGCTCGGTTGGGTCGGCATCAACGGGCCTGACTGGCTGCAGAACACGACCTGGTCGATGCCCTCGCTGATCGTCATGGCGTCCTGGCGCAACTTCGGCACCGCGATGATCATCTTCCTCGCCGGGTTGCAGTCCGTGCCGGTAATGCTGCACGAGGCGGCATCCATCGACGGAGCGTCGGCGTGGCAACGGTTCCGCCACATCACGCTGCCGATGTTGCGACCGACGATGCTCTTCGTCTCGGTCACGACCGGCATCGGATACCTGCAGGTCTTCGAGGAGCCTTTCGTGATGACCCAGGGTGGCCCGCTGGACTCCACGCTCACGATCTCGATGTACACGTACAAGCAGTTCAGCTTCGGCAACTACGGGTTCGCCGCGTCGATGGGATACGTGCTGTTCGTGATCATCGTCGCGCTGACCGCTGTCCAGTTCCGCTTCTTTCGCTCCAACACCTGACGGGAGGCGAATACGTTGCATAGCAAGAGATCCACCTCCTCACAGATACTGCTGTATGCCGTGCTGACGATCGGGTTCATCTTGGTCGTCACGCCCTTCGTCTGGATGATCCTCGGCAGCTTCAAGAGTGAAGGTGAGCTGCGCCAACTGCCGCCGACGTGGTGGCCGCAGACCGGCACGCTCGACAACTACCGCGATCTGTTCGACAAGGCAAAGTTCCTGACCTACTTCTTCAACTCGACCCTCGTGGCCGTCATCGTCACCACCGGCAACGTCATCTTCTGTTCGATGGTCGGCTACGCCCTGGCAAAGCTGGACTTCGGCGGCAAGAAGCTGGTCTTCGGCCTCGTCATGGGCACCCTGCTGCTCCCGGGCATGGTGACGTTCGTCCCGTTGTTCGTCCTCGTGGCCAACATGGGCCTGGTGGACTCCTATCCGGGGCTTATCCTTCCGTTCCTCGTGACGCCGTTCGGGGTGTTCCTCATGCGGCAGTTCATCCTGCAGCTCCCGGATGACCTGCTCGACGCTGGCCGGATCGACGGTGCCAGCGAGCTTCGCATCTTCCGCCAGATCATCCTGCCGCTGTGCGGGCCGGCTCTGGGCACACTCGGGATCCTCACGTTCCTCAGCAGCTGGAACAGCTTCCTGTGGCCTCTCGTGGTCGCCCAGACCCAGGACTACTACACGCTGCCGGTTGCGTTGGCGCTGTTCTCCACCGGCCAGAACGAGACCGACTACGGTCTCCTGCTGGCCGGGGCGACCGTTGTCGTCATGCCCATCGTGATCGTCTTCCTCATCCTCCAGCGCCGGTTCATCGAAGGCATTGCCAGTACCGGCATCAAGTAACGCCTGACATCCAACTCAGGTGAAACGATTGATATGTAAGGGAATCTGAACATGACCGACGCTTCTGCTTGCCTGCCCAAACCGATCATCGCCAACCGTCGCCAACTCCTTGTGGGAGGCGCCGCCGTCGCCGCGGTGGGCCTGACCGTGGCCAGACCAGGGAAGGCGTATGCCGCCACGACGACTCCCTTGGGGGTCACGTCTCGGCCAGCCGGCGGGATCGACCGCGACACGATCCAGCGGTGGGCTCGTGACACCTGGGCCTCGCTGGTCGCCATGACCGACCCACGCACCGGGTTGCCCGCCGACAACATCAGCGGACCGCTCAGGTCGCCAAAGCGCAGCGGCTACACCTCGCCGACCAACATCGGTGGCTACATGTGGAGCACCGTCATCGCTCGCGAGCTCGGGATCATCAGCGCGGGGCAGTGCCTCGCCAGGCTTACCCGGACCCTGACAACTCTGAAGAGGATGAAGCACCACGAGCCGAGCGGGATGTTCTACAACTGGTATGACGAGGCCAACGGCGACGTGGTCACCGTCTGGCCCGAGAACGGCACTACCGTCGACCCGTTCCTGTCCAGCGTCGACAACGGCTGGTTCGCCGCGGCGCTCATGACCGTCCGCAACGCGGAGCCCAAGGTTGCCGGTCTCGCAAATGGGTTGCTGGACAAGATGAACTTCGGCATGTACTTCAACAAGGACGCGCGTCCGGGCACCGCTGGCCTGCTGCGTGGCGGCTTCTGGGACGCACAGCCAGCGGGTAGCTTCACCAAGGGCAACTACCTCGGCATCGGACCGGACGTCTACTACACGAACAACCACTACGACATCCTCGTCTCCGAGCCTCGGATCGCGACCTACATCGGTATCGCCCACGGTCAGATCCCGCCGGAGGCCTACTACTCCACCATGCGCACCTTCCCGGACGACTGGGACTGGCAGGAGCAGAAGCCGGTCGGCGAGCACCGCACCTACATGGGCATCGATGTCTTCGAGGGCGCCTACACCTACCGTGGCATGCACATCGTCCCGAGCTGGGGCGGTGACATGTTCGAGGCACTGATGCCCGATCTCTTTGTCCCAGAGGCCAGCTGGGCCCCTCGGTCATGGGGCATCAACCACGCCCTCACGGTCCGCGCCCAGCGCGAGCACGGGCTGGACGACGCCAAGTACGGCTACTGGGGCTTCTCGCCGGCCAGCAAGCCCGGTGGCGGCTACAGCGAGTGGGGCGTCGACCCGATCGGGATGCGGCCTGACGGCTACCCGTCGGACATGGAGCGCACCAACTACTACAACGGCAGCTACGGACCCCGTACTGATGGATCCAGCGCCAACCCCGCCTGGGGCGACGGCGTTGTCACCCCGCACGCCGCGTTCCTGGCCATGCAGTACGAACCGGTCGAGGCCTTCGACAACCTCGTCAAGATCGAGCGCAAGCTAAAGGCATATGGCGAGGGTGGTTTCTACGACGCGGTCGCGGTCGACTCCAGAGTCATCGCCAAGCGCTACCTGTCGCTGGACCAGGCCATGGTCCTCGGCGCGATCGGCAACGTGTTCTGCAACAACGTGATTCGACGGAACTTCATCAAGGGCGCCGTCCAGTCCGCGATCAAGCCGCTCATCGGGATGGAAGAGTTCGGCGCCGGCGTCATTTCTTGAGAGCCCTACGTGCTCTGGTTTGGTGGGACAGCAAAGTGATTCACGTCAACGATCATGAAGCTGGCTCGTCCCGGATGGGTTGCGTCAGCAGCCCATCCGGGATCCGGGCGGAGTTCACCACGAGCGGCGTCCTGCGCCGACTCGAGGTCGGTGATCGAAGCCTGCTGATGTATCCGGCCGAAGAGCTCGAGGCCGGTCTGGCCAACCTCTATCTGCGGATTCGAGGTGACGCGGGCGCCGAGTCCGTGGCGATGATGGGGCCGGGCAGTGGCAGCACGGTCAGCTGGACCAGCGACGGGCCCATCATCACCGGAACCTGGCGCGACCTGGAATACACCGTCACCTTCCGCCTCGCCGACGCCGTGACCGCTTGGTACTGGCACGTCTCGGTGAAGAGCCTCCGATCGGGCCCGACGGAGATCGACGTGGTCTATGCCCAGGATCTGGCTCTGGCGCCCTACGGTGACCTGCGCGCGTGTGAGTACTACGTCAGCCAGTACCTCGACCTCACGCCGGTGGAGACTTCAGCGACGGGCACCGCTCTCGCAGTGCGTCAGAACATGCCTGGTCCCACGGTTCCCTGGGCGATTGTCGGCTGTCTCACCGAAGGTGTGGGTTGGGGCACCGACGCCCTTCAGCTGGTGGGTCGCGCACACCATGCCGGCGCCCAGCCTGTCGGGCTGTCGGCCCTGGACCTGCCCAGCACCCGTCTTCAGCATGAACACACGCTCGCCCTCCTGCAGGCCCGTTCGATGCAGGTCGCTGGTGGCGAGACTGTGACCACCGGGTTCTTCGGGGCCTATCAGCCCGACCACCCTGCGGCGACATCCGCCGTGGACAGGGCCGTTGTCGACGAGGCCTTGGCCCAGCCGGAAGCGCGGTTGGAAGCGCTGCTGACCGCGAATCGCGATGCAGCAGAGGGCGTTTCGGCCGTCTCGCAGGTTGCGGTCGCCTCGCTCTTCACGTCTTCGCCGACACTGGCCTGCACGCCGCTGGATCATGACCAGCTGGTCGAGCTCGCCGGCGAGGGGCAACAGCACGCCGAGTGGGATGGCGAGACGCTGCTCAGCTTCTTCGCGGACGACGGGAGTCACGTCGTCACCAGCGCCAAGCAGGCCGCGGTCCTGCGCCCGCACGGTCACGTGATGCGGACCGGTGCGGCGTTGGTCCCTGACGAGGGCAGCCTCACGACGACGGCCTGGATGGCTGGGACGTTCCACTCGCAGGTCACCGAGGGGCACGTCAGCCTGAACCGCATGCTGTCCACTCGCCGCAGCTACCTGGGCCTGCGAGCGGCGCAGGGGTTGCGGATCTTCGTGGAGACCCCGGATGCCGCGAACGGATGGGCTCTGCTGGACGAGCCCAGCGCGTGGGCGGTTGGCCTGGACTCCTGCCGCTGGTGGTACTCACACGATGGCGGGCTGATCGAGGTCGCGTCCACCGCACCTGCGCAGTCGCATGAGCTCGGCCTCTCGATCCGGGTACTGAGCGGTCCGTCCGTCGGTTTCCTGGTCTGCGCCCATGTCGCGCTTGGTGGGGACGACGGTCAGGACCCCGAGCCGCCCCTGCTCGAGCAACATGGCCATGCGGTCACGGTGCGCCCGATGGTGGGTTCCGAGATCGCGACCCGATTCCCCGACGGGTCGTTCCGGTTCTCCTGGACGCCAGGAACGATCGATCAGGTATGCCGTGACGAGGTTCTCTTCCTGGACGGTCAGTCACGCGACCTGCCCTGGGTGACGATGCGTACGACAGCGACCACCTACGTGCGTCTGGCACTGACGTCCGGTCTGATCCCGACCGCTGACCTCGCCAAGCAGATTCTGGTGAAGCAGGCGCTCGTAGGCCAACCGGAGCCCGAGTTCTGGGACGGAATCAGCGGCTCGGTGCGGCTGCGGCCTTCTGCGGATTCCCCACTGGCCGAGGAGGTTTCGAGGCTCGACGCAATTCTGCCGTGGTTCGCGCACGATGCCCTGGTCCACTACCTGTCACCGCGAGGGCTGGAGCAGTCCACCGGCGGCGCCTGGGGCACCCGGGACGTCTGTCAGGGACCGGTGGGCCTGCTCATCGCTCTTGGACAGACCGCACCTCTGCGTGACCTCATCCTGCGCGTCTACCGGGCCCAGAACGCTCGAGGCGACTGGCCGCAGTCCTTCGAATTCTACCCACGCGAGCTGCGTGGCGGGCAGGGCGACTCTCACGGTGATGTCGTCTTCTGGCCGGTCCTGGCGCTGGGGGAGTACCTCGCAGTCACCGGCGACGTCAGCCTGTTCGCCGAACGGATCCCGTTTGTCGACGACGACGAAGCCACGGCGGGGGAGCCGATGCTCGAGCATGTGCGTCGGGCCCTGGCCAAGATCGTCGCCGGCACTGTGCCCGGCGGCCCCCTGCCGGCGTACGGTCACGGCGACTGGAACGACTCGCTGCAACCGGCCGACCCCCAGCTCGCGGCACGCTTGTGCTCCACCTGGACGGCGACCCTGCAGGTGCAGGCGCTGCGCACGCTGGCCGCCTCGCTGAGGACAGTGAGCTCTCGGCTCGACGGCCAGGACGCTACCGACGCGATCGAGTACGCCCAGCAATCCGAACGAATCGCCGACGAAACCGCTGAAGCCATGCACACCCTTCTGATGCGCGACGGAGTGCTGGCCGGGTACGGACTGTTCGGTGACGACGGGTCGATCGAGCACCTCGTCCACCCGTCAGATCAGCGAACGGGTCTGAAGTACGGCGTCCTGCAGATGATCCACGCGATCTCCGGCGACCTGCTCTCGCCGAGGGAGGCGCGTGAGCACCTGGACGTCATCGACGAACACCTGCTCGGTCCGGACGGGGCCCGGTTGTTCGACCGTCCCGCCCGCTACCACGGCGGCCCGATGGAGGTCTTCCAGCGTGCGGAGGCCAGCACCTTCTTCGGGCGTGAAATCGGGATCATGTACACGCACGCCCACCTTCGCTATGCCGAGGCCCTGGCTCGCCACGGTGACGCCGAGCGGCTGCTGGAGGCCCTCGCCCTGGTCAACCCCATCGGGGTGACCGAACGGGTTTCGAACGCCCGGCCACGACAGTCGACCTGTTACTACTCCTCGTCGGACGCGGCCTTCGCCGACCGCTACGAAGCAGCCGAGCACTACGGCGACGTCATGGCCGGCACGGTGCCGCTCGAGGGAGGCTGGCGGGTCTACTCCTCCGGCCCGGGGATCTTCCTGCGCCTCGTCGTCGAATGCCTCCTCGGCGTGCGCCGACGCGGCGATGTCCTGGAGATCGACCCGGTGCTCGCTCCGGCTCTGGACGGGCTGCAAGCGACGGTGCCGGTCGACGGCATACCGCTGGATCTGACCTTCCGGGTCAGCGATCGCGGCGTGGGACCAACCTCGGTGGCGCTGAATGGTATTGCGTTGCAGTCGAATCCGCTGTCGAACCCCTACCGTCCCGCTGGCGTCGCCATCGACATGGCGTCGGTGAGGGCGGCGATGAACGCCTCGGTGCGCAACCACCTCGAGATCCAGGTGTCCTGACATGACCACACCACCGGGCAGCACCGGGCCGCAGGAGAACCACGTGCGGCCGTGGTTACGGACCGATCTCCCGATCGAAGAGCGCGTCGAAGCCCTGTTGGCCGAGATGACGTTGGCCGAGAAGGTGGGTCAGACCCACCAGAGCGCCAACGTTGATCCCATCGACGATGAGGAGCTCATCCGCGGTGGCGGGATCGGGTCGAGTCTTCTCGCCAGCGGGGCCACGGCCGGCAATCAACGCGACGCCGGCATTCGGGTCGGCACCATCGATGCGGTGCAACGGATCGCCGTCGAGCAGTCACGCCTGGGGATCCCCCTTCTGTTCGCGCGCGATGTCATCCACGGGCATCGGACGGTCTTCCCAATCCCGCTCGGGCTCGCCGCCGCCTGGGACGAGGACCTCGTACTCCGCACCGCGCGGCTCGCTGCCGCCGAGGCCAGCCTTGACGGGGTCGCCTGGACCTTCGCCCCGATGCTGGACATCTCCGAGGAGCCCCGATGGGGCCGGGTGGCCGAATCGTTGGGGGAGGCTCCGGTGCTTGCCGGTCGACTCGGTGCGGCGATGGTGCGCGGATTCCAGGGCGACGATCCTGGTTCGGCTGACAGCCGTGGTGCCGGCTCGATCGCGGCCTGCGCCAAGCACTTCGTCGGCTATGGGCTCGTCGCCGGTGGCCGGGACTACGAGACCGTCCAGGTGGGCGAGAACACCTTGCGCAACCTTCATCTACGCCCGTTCCGGGATGCTGTGGATGCGGGCTGCGCCACCGTCATGGCGGCCTTCACCGACGTCGATGGCGTGCCAATGCACGCCCACCGCCGGTTGCTCCGGGAGGTGCTCAAGGGCGAATGGGGCTTCGACGGCGTCGTCGTTGCCGACTGGGACGGCATCGGTCAGCTGGTCAACCAGGGGGTGGCCTCAGACCTGCGGGACGCGGCTGCTCAGGCGATCGCCGCAGGCGTGGACATCGACATGGTCTCCAGCGCCTACGCCGCACACCTGGTCGAGCTCGTCGAATCCTGCGAGGTGCCACTCGACCTGGTCGATGACGCCACTCGCCGCATCATCCGCCTCAAGATTCGGCAGGGGTTGTTCGAACGGCCTTACGTGGGCACGTCGAACTCATCACCGGCCCTTGGGCCGGAGGCCCGCGCCCTGGCACGGGAGGCGGCCGCCGCGTCGTTCGTTCTGCTCTCGAACAACGGCACCCTCCCGCTGGCCCCGAACCCGGGTCGGGTCCTGCTGACCGGTCCGTTTGTGGAGGAGGGGGAGGCGCTCTTCGGCACCTGGACCCTCGACGGCCGGGGCGAGGACGTCGCGAGCCCAGCGGCCGCCATACGGGATCGGTTGCAGGACAATGCGATTGTCGATGGCGGGCGCTTCAGCGACAGAACATTGCACCTGGTCCGCCAGTCCGACGTCACTGTCGCTCTTGTTGGCGAACACCCGTCGCGTTCGGGCGAGGCGAACTCCGTCACCGATATCGGACTGCCCGCGGGTCAGCTGGAGGTCCTGAGCGCGATCGCCGCCATCGGCAAGCCACTTGTCGTCGTCGTGTTCACCGGCAGGCCCCTGGACCTTGGCGAGGTTCTGGACCTCGCCGACGCCGTCCTGATCGCCTGGCACCCAGGGGTCGAGGCTGGACCGGCTTTGGTCGAAACGCTGTTCGGCGACCGTGCACCCGGCGGGCGTCTGCCGATGACGTTCCCCCGCAGCGTTGGTCACCTTCCCTCCAGCACGCATGCCCGCCCCACCGGCCGTCCCATCGCCGCGGCCGACGACCCCGTGATCGGTCGGTATCTCGACGCGTTGGTCTTGCCACGCTTCTCTTTCGGGTGGGGACTGACGTACACGGCGTTCAGCTACGGGCCACTTCGGTTGTCCTCAAACGACATGTCACTGAGCGGCGGTTCCATCGAGGTGAGCGTCGACGTGACCAACTCGGGAACGCGCCCGGGCCGCGAAGTCGTGCAGCTCTACCTTCGCGATCTGGTTGCCGACGTGACCCGGCCTCTTCTCGAGCTCGCCGACTGGGTCAGCCTGGTCCTGGACCCCGGGGCCACCGGCACGGCAACCTTCGCGATCACCCCTGCGCAGCTCTCCTACTACGACCGCACCATGACCCACCGGATCGACCCCGGCGCAGCCGTGGTCACGGTCGGCCCAAACGCCTCCAGCGGTGCCTCGGCCCGGATCACCGTCACGCAGTAGGTCCCCATGGCTCTCGCGGTCAGGTCGGCGTTGGCGCGGGTGTGGTGGCAGTCGGCGAGGTCGGCGTACCGGTCGGCGCAGGGGTTCCGACAGTGGTGGTCGCGGTGGGGGGTCGAGTCGTCGGAGACGTTGTCGGCGCCTCGGTCGGGGAGACGGTGGCGGGTCGCGCCGTCGGCTCCTTCGTCGGCTCACGAGGAGACGGCGTGCCGGTCCTGGTGTCGATCACCGGGGTTCCGCCGGGTGGGGTGATCGTGACCGGTGGAGGCCGAAGCCACAGGTAGGTCACCAGTGTCAGCGCGAACAGCGCCATGAGCAGCCAGGTGGACCGCCGGGGACGCATCCAGGTCGAGAGCCACTCACGCGTCGTCACAACGTCAACCCGGTCACGACGTCATGTCCGTCGGCGCTGATGTGTCCAGCTCGATCGGTACGTTGATGCCCTCACGGCGTAGCGCCGCCGCGATGCGACCGCGCAGGGCGAGCCCGACCTGGAACTGCCGGCCCGGCAGGGTGCGGGCCACGATTTCAACGTGGATCTGGTCGACGTCGATTCTCTCGACGCCCATCACGACGGGCGCATCAAGGAGCTGGGGGTGGAGCTCCTCGTCGGCGAAGACCTCGCGCCCGACCTGCCGCAGGATCTCGGTGGCGCGGCCGATGTCGACGGTGAGGGGGAAGGGCACATCGACGACGGCTCGAGCCCAGTCCCGTGACAGGTTGGTGAGCTGCGCGATGGAGCCGTTGGGAGTGATGATGACCTCGCCGTTGGCGGTGCGGATCTTGGTCATCCGAAGCGTCACGTCCTCGACGGTGCCGACCACACCGCCAGGGATGCCAATACCAGCGATGCTGATGAGGTCCCCGAAGCCGTACTGGCGTTCGGCGATGATGAAGAATCCCGCGAGCAGGTCCTGGACCAGGCGCTGAGCCCCGAAGCCGAGTGCCACACCGACGACTGCGGCCGGTGCCGCGAGTCCCGTGATCGGCACCCCGAGGCGATCGAGGATCTGCACAGCGGTGACGGTGTAGACGATGACCAGAGCTGTCCAGGTCAGCACCTGGGCGAGGGCCGCTCGATGCTTGGCGGCCTCTGAACGCACGATGGAATCGGACTCGCGGTCGTTGGCGTCGATGCGATCGGTGATCATCGCCCGCAGCCAGGTGGCGAATCTGGTCAGCAGAATGGCGCCGAGGACGAGCAGCAGGATCTCCAGGCCGTTGCCACGGATCCACAGAGGAACATCCGGCAGCGACTCCGCCATGGGGATCATGAACATCATCATGACGCGATCATGACGTGCGCAGCCGCACATCGGTAAGGTGGCGCGGTCCTGAAAGTATCCATCAGCGTCGTCAACGGGGAGTGCCATGGCTGCGAAAGCTGCGCAGACCTCCACTCCGATGACGTGGCATCTAGGTCGGATCGCGGTCCCGCTCTCGATCTGGCTGCCGCTGGCCATCTTTATCCTGGCCCGGCTCTACGGCTTCGTGATCATCGCCTTCGCCTCGCGATATCAGGTGGCCCTTCCCTCGCCCGATCACCCGGGCATCTATCAGTTCTCGGCGCATCCGGACTCGCCCGGCTATCTGGGCCTGATCACCAACTGGGACGGCCAGTGGTTCGAACGGATTGCCACCAACGGTTATCACCTGCCCTCAGCGGGGGACCCGCACGGCAAGGACGCGCTCTGGACGTTCGCGTTCCTGCCCGTGTTCCCCACCCTCGTCGGCGCGATGATGACGGTGACCGGTCTGGGCTTCGGCGTGTGCGTCACGATCGTGAACCTCGTTGCCGGCGGCGCGGCAATGGTCGTCATGTTCGCCCTGGTCGAGCGCACGGCCGGCCGGTTCGCGGCGGTCGTCACGGTCCTGTTCGTGAACTCCTTCGTCGCGGCACCGCTGTTCCAGGCTGCGTACTCCGAGAGCATCTCGTTGTTGCTCGTCTGCACGGTCCTGTTGCTGATCGCACGGCGCCGCTACGGCTGGGCCGTGCTGGCGGTGCTCCTGCTCTCACTGACCCGACTGGTCACGCCGCCTCTAGCGGTCGTCGTGCTCGTCCACGCTTTCGTGCGCTATCGCGACCGGGCCAAGGACCCGATCCGGCGCGGCGAGATCGTCGGAATGGCAGTGCTGGCAGTCGTTTCCGCAGCCTCGGTCTCACTGTGGTCGACTATCACCAACGCGATTACGAGCGGGGTCAAGGCCACCGGAGCCAACCGAGGGAGCGTGTCCAATGCGGTGGCGGCCGGCAGGTTCGGCTGGTTCACCAACGCCTACGAGCACATCGGCTGGATCGGAGTCATCGGACTGGCGCTTCTCGTCGTCCTGTTCGTGGTGCTGGCACTCAGCAAGCTGACCCGGACGTGGGGGCTCGAGCTGCGGACCTGGTTCGCGATCTACCCGATCTTCCTGTTGTTCGTCGCCGGCGTGCACACCGGGATGCTGCGCTACCTCTTGCTCGCCTTCCCGTTGGGACTGCTGATGATCGGAAGTCCTGAGCCCGGCACGATCCCGCGCAAACGGGCGGCCCTGGTTGTCGCCGTCTGCGTCGTCAGCCTCGCGCTGCAGATCCCGTGGGTGGACAACGCCCTCGTGGTCACCCAGTTCGCCGGCAAACCCTGGCTGCCCTGAGCGCGACATCAGCCAGATCGCTCACCACCAGCTCCACCTATGATTTCCGGGTGGGCTACGCACGCTTTGGCAGTCGACTGGCCCGCGACGTGGTCGAGATTTCCCATGACGTCCAGTGCCTCGACAAAGGTGGATTCTGGGCCGTCGTCGTCACCTTTGAGGGCGACGTCACGTGCGTCCGATTCGGCCAGGTGGTCGATCGGCCGGTGTCCGATCTGCAGGTGTCGGATCCACAGCCCACCGACGAACCCCCGTGGCAGGTTCCGGAGTGGGCGCCCCTGACTGGCGTCTGGAGCACGTCCCTGAGCGAGACGGCATACCGATCTGGCGTGACCAAGATCCGCGACCGCATCGCAGCGGGCGAGGTCTATCAGGCGTGTCTCTGTCGGATCATGAGCCATCCGTTGACCGACGCCGCCGACCTGGCGAGTCTGGGAGCCCTTGTCGCGCAAGGCAATCCGGCGCCCCATGCCGGACGCATCTGCGTCCCTGAGGCGGGGTTGGATCTGCTCAGCGCCTCACCTGAAGCATTCCTGATTCGGCATGGAGGCCAGATCGAGTCCCGTCCCATCAAGGGGACCGCCACGACGCTGTCAGAGATGCTGGTCAAGGACTATGCCGAGAACGTCATGATCGCGGACCTCGTGCGCAACGACCTCTCCGCCGTATGCCGTCCAGGCACCGTCAGCGTGGACGCCCTGTGTGCGCCCGAGGACCATCCGGGGTTGACGCATCTGGTCACCACGGTCTCGGGGGAGCTGCGTCCGGGTCTGGGCTGGTCCGAGATCATGGCGGCGACGTTCCCACCCGGATCGGTGTCAGGGGCGCCCAAGTCCTCGGCGCTGCGGGCCATCGCCGACCTCGAGGGTGTGCCGCGCGGCCCCTATTGCGGGGCGATCGGCTGGGTGGACGCGGACACCAACGAGGCCGAGCTTGCCGTGGGGATCAGGACGTTCTGGGCGGATCGGGACGGCTCGGGTCAGCGGACGTTGAGATTCGGCACCGGCGGCGCCATCACGTGGGGTTCGGACCCGGCCCAGGAATGGGCCGAAACAGAGCTCAAGGCGGCTCGCCTGATCGGACTCGCATCTGGGAAGGTGGAGCCGTGAGCGAACCAGACACGCGCGACCAGGGCACCAGAGACCGGGACACCAGCCAGAACCGTCGAGTTGGCGACGTCCGGGCGTGGGTCAACGGCGTAAGGGTGGATGCCACGGGCCCGTCGATCGCCGCAGTTGACCACGGCATCACGGTCGGTGACGGCGTCTTCGAGACGTGCAAGGTCATCGACGGCGTTCCCTTCGCCCTGGCGCGACATGCGAGACGAGTGGACCGTTCGTTGTCCGGGCTCGGCCTACCTGCCCCTGACCACGCCGTCATCGATGCCGGCATCAAGGATGTGCTGTCGGGCGATCCCATCGCCTACGGACGACTTCGCTACACGATCACCGGTGGCGCGGGCCCCCTCGGCTCCGACCGCGACACCTCACCGTTGACCTACATCGTCACCGCCGGGCCGACGGCTCCGAACCCCGCCACAGCCAAGGTTGCCGTCGTGCCCTGGACCCGCAACGAACGCAGCGCCACCGCGGGACTGAAGACCACGTCATACGCGGAAAACGTTGTGGCACTTGCCTATGCCAAAGAACGCGGGGGAGCGGAGGCACTCTTCGCCAACTCCGTCGGCAACCTCTGCGAGGGCACCGGAGCCAACGTCTTCGTCGTCGTGGACGGCGAGATCCTCACTCCGGACCTGGCCTCCGGACCGTTGGCCGGGGTAACCCGCGACCTGGTCATCGAGTGGTGTCGTGAGGAGGGGCTCACGGTCCGCTCCGAGCCGCTTCCGATGTCGATCCTGACCAGGGCTACGGAGGTCTTCATCACGTCGTCGATCAAGGACGTCATGGCCGTCCACGCGATCGACGACCGACTGCTCCCGGCACCGGGACCCGTGACAGCGCAGGTTGTCGAGATCTTCAACCGGCTGTCCCGCGAGCGCCTGGACCCATGAGCGACAAACACGGTTGGGGTGGTGACGACCACAACGTCACCCTCGACGCCGGCGACGACGACTGGGAGTGGCGGCGCAAGATCCGCTCCAACCCCCACTCGCACCTGATCTATCGGATCATCGTCGGGGTCGTCGGCCTGGTCATCGTCGTCCTTGGTCTGATCCTGGTGCCGTTCCCTGGCCCCGGCTGGCTGATCGTCTTCCTCGGGCTGGCGATCTGGGCCTCCGAGTTCGAGTGGGCCCAGCGTTTGCTGCGCCAGGCCAGAGGCACCCTGCACGCCTGGGCCGTCTGGCTCAGGCCCCAACCCTGGTGGGTCAAGGGGCTTGTGCTCCTGCTCACGGTCGCGGCTGTCGCGGTGGTCCTCTGGCTGTTGTTCCTGATCAGCGGCGTCCCCGGCTTCTTCCCCGACAGCATCGAGCAGTGGCTCAAGAGCGTCCCCGGTCTGGCCCACTGACCCGATTGGCATGCGAATGCAGGGAGCGGCTATTCTCCACTCCGCTGCCTGTATGCCGGGTGGCGTCGTCCGGACGTGTAGCTCAGCTGGTTAGAGCGCTCGCCTCACACGCGAGAGGTCGGGGGTTCGAGTCCCTCCACGTCCACCAACCAAGGGGTCTTCCCTGAAATAGGCGTAGTTGTTCCCCGGAACGTCCGAGTTACTGGACTGTCCACTCCGAGGCGCTGTCCGCCGCCCTGAGGTTGGCCCTGGTGGCACGCTCGACATCCCGACGCTCCCCTTCGCTGGCCCGGGTGGGTTGGTGTGGTTTCTGGGGCGCCGACGCGAGCGCCTCGAGACAGCTCGTGGCCCACCGCTGAACGTCGTGGTCGACGACGGTCTTGCACATTGCCTTCATCCGCCGCCGTCGTTCGCTCTCGGGGGTGGTGATCGCCCGCATGATCGTTTGTTTGACCCCCTCGATGTCGTGCGGGTTGCAGATGAAGGCCTGGTGCAGCTCGCGCCACGCTCCGGTGAACTCGGACAGCACCAAGGCTCCGCCCAGGTCGGGCCGGCTGGCGACGTACTCCTTGGCGATGAGGTTCATGCCGTCACGTAGGGGTGTCACGAGCAGCACGTCTGCGGCCACGAACATCGCCACCATCTCGGCACGCTGGCAGAAGTGGTGCAGGTAGTGCACGGCGGGCGAGCCCAGCACGGAGTACTCGCCGTTGATCCGTCCGACCGTGCGCTCGACCTCCTCGCGCAGCAGGCGGTAGGCCTTCACCCGCTCGCGGCTCGGCAAGGCCACCTGCATGAACGTCACTGTGGGTGGGGCGATCGTCTTGTCGTGCAGCAGCTCCTCGTAGGCCTTCAGCCGGTGCCGGATCCCCTTGGTGTAGTCGAGCCGGTCGACGCCCAGCAGGAGGATCTCCGGACCGCCCAGGGACGCACGGATCTGCTCTGCGCGGGCACGGACTGCCGGAGTGCGCGCGAGGGCCGAGATCTCTTGGGCGTCCACCGAGATGGGTATCGCGCTGGCCCGCACCGTCCGTCGCGCCGGGTCGTCGCCAGGGGGCGTGAAGGTCACCGTGTCGCCCTTGGTCGACATGCCCAGCAGCCTGCGGCAGACCCGCAGGAAGTTGTCGGCATCGGCGGTGAGCTGGAATCCCAGGAAGTCGGCGCCCAGCAGACCCTCCACCAGGGCGCGACGCCACGGCAGCTGGGCGAACAGCTCGACCGGCGGGAAGGGGATGTGGTTGAACCAGCCGATGCGGACATCGGGTCGCAGCGCCCGCAGCATCGCGGGAACCAGCTGGAGCTGGTAGTCGTGCACCCACACGGTGGCACCCGGCGCGGCCACCGCGGCGATCGCCTGGGCGAAGCGGTGGTTCACCGTCCGATAGGTGTTCCACCAGTTGCGGTGGAAGGACGCCGGCACGATCACGTCGTGGTAGATCGGCCAGAGGGTCTCGTTGCTGAACCCCTCGTAGTACTCCTCGATCTCAGCGGACGACAGGCCCACCGGGCACAGGAAAAGCCCTTCCTGGTGGAACGGTTCGGAGGCCGCACCGGGCTCGCCGGCCCACCCCACCCACGCCGCGCACCGGCCGGTCATGACCGACTCCAGGGCTGTCACCAGGCCGCCGGGACTGCGTTGCCACGTGACCCGGCCACGGGCGTCGAGCACACGTTCGACAGGCAGGCGGTTTGCGGCGACCACCAGATCGAACGTCGGTCCAGCCATGAGCCTTCACCTCCTGCCCGCGGGGTCCGGTCCGCACGGTCGTACCGGCCCGGGTGCTCATCACGGCGTTGGCATCATTCGGCGCTGTGGGAGGTCGGCCTCGTATGTTCAGCACAGCACGGCCATGCGTCAGCGGGTCAGGGCCGAACGTCCCGTCGTCGAGATCGACGTTGCGCTTGCGGTGCGAGCTCTCGTCGGCTGTTTTCCCCCGCGTCCACCGCGGCCGATACAACCCGTAAGGTTCCGCGAATGACAGCCACGAACCTCACCTCCGTTTGTTCCGAGACTGCGTTCGCCGGACACTGTCAATGAGGTGACGAGGACTACTTAGAGACTTCTCCCAGGATCGGTGTCAGGCCGGCCAGACTCGGTCCAGGTGTTCGGGCAGCCGTATCTCGAGTGGCCGGCCTCGACCAGGCTCGTCACGATGCTGGTGCTGGCCGTGCCAGGCGCGCTACTCGCCGCAGCGATCGCCGAACGCACGGTCAAAGTCGCCTGACGATCGGCGTCCACGCGCGGCGCAGGGCCCGCCTCCTACACGCGCGTAACTGTTCCCCGAGATCCCGGACGTGTCACGAGATGGCTTTGTTGCACGCTGCGAGGGCGGCTTCATACTTCGGCAGGACGGTCTTGTTCCAGTTCGTCAGCGCGGCCATGAACTGAGTGGTGGCGGAGGTCTCCTGCTTTCCGGCTGCAGCCTCCGCTCGCGTATCGCGCGCGATCATGGCTGTTCGCACGGCCGTGACCTTGGTGAGTCTTGCGGTCTGCGCTTGCGCCAATTTCGTTTGGGCAGCGGTTACGGCCGGGTACTGAGCCATCTCGTCAGCGCAGGCAGGGGGAAGCTTGACGCCCTTCAAAGCCAGACAGGCCTTGAACAACGGTGAAAAGGCTTTGTACAGCTCGTTGGCACTGACAACCTTCTGCTGCGCAGCCTTGACTGTGGCGTTCAGTTTGACGAGGAGCCGGTTGATCTCCTCGACAGAGCCACCCCCGCTCACGCTGATGGTGCCCACCCTGAGGTTCACGGAGAGCGAGTCCGTCACCACTTTGCCGGCCGCCTCATCCATCGCGAGACTCAGACCTCCGGAAGTAGGGACGGGCTGAGTGTTGAGATTCATGTGGCGCTGACGTGGTAGGTCAGGGTACGGCGGTCGCCGGGTAGCCTTGCTGGGGTGGCGTTGAGTTCCTGGGCGAGCAGTTGGAGGGTGCGGGCGATCCGGGGGCTGTCGGGCCGGTCGAGGGTCACGGTGATTCTGGTGGGGGTGTAGTCGACCTGGCCGCCTTGGTGGAGCAGGTTGCGGGTGATGGCCCGGTATTCGTCGGGGTCGGCGAGGTAGGCGTTGAGGTGTTCGGCGAGCCAGGCTTCGGCGTTGAACGCGAGGAGGCGGAGCACCATTTGCAGGCCGCGGCGTTCGATGCGTGGGCGGGCTCGTTTCGCGTCGGGGTCGAGGTCGGTCGCGGGCACTTTGGCCGGGATGGGCCGCAGCGCGGTTTTGGCTGCGGCGAGCCGGGTTTTGGCGGCCTCGATCTGCTGGTGCAGTTTGGGTAGGGCGGCGTTCATCTGTTTCGGGGTGTTGGGACCGGTCAGCATCTGCGGCAGCGCGCGTTCGGCGGCGATCAGGTCGGCCTCGGCGGCCGCTACGGTCTTGCGGGCCGCGAGGCGGGCCGGGTTCTTCACCTTGCGGGTGTCGGGGCCGATGTCCATCGCGTAGTCGGCCAGGGTGTCGATTCCGTTGTGTGCGGCCGCGTACTTGAACATGTTCTCGATGCGCCAGCGGGCGCGTAGCCAGCACAGCATGGCGGCCCCGGTCGCGTCGGTGTCGGAGGTCAGCACCTGCAGCACCGGTTCGCCGGCTTCGTACAAGGTGAGCTGACGGGCCTCGCCGTAACCCTTGATCGTCACGGTCTCATCGGCGAGGGTCACGGTGATCCGTTTGCCGTCGCGCACGGTCCAAGACCGCCGTGGTGTCGCGGTGGCCTCGACCAGGGGTGCACGCCGGTAGGTAACCCAGTCCGCGCCGGCGTCCCGACACGCGGTGAACGTGACCGGGAACGCGCCGCCGCGGTCGAAACCCAGTAGCACCGGCGCCTCGGGGCCAAGGACGTCTCGGAGCTGGGCCAGCACCCCGGGCAGGGTGGAGCCCAGCCCGGAGGGTTCACCGGTACCGAAGACCACTGCCCGGCCCCGGGCGTCGACGAGCATCGTGTCGTCGATACCGGGTTGGGCGTGGCGGCGTTTGGTGTTCCAGCCCTTGGCGACCGGCTTCGCACCGGAGTAGGCCACGAAGTGGTCATCGACGAAGTACACCGGGTCACCGGCCGGGTCGGCCGTGAGCATCCCGGCCGCGAAGGCCCGCTGCAACCCGAGCGGGTCACAGTCGTCGGCGAGCGCCCCGAGGCGGGTCCGGAGCGTCCTGAGTTCCGGCACGCTTGCGAGCCCGACCGCTGCGCCGGCCTCAGCCCGGCGCAGGTGCTTGCTGCCCTCGACGGTGTCGATTCCCAACGCGAACCCGACCGTCGCAGTCCTCAGCACCGCCAGGTCGTCGTAACGCCGGGCCGGCCCGCCGGTCAACGTCGCGAAGATGCCTTCGGCGCCCACCCCGTGCAGGTAGGGATAGAGCAGCATCGCGCCGGCATACCGGCACCGATGCGTGCCGGAGCCGATCCGAGACGATCCGGTGAACGCTGGGGTGAACTGATCTGCAGGTTCGGCCGGCTCGGGCTCGGGCTCGCGCTCGGGCACCACGGGTTCACCCATCGCCTGGCCGGGCGGCTCTTCGGTGGGCTCTTCGGTGGTCGCGGGCAGGATCTGCTGCACCGCGGCGGGACCCATCCGTGCGAGTAGTTCACTGATCACCGAACGGGCCACCCCGAACCGGTCGGCGATCGCCTGCTGGGTCCACCCGGCCGATGCCCATTCTCGGGCCTGCGTGACCTGTCGACCGGACAGCTTGGGCGGTCGACCAAGGCGGCGCACCAACCCAGCCGAACCCTCAGCGCGGGCCCGGCTACGCAAGATCGACACGTATGTCGCCGTCAACCCGAACGCGGCAGCGACAACCTTGACCGGCTGCTTGGCGTCGGTCAACGCCACGATCGCCAGGTTCCTCATCCCGATGTCGTCACTGTCGTAGCGGTAGACCAACACCCGACCGAAGGTCACCAGACACTGCCCGTCGCTGATCAGCAGGCGCAGATCGCTACGATCGGGCATCCCCTCCAACTCGACCTGATCCACCTCACCATCCTAGCAGATCATATCGACTTTCCGACGGACCGAGTCAAAGAAAAAGCCCTGATCACAGGGCCAACCGGTCAGCTACTTCCGGAGGTCTGAGACTCATCGCCGACGTCGGCCGGGTTGTGACGGCCGAACATGAACGCGATCATGGAGGGGGTGCAGCGCTCGCAGGATCCTCGACGGCCTGTCATCGGCTGACGGCCACGAGCTCCATCAGCCGGCCAGCCCGCCGCGGTCGTTCGACGACAGGTGCTCGAACGTCTCACCCGTCGCGGTGATGGTCCTCGTGATGTCGCGGCCCCCGTAAACCCAGTAGATACGCATCAATCCGTCACCGCGGTTGAGGAACCGGTGGGGCACTCCGGCCGGCACCCACGTGGCCTCGCCCGCGACGAGGTCGAAGGTCTCATCGCCGATCTCGGCCGTCGCCAACCCTTCGAGGATGAGGACGGACTCCTCGACGTTGTGGCTGTGCAACGGCAGCCCGGTGCCGACGGCGAACTGCGTCTGCCCGGTGGTGACTCCATTGGTCGCGCAGTTCCACTTACCCACGTACGGGACCGTGACGACGCCGTTCCCACGGTCGAACGGCTCGACGGACGTGGGGTCGATGAGCAGGTTGGGGGCGGCGGGATGCGGTCGTGACATGTCGGTCTCCACGGTCAGGGGTGAGTTGTCGGGCTGAGGAGCTTGCGAACGACGTACGGCGTGACACCCCCGTGCCGGTAGTAGTCGAGCTCGCGAGGTGTGTCGAGCCGGGCGTGCATGTCGAACCTGCGGCCGTCGGCAATGACGGTGACGGCCGCAGCTCGCGTGTCCGGTGTGAGGTCGTCGAGGCCGACGACCGTGAAGGACTCGAAGCCTGTGAGCCCGAGGGTCTCGGCGGTCTCGCCCGGGAGGAACTCGAGCGGCAGGATCCCCATCCCGATGAGGTTGGAGCGGTGGATCCGTTCGAACGACTCGGCGAGGACTGCCTTGACGCCCAAGAGGGCCGGTCCTTTCGCGGCCCAGTCCCGGGACGAGCCGCTTCCGTAGTCGCGGCCGGCGATGATGACCAGCGGCATTTCCGCGCGTCGATAGTCCATCGCGGCATCGTAGAGGCTCACGATCTCGCCGGTGAGATGGTGATGCGTCCGTCCGCCCTCGACCCCGGGGACGAGCTGGTTGTGCAGGCGCACGTTGGCGAATGTGCCACGCATCATGACCTCGTGGTTGCCCCGCCGCGAGGCGTACGTGTTGAGCCCGAAGCGTTCCACACCGAGCCCCGTGAGATACTGCCCCGCCGGGCTGTTCAGCGTGATCGCGCCGGCCGGTGAGATGTGGTCGGTGGTCACGGAGTCGCCGAGCTTGACCAGCACCCGAGCCGACTCGATGTCCGACAGCGGTCGAGGCGTGGGGGACATCCCGTCGAGGTAGGGAGCCAGGCGCAGGTACGTCGAGGAGTCGTCCCAGGCGAACGTCTCTCCGTCCGGCGCGACGAGAGCCCGCCAGCGGTCATCGCCGGAGAAGACGTCGGAGTAGGCAGCGGCGAACATCTCGGCATCGATGGTGGAGTCGATGAGGTCCCGGACCTCACGGGAGTCCGGCCAGATGTCGGCGAGGTAGACCTGCCGACCGTCGGACCCGGTGCCCAGGGGGTCGCGGACGAGGTCGATGTCCATCGTGCCCGCCAGCGCGTACGCCACGACGAGCGGCGGCGACGCGAGGTAGTTCATCCTGATGTCGGGGTTGATGCGCCCGTCAAAGTTGCGGTTGCCCGACAGGACGGAGACGACGCTCAGGTCATGGCTGTTGACGGCCTCGCTCACCTCGTCGATGAGCGGCCCCGACGCCCCGATGCAGGTCATGCAGCCATACCCCGTGAGGTGGAAACCGAGCTCCTCGAGGTACGGCGTGAGGCCGGCATCGTCGAGGTAGTCCGTGACGACCCGTGAGCCTGGCGACAGGCTGGTCTTCACCCACGGCCTGCTGCTCAGACCCCTCTCGACGGCCTTCTTGGCCAGCAGCCCGGAAGCGACCATGACGCTCGGGTTCGACGTGTTCGCGCACGAGGTGATCGCGGCGATGGCCACCGTCCCGTGGTCGAGGAGGTGCGGTTGCCCGTCGAGGGTGACCTCGACCTCCCGACGCGGCCGGTCGGGCAGCGGCCCCCGGCAGTCGAGGGGGTCACGATCCGGCTCGGGGGTGTCCGTGTCCACGGCCGGCGGATCACTGGCCGGGAACGACTCGATGGAGGCTTCGTCCGCCCTGGAGACCACACCGGTCTGGTCCTCCGGAAGTCCGAGGATCTCGGGCAGTACGCGGCGGAAGTCCCGTTGCGCGTCGGTGAGCCTCACTCGGTCCTGTGGGCGACGCGGACCGGCGAGCGACGGGACGACGATGCCCAGGTCGAGCTCCACCACCTCGGAGTATCGCGGGGCCAGGTCCGGCTCGTGCCACAGACCCTGGTGACGGGCGTAGGCCTCGACGAGCTCGACGGTGTGCTGCGGGCGGCCGGTGAACCGGAGGTAGCGCAGCGTCTCCTCGTCGATCGGGAAGTAGGCGCAGGTGGAGCCGAACTCCGGGCTCATGTTCGCGATGGTCAGCCGGTCGGGGAGCGGGGTGGCGGTGACCCCGGGACCGTGGAACTCGACGAACTTCCCGACGACGCCGTGATGGCGCAGCATCTCAGTGATCGTCAGGACGAGATCGGTCGCGGTCGCCCCCTCGGGGAGCTCGCCGTGGAGCCGGAACCCGACGACGCGCGGCAGCAGCATGGACAGCGACTCCCCCAGCATGACGGCCTCCACCTCGATGCCACCGACCCCCCAACCGAGCACACCGAGCCCGTTGACCATCGTCGTGTGGGAATCAGTGCCCAGGCAGACGTCGGGGAAGGCCCAACCCTCGTCGGCGGTGACGACCCTGGCGAGGTACTCGCAGTTGACCTGGTGCATGATCCCGGTGCCGGGCGGGACGACGGCGAAGTCCTTCAGGGTCTGCTGACCCCACTTGAGGAATTGGTACCGTTCGGCGTTCCGGCTGTACTCGATCTCGGCGTTGCGGGCGAAGGCGTCCCGGGTGCCGAAGACGTCGGCGATGACCGAGTGGTCGATGACGAGTTCGGACGGGATCTGCGGGTTGACGAGGGCCGGGTCCCCGCCGAGGGCGTGCACGGCCTCCCGCATCGTGGCGAGGTCGACCACCGCGGGTACGCCGTTGGTGTCATGGAGGAACGCCCGTGAGGGGCTGAGGTCGAGCGCCTTGCCGTGGTCCGGGCTTCCACCCCAGTCCAGGAGGAGCCTGACCTGCTCCGCGGTGACCCTCTCCCCGTCCTCGTGCCGGAGCAGGTTCTCCAGGACGATGCGCAGGCTGTACGGCAGGGGCTGGACTTCGAGCCCCGCGAGGCTGTGAATCGCATAGGTATCCGGCCCGACCCGGAGCTCTTCGCGGGTTGCGAAGGAGTCCAGGCCCCGGATCTGACTGGGCCTGACCAAGAGTCACCCCCTCCCGTCGGCCTGGGCCTCGTCGACCTCGGCCGCATCGACCTGGCCCACTTCGGGCAGGTCGTCGGGGAAGGCGGGCGTGGCGAAGGTGTTGACGTGGCCCCCGTCGGGTACGCATCGGGCGACGACCTCCCGCCAGGCGGCGTAGTGGGGAGCACCGCGGTGGCCCACCTGGAAGGCGTGCTCGTCGGCGTAGATCTCGTACAGGAGGACCTCGTCGTCGACGCGGCTCCGGTGGATGTCGAACCGCAGACATCCCGGCTCGTCGCGAAGCGAACTTCGCGCGTTGATGCGCAAGCCCTCGAGAAACTCCTCCATCTTGCCGGGGAGCACGGTGAACTTCACGATGACGGTGAGCATCAGACAACAACCTCCGAGATGATTCGGTCGAACGAGACACCGCAGGATCCGCCCAGCTCGCGCAGGTCGGCCACGGTCTGGTCGGGGAGCCGTACGCCGCCGTCGCGGCGCCGAGCGGCCTCGGCGCGGACCTCGATCTCCCCCGGGTAGAAGATCTCCTCGACCCCGGTTGCCCGGGGGACGGACTTGGTGCGGGCGATGAGGTCGTCGATCCGGGCGTCGAACTCCTCGCGGGGCAGCAGCGCGTCGATGCGGATCGCGACGACGAGGTGCCCGCAACGGCTGGGGCGGTCGGGCACGTACGGGCCCGCGACGTCGGTGGCGATGCCGGATCCGGTGAGGACACCGGAGAGGACGTCCATGAGGAAGCTGATGCCGTAGCCCTTGTGCCCGGCCATCGGCGCGATGAGGCCCGCGATGGCAGCGTGCGGGTCGGTGGTCGGCGCGCCGTCCTCGTCGAGCGCCCAGGTCTCGGGGATCGACTCGCCGCGCTGCGCCGCGGCATAGACCTTGCCCCGCGCGACACCGGTGTTGGCGATGTCGAGAACCACCGAGGGGTGATTGCCGCCCGGGGTGGCGATCGACCACGGGTTCGCGCCCACGGTCTTCTCAGTGCCGCCCCACGGGGCCATGGCCGGGCTCCCGTTCGTCGTGAGGATGCCGACGCACCCGGCGTCCGCCATACGTCGGGTCCAGTACCCGGCCGTACCGAAGTGGTTGCTGTTACGCACCGCGACGACACCGACCCCGTGCTCGTTGGCGCGCGAGACCGCTTGGGTGCAGGCCCGCTCGACGACAACCTGGCCGACCCCGTCGTGACCGTCCATGACGGCCACCGCCCCGAGGTCGCTCACCAACGTCGGAGCGGTGACGGGGGCCATGACGCCCGATCGCAACCGGGCGGCGTACCAGGCTAGGCGCAGCATCCCGTGCGACTCGTGGCCCCAGAGGTCAGCGACGACGAGGCTGTCGGCCACGAGCTCGGCGTCGTGCTCCGGCACCCCCAGGTGGCCGAGCACGCGGGCGCCGAACGTGGTCAGCCGGGTGGGGTCGACGACGGTGCTCACCGGGGAAACCTCCGCGCCAGGGACTCGACCTCGTCCGCGGTGAGTGGTCGGCTGGGCTGCCCACGCAGCAGGAAGAAGAGTCGGGCCGTCTCCTCGAGCTCCTCCGCGGCATCGGCTGCAGAGGCAAGGTCTGCCGCGGACACGACGGGCCCGTGGTTGGCGAGCAGGAAGCTGGCGGACCGCCGAGCGGCGTCCTCGGCGAGACCTTCGACGCCGACGTCGCCCGGCGCGTGATACGGCAGCAGCGGGAGGGTGCCGACCCGCATGGCGTAGTACGCGGTCAGCGGGGGCAACACGTCGACCGGGTCCACGTCGGACAGGCAAGACACCGCGACGGCGTACGTGGAGTGCAGGTGGACGACGCCGCCCGCGTCGGGGCGAGCCCGATAGACCGCCGCATGAAGGAAGGCCTCCTTCGTCGGTGGTGGGCCCGCGACGTGGCGCCCGTCGAGGTCGATCACGGACAGCCCCTCGACGGTCAGCGACCCGAGGCTGACCCCGGTGGGGGTGACGACGACGGTGTCACGGCTGCGCACGGACAGGTTCCCGGTGCGACCGTGGGTCTTGAGCCGGGCGAACAGGGAGGCGCCGACGTCGACCACCTGTCCGCCGAGCGCCGGTTCGACGGTGACGGTCACGGGACCACCTCCGTCGCAGCGCGGACCAGCAGATCGGGGTCGCCGAAGTTGCCGGACTTGAGCAGCAGCGCGAGGGGACGGTCCGGTGCCACGCACCACGGGACACCGCGGGCAGCCTCGTGCGCGACCACGACACGGTCGAGGCCGAGGGCCCGCACCACGGCGCCCGAGGTCTCACCCCCGGCGACGACGAGGCGGCGGGCCCCCTGGGCGACGGCTTCGGTCGCCAGCACGCCCAAAGTGCGTTCGAGATGGGCTGCAGTGTCGGGGCCCATGGCCGCGCGGGCCGCCGCGCGGTCCTCCGCGGAGGCCGTCGCGTAGACAAGGACCGGCGCCCGGTCGAGGTGCCCGCGCAGCCACACCAGCGCACGCTCGAGCATCTCGGCCGGGTCCGGGACCGCAACCGGATCGAGCCGATACGAGTGCATCTGCGCCGACGCCTTCGCCACCTGCTCGAGCGTGGCGGCCGAGCTGGACCCCGCGAGTACGACGGCAGGGCCCGCGGGCAACGCGGCGCCGAGGTCGTCGGCGGGCGTCGACCCTCCGGCCAGCAGGCTCCCGAGCGCACCCGCCAGGCCGGCGCCCCCCGTGAGGAGCCGTAAGCCGGAGGCAGCGGCGGCAACGGTCTGCAGGTCCGCATCATCAACCGCGTCCACCACGACATGCCGGACGTGGCGACTGCCGAGTTCCTCAAGCCTCGCGGCGGTCGCGTCGACACCCGCGCGGACCAGCTGCAACGGCAGGAGCCCGACCAGCCCGTCGGTCTGGTGCTGGAGGACCCGCGTGATCAGCGGATCCGTCATCGGGGTGAGCGGGTGGTTGCGCATCGACGTTTCGCTCAGCAGTGAGTCACCGACGAACAGGTAACCCTGGTACATCGTGCGCCCGTGCTCCGGGGAGGCCGGGCAGATGACCGTGGTCCGCTCCCCCATCGCCGCGAGCAATGCGTCGGCAACCGGGCCGATGTTGCCCTCCGTCGTGGAGTCGAACGTCGAGCAGTACTTGAAGTACACCAGTTCGACGCCACTGCGACGCAGCCACGCCAGGCAGTCCAATGACTCGGCCACGGCCTCGTCGACCGGTATCGTACGGGTCTTCAGGGCGATGACGACCGCGTCGGTCGCCGGTGCCGGGGTGTCAAGCGTGGGCGGGCCGAAATGCAGCGTGACCGTAAGGCCACGCCGACGCAGCGCGGCGGCCACGTCGGTGCCGCCGGTGACGTCGTCCGCGATGCAGCCGAGCATCATCGGTGATCAGCCCCGAGTAGCGCCGCAAGTGTCGCAGCCGCGAGGTGCGGCCCGCTGAGCACAGGTACGCCGACCGCGTCAGCGACCTGCGCGACGACGGGCGCGAGGGAGTACTGGGCGAGCACGACGACGTCGGTGTCGTCCAGCGCGCGCGCGGCATCGGCGAGGACACGGCCCAGCCGTTCCATGTCGCCCGCGTCCGACGCCTCCTTCGCCGCAGCCACGACGACGGTGGCGACCGTGGTGTCCAGGCCGGACGCCGTGAGCTTCGCTCGGAGACGCTCGCGGCTGTCCTTCGCCGCGGGCTCCAGGGAGGCCAGGACCGTGACGCGGCTCACCCCCAGCCGTCCCACCTCGTCGAACATCGCCTGGTCCGAGGCGAGCACCGGCACCGGGTGGGAGACGGCACCCGCGACCGGGCCGTACATGGAACAAGCGAGCTGGACGGCATCGGCGCCCGCGTCGACGGCGTACCCGATGAGCGACGTCATCCGCTCCCGGAGCGGACCGGTGAGCCCGCCCTGGCGCTCCGCGTCCCTGACCAGCCGGTCGTCGAGCAGGTGCCACACGTCGGCACTCGGAAACCCCTCGGCAAAGGCCGACGAGACCGGGGACATCGTAGCCGCGCTCGCGTTGATGACGGCGACGACTGGTGTGCTCACTGGACCTCCTTCACGGTTGGTGACGCGCTGGTCAGCGTGCGGTGTCGATGGCACCGACCACGGCCGCGGTGAACTCCGAGCAGCTCGCCGTCCCGCCGAGGTCGCGGGTGGACGTGCCGCCGCGAACGGTCACCGCGACCCCGTCATCGATGCGACGGGCCGCCTCCGCGAGCCGGGAGTCATCGTGCCGGGCGGCGAGCCAGTCGAGGAGCATGGCACTGGACAGTTGCATGGCGATGGGGTTGGCCAGGTCCCGTCCGGCGATGTCCGGAGCGGACCCGTGGGCGGCCTGTGCCATCGCGTGCGTGTCAGAGGAGTTCAGCGACGGCGCGATGCCGAGCGACCCGGCGATCTCGCCGGCCAGGTCGGACAGGATGTCGCCGAACATGTTCTCCGTGACGATGACGTCGAAGTCGTCGGCGCGGCGGACGAGGTGCACGGTCATCGCGTCGATGTGGAAGTCGTCGACCTCGATCTGCGGGTACTCCCGCGCGACCTCGCGGCAGACGTCGCGGAAGAGACCGGTGGTCATCTTGAGCACGTTCGCCTTGTGGACGATGGTCACCTTGTTGCGGCGACGGGTGGCGAGCTCGAACGCCACCCGGGCGATCCGTTCCGTCGCGGCGCGGGTGATGATCCCGTGCATGATGGCGACGTCCGCCGTCGGCATCATCTCCCCAGTGCCGGCGAAGGTGTTCCGGTCGGCGTAGAAGCCCTCGGTGTTCTCGCGGGCGATGACGAGGTCCGTGCCCGGGACGATCGCCTTGCCACCCTCGAAGGCCTTGGCCGGGCGGATGTTCGCATACAGGCCGAAGTGCTTGCGCACCGTCCCCGACGGGTTGAGCAGGCTGCGGTGCGGCTCGGGGTAGGAGACGCTGTCGTGCGGGCCTAGCAACCACCCGTCAAGGCCCTCAAGGGTCGTGAGTGTGACTTCCGGGGTGTGCACCCCGAACTCCTCCAGAGCGGCCGCCCCGAACGGGAGCTCGTGCCACTCGATCGCATCGACCCCGGCCCGCGCGATGGCCGCATCGACCACCGCGACGGACGCCGTGACGATCTCCGGTCCGATCCCGTCCCCCGCGAGGACGCCTAGTCGGTAGCTGCCCATGGCGGGAGCCGCCGTGGGCACAGGGTCGGCGTCGTGCTCAGCGGTTGACGACAATCAGATCACGCTCCTCGTTGCTCAGCTTGACTTCTTCGGCGTACAGCAGTGCGCTCGCGGGTTCGAACGTCAGTTGAACGTCCCCGCCCCGCAACGGACGTTGGCTCTCGACCCGCACGATCTGTTTACCCAGGCGCACGTCGTACTCGTAGCGCGAACCCACGAACGAAGTGGTCAGCACCTTCGTGCTCACCCGGTTGATCTCGGACCCGGCCGGCCCGGTCGGTACGACCTCGAGCATCTCCGGCCGGAGCGCGACGGTGACCCTCTCACCCGGGGAGGTGCTGAACGGCCGGTGGACCTCGACGAGCTCGCCGTTGTCCAGGCGCACGGTGTGGTGGTTGCCGTCGGTGGTCTCGACCTTCCCCGGGAGGAAGTTGCACCGACCGATGAAGGCGGCGACCTCGGGAGTGGCCGGGGTCTCGTAGATCGTGTGCGGGTCGGCGACCTGGAGCATCCGACCCTCGGACATCACAGCGATGCGGTCACTGAGCGCCAGCGCCTCCTCCTGGTCGTGGGTAACGTAGACCGTGGTGATGCCCAGATCTACCTGGAGGCGCTTGAGCCAGCTCCGCGCCTGCTCGCGGAGCTTCGCGTCGAGGTTCGACAGGGGCTCGTCCAGGAGCAGGATCGTCGGCGAGTAAGCCAGCGAGCGGGCCAGGGCGACACGCTGCTGCTGCCCACCGGACAGCTGGTGCGGGTAACGGTGGCCCAGGCCGGCGAGTCCGACCTTGTCCAGCGCCTCGTGGATGCGCTGGCGCTGCTCGGCCTTGGGAACCTTCCGGATACTCAGTGGCAGCGCGAGGTTCTTCTCGACCGTCATGTGCGGCCACAGCGCATAGGACTGAAACACCATCCCGAGGTTCCGCTCCTCGGGAGGGAGGAAGACCCCGGCTTCGGTGTCGACATAGGTGGTGTCGCCCACCGTGATCCAGCCCGCGGAGGGCTCCTCGAGGCCGGCGATGCAATTGAGAGTGGTGGACTTACCGCATCCGCTCGGCCCGAGGAGGGTGAAGAACTCACCGTCCTTGATGTCGATCGAGACGCCCCTCAGGACCTTGTTGCCCTCGAACTCCTTCGACAGGCCCTGAACAGTCAGGTCAGGCATGGTGCTTTCCCTTCAACAACCAGTTCGCGATAGCAACGATCAGGGCCGTGAGAGCAATCTGCATGGCGGCGATGGCGGCGACCGCCCCGGCATCCCCCTGAGTCCAGAGCGAGAGCATCATCGTGCCGAAGATCTGGGTGTCCGCGTTGCTGAGGAAGACCGCCGCTGAGTATTCCTTGAGCATGAGGACGAAGCCGAGGATGACGGCGCCGACGAAGGCGGGGACGAGGAGCGCGCGCAGGACCCTGAAGAACGTCATGAGCCAGTCGGCACCGGACACCCTCGCGGCCTTGTCGAGCTCCTCCCCGACCTGCATGAGCGCCGGGGCCATGGATCCGAAGGCGCTCGGCAGCGCGCGCAGCCCCAACGCGATGATGAGCGCCCACAGCGTCCCCTGGATCGCGACACCGATGCCGAAGGGTGCGTAGGCGAACGCCCAGAAGAAGCCCAGGCCGAGGACGATGCCCGGGATGGACTGGGGGATCAGGCAGATGTACTCGACGATCCGGCCGAAACGGAAGGTGGACCGCCTTGCGACGATCACCGCGAGTACGGCGATGACGCTCATGATCACCGCACCGACCGCCGCGACGATCAGGCTGTTCCAGATCGACTTCACGTAGGCGTCGATCGTGAAGATGGTCGCGTAGTTGTCCGTGGTGATGAACTCGAGCGGCGACCGCAGGGGGGTGAAGATCCGGGTGAACGAGCGGATCACGAGCCCGGCGATCGGGATGAGGGCGCCGAAGATGACGTAGAACGCGATGAACCCGACGACGACCCATTTCAACCACCCGAGATCGAGCGGCCGAAGACGCGTCGCCTTGCCACGCACGGAGACGAAGCGAGCGCCGTTCTTCAAGAGCTTGGCCTGGACGAAGACCAGGCTGAGAGTGACGAGCAAGATGATGGTCGATGCCGCGCCGAGGACCGTGTAGTCGGGGTTGATCGACTGGATACCGTTGCGGTAGAGGAACGTCGAGAAGACGTCGATGTTGACCGGCTGGCCGTAGAGCAAGGGGACGCTGAGTGTCTCGACCGACATCGAGAAGACGAGGATGGAGCTGTAGACGATCGGCGGTCGCATCATCGGCAGCACGATCTGTCGGATGGTGCGGAAGGGTCCCGACCCACAGATCTGAGCCGCCGACTCCAGCGACGCGTCCGACTGCCGCAGCGCGTTGGCGCAGAAGACGTAGGCGATCGGTGCCAGCGCCACGGCCTCGGTCATGGCCATCCCCGGCAGGGTGTACAGCGACCAGGGCACCTCGCCGAAGATCCCACGGACCCAGACGCTCACGAAGCCGGCCGGACCGTACATCATGATCCAGCCGAAGCCGAGAACCAGGGACGAGATGAAGAACGGCCACTGCATGGTGAAGGCGAAGAACCTGCTGCCGGGCAGATCGGTCCGGGTCACAGCGATGGCGATCGGGACCGCGATGACCAGCGAGAAGATCGTCGTCAAGGACGCGAAGACGAACGTGTTGAGGACGACGATGCCGAACCTGGCCTGGGTGAACAGCTCGACGTAGCCGTTCAGGGTGAACACTCCGCCCTCCTCGTAGAGGGGGCGGTCGACCAACGCCTGCCAGACCGTCGGGACGATCGGAGCCAGGACCAGCAGCGCCACCACCGCCAGCACTGCGTACTGCACGACCAGGTCACGCCCGATGCCGAGGGGACGGCGATACCTCGGAGGTTCGTACGCGGTGCCTTGGTCCTCAGAGCTCCGCGGTGGAGCGGTGGCGGCTGCTGCCATGTTGTCCGACTCCGATCTTCCGGACGCCGGGACCTACTGGCCCATGTACCCGTAGAAGCGGTCGAGGAACTCGTTGATGACGTCCTCCGGGTAGACCTCGTACGGGACGAAGACGATGTTGTCCTCGCCGACGATGTCTGCGATCTCCTGGTAGGTGTGAATGCCTTCCCCTGCCTCGACACCTTCCCGGTAGGACGCGAGGCCACCCTCAGCCACGGCCTGCTGTCCCTCCTGAGACATCACGAAGTCCAGGAGGAGCTTGGCCGTCGCGGGATGCGGTGCACCCTCGACGATCCCGATCCCACGCGGGAGCACGACGGTCCCGTCGTCGGGGTAGACGGCCTCGACCAGGCCACCGCTGCCCTCGACGGCGGGGAACGACGACCCGCTGATGAGGAAGCCGGCGACATACTCACCGGAGATGAGCTTCTCGGTCATGGTGCCCGAGGAGGTCTCAGGCCTGGAGACCGGGAGGATTGCCTCGTACGAGTCCCAGGCCCCTTCGGTGGCCTCGATGAAGTTGTAGTTGATCGTGAACCCGAAGGAGCTCTCCGGGTCCCGGATCTCGATCTTGTCCGTGAACCTGTCAGGGTCCGCGGCGACCATCTCCGCGAGGTGCGCGATCCCGGTGGGCGCCTCGTCCATCAGGGCGGTGTTGTAGATGAGCAACATGGGGTCGGTCGACATCGCGTACACGTTCGGCAGGAGCTCGGCGTAGTCGGGCAGCTCCGCCGCTTCCGGCGATTCGTATGCCATGAGGGCGCCGTCCGTCTCGGCGAACTCGGCCCACGCGCCGGTCGCGTTCGACACGGCGAGGTCGACGGTGACGTTGCCGGTGGCCTGCTCGGACAGGGTCCGCTGGAACACCTCGTCGCTGTCGAGGTTGTTGGCCGAGACCTTCTCCGCCCAGTCGTACTTCTCCTGGAACGCGGCGAAGATCGGAGCCCAGTTCTCCTGCGAGGTGTTCGACTGGATGACGAGCTCTCCACCCTCGGCCTTCGACGCCTCGATGATGTCGGAGTAGTTCTCGGGGTAGTAGTCAGGGAGCTCGATGCCCCAGGTAGACCCCCCGTCGTCGGTGCTGGGCTCTGGCGTCTCGCCGCCGCCACTGCATGCTGCGACCGCCAGGAGCACCAGCGCTCCGGTGGCTGACAGGGCCAGCTTGGACCCTGCCCTGCGGGGACTGAACAAGGATGACTTCATTGGGATTGCCCCTCACGCCGTGATGGATGTGTCCCTGGACACCAGTGTTCGGGAGGTAACCCGGGACACCAATGTCCAGGATGTGACCCGTGAGACGCTAGAGGTTATAGCCTATGACTGTCAACGGGCTGTATTGCGGAGCGGGCGGCCCGAGGTAGGACGAACCGTCGACCAGATCGGGCAGGCTGTAGCCGTGTTGTGCGTACTCGGCCCTCGATCCGGTAGGTTATAACGGTTGCGTAACAACCATGAAGGAGGCGAGATGTCGGACCACGAGCCGCGGTCGTACGCGACCAAGAGCGACTTCGCCTACACCCGTCTGCGCGAGGGGATCCTCGCCGGAACGTTCGCACCCGGCGCGGTCCTGCAGCAGAGCATGCTCGCCAAGACGATCGGCATCAGCACCACCCCGCTGCGCGAAGCGCTGCGGCGCCTCATGAGTGAGGGGCTGGTGGAGCTCGACGCGCATCGGGACGCCCGGATCACGCCCCTGACCCTCGAGGAGGCCCGTGACCTGATCGAGCTCCGGTTGTCGTTGGATCCGTTGGCGGCCTCGCTCGCCGCCCAGCGTCGTACGAGGGACGACATCCGCAACATGCGCGAGCGCTTCGAGTTCAACGAGCCGTTGACGAACAATCCCACGGTCGCCAAGCTGACAACCCATCGTGTGTTCCACCAGGCCATCTACGAGGCTTCCCACAACGAGCTGCTCATCGCCACGCTCAACGGCCTCTGGGACAAGGCCGACCGCTACCGCCGGTTGGGTCTCAACGTGCCGCGGACGGCGGAGGAGCGCGCCGTGAAAGCCAGGGAGCACCGAGAGCTGCTGGAGGCCGTCATCCGCGGCGACAGCGAGGCGGCCTCCCAGGTCATGGTGGAGCACATCACGACGAGCCTCGGAGCCCGGGCTGCCAGCCACCTGGGCGCCGAGGTCACGCCGACGCTCGCCCCGCTGGCCTGAGACGGGCAGGACATCGAGTCCGTGGGAGTCGAACCGCCGCAGCGCTGGCTCGTCCCGTTCTACGTCAATGTCCTGGCGATCCAAGTCGTCATCTTCGTGCTCCGGCCCACGGCCGTCTACCGGGCGATCGAGCTCGACGTACCCACCGTCTGGCTGGGCGCGCTGGGCGCCAGCTTCGCAGTGGTGCCGCTGATCCTCGCCGTGCCCAGCGGTCAGGCCACCGACCGGTTCGGTGAACGTCGCGTCATGATCGCGGGCGCCACGCTCACGACGGTGGCCTGCGTGGCGTTCTGGCTGTTCGCCGAGAACGTCTGGTGGCTGCTCGCGGCCTGCATGTGCCTCGGAATGGGGCACCTGGGCTGCGTGGTGGGCCAGCAGGCTCTCGTGGCCAACCGGACACAACCGAGTCGCTACGACGTCGCCTTCGGCCGCTACGCCTTCGCCGCCTCGGCCGGGCAGACCGCCGGCCCCCTCGTCATTGTGCTGTTCGCCGACGACCGCGCAATCCCGGACACCGGCGCGATCTTCGGCTGGTCCACCGCTGCGTGCCTGGTCCTACTGGTCAGCTCGCGCCTTGCCCCGCGGTCGGGTCAGAGCGACCCGCGATCGATGCCCGGCTCGGGATCGACGCGGCAGCTCATGCGACGCCCAGGCATGCTGCGTGCACTGATGGTCAGCAGCATCGTGCTGGCTGCCGTGGACATCACGCTCATCTATCTGCCGGTCCTCGGAACCGAGCGCGGCATCTCGGCCGGTGTCGTAGGCATCCTGCTCGCCGCTCGAGCAGCAACCTCCATGGTCTCGCGGTTCTTCCTGGGACAGCTTGCAACGCGACTAGGTCGGCAGCGGTTGCTGACCGGCAGCATCGGGATAGCCGCCGTGAGCACGGCGCTCGTCGCGGTGCCGACGCCGATGTGGGTCCTAGTCCTCGCCGTCGCGCTCCTGGGTCTGGGACTGGGCTGCGGTCAGCCGCTGACCATGTCGTGGCTGGCCGAGTCCGCACCCCCGGGGCTGCGCGGTCGTGCGATGTCCCTGCGCCTGACCGGCAACCGGTTGGGTCAGGTCCTCGTGCCGTCGCTCGTCGGCACGCTGGCTGTGGCCGCCGGCGCTGCCGGCGTCTTCTGGCTCACCGCTCTCGGACTCGCTTCGGTCGGGGTGGCCTCACGCGGCGTTCAACGTGCAGGTGGTCAACCGGACGGCCCGCTTGCACCCTCCTGACCGATCACTCATCCACCGAAGGAGAACCCATGTCCCACACCACGACCGCAGATCTGCACGATGCGCATGGGCCGACGCTCATCACCTGTAGCACGCCGTTCCGCCAGTACGGTGGCCGAAGCCGGTTTCACGGCGAGGTTGTCACCGTTCGGAGCCATGAGGACAACGCTCTCCTGAAGGAGATCGTCCTCGAGCCGGGCCACGGCCGGGTCATTGTCGTCGATGGCGATGGCTCGCTCCACTGCGCCATGCTCGGCGACAGCATGGCGTCGACGGCCGCGGCCAACGGCTGGGAGGGACTGATCATCAACGGAGCGGTACGGGACAGTGCCGCGCTGGCGCAGGTCGACATCGGCATCAAGGCCCTGGGGACGAACCCACGTCGCTCCCACAAGCACGGCACTGGCGAACGCGACGTACCCGTAGCCATTGGAGGCGCCGTGTTCACGCCCGGTGCCACCGTCGTCAGCGACGAGGACGGGATCGTGGTTCTTCCCAAGGAAGCGTCGTCCAGCGACGCGAAGCCTCGACACTGAACCCACCGTCATCGGCAGCGACCGCGGGCCACCCCGAAGGAATGGCCCGCCGTGACGCTCAGCCGGAGCGGCCGGACCGCTGATCTGGTCGGATCAGAAGTCCATGCCGCCCATGCCGCCGCCGTCGCCACCGGGCATCGGCGACGACTTCTCGGGCTTGTCCACGACGATCGCCTCGGTGGTGAGGAACAGCCCAGCGATCGAGGCCGCGTTCTGCAGAGCAGAACGGGTCACCTTGACCGGGTCGTTGACACCCGCGGCGAGCAGGTCCTCGTACACACCGGTCGCGGCGTTGAGGCCGTGACCGGCGGGCAGGTTGCGGACCTTCTCCGCCACGACGCCGCCCTCGAGCCCGAGGTTGTCGAGCACGGCCTTGCCGGCCTGGATGAGCGCGACGCCACCACCGGCGACGATGCCCTCCTCGACCGCAGCCTTGGCGTTGCGGACGGCGTCCTCGATGCGGTGCTTGCGCTCCTTGAGCTCGACCTCGGTGGCCGCGCCCGCCTTGACGACGGCAACGCCGCCGGCGAGCTTGGCGAGGCGCTCCTGGAGCTTCTCGCGGTCGTAGTCCGAGTCCGAGTTCTCGATCTCGGCGCGGATCTGGGCGACCCGGCCGGCGATCTGCTCGGCGTCACCGAGGCCCTCGACGATCGTGGTCTCGTCCTTGGTGACGACGATCTTGCGGGCCTGACCGAGCGACTCAAGACCGGCGTTCTCCAGCTTGAGACCGACGGTCTCGGAGATGACCTGACCACCGGTGAGGATGGCCATGTCCTGCAGCATCGCCTTGCGACGGTCACCGAAGCCGGGAGCCTTGACGGCCAGCGACTTGAAGGTGCCCTTGATCTTGTTGACGACGAGGGTGGCCAGGGCCTCGCCCTCGATGTCCTCGGCGATGATGAACAGCGGCTTGCCGGACTGGATGACCTTCTCCAGCAGCGGCAGCAGGTCCTTGACGTTGGTGATCTTGGACTCGACCAGCAGCACGTAGGCGTCCTCGAGGACGGCCTCCTGCCGCTCGGCGTCGGTGAGGACGGCCCCGCAGCTGAGTCGTGGAGCGGATACCGAGCACGTCGACGCCATCCAGCGCTTCGATCAGCTCCGCCTCGGTGAGCGCTCCCCCCACGGGTTCGCACGTCCCAACCGAGGTCTCGCAGCAACTGGACGCCAAGCGGGTGGACGTCTTCGAGGAGCAGCGCGCGTACCGGCGTGGTGTGGCTCATCGTGCAGGAACCGTCCAGTAGGTGCGGATGTTGGTGAACTCGCGGACTCCGGCAGCGGCCAGCTCGCGGCCGTAGCCCGACTTCTTCGTACCGCCGAACGGCACGCGAGCATCGGAGGCGGTGGTGGCGTTGATGAAGACCGCCCCGGTGGTGATGCGCTTGGCCAGCGCGACCGCGCGGCCGTCGTCGGCGGTCCACAGGCTCAGCGACAGGCCGAACGGGCTGGCGTTCGCGAGCCGGACGACGTCGGCGTCGTCTGCCGCCACAGCGATTGCGGCGACCGGGCCGAATGTCTCCTCGTCGAAGACGGGCACTCCCGGGCCCGTGACGCCGAGGACGGTCGGCTGGTAGTAGTACCCGTCGCCGTCGACGGACTGCCCGCCGGCAAGCAGGACGGCTCCCCCGACCACGGACTCGTCGACTTGCCGCTGCACAGCATCGCGCAGGTCCGCGCGAGCCAGCGGTCCGAGCTCCGTGCTGGGGTCGGTCGGGTCTCCCACCACGAGGGCCGAGGCACCCCTGACGAACAGATCAGTGAACTGCTCGGCCACGGCGGAGGCGACGATGAAGCGCTTCGCGCACACACAGCTCTGACCGGCGTTGGTGTACCGGGCCTTGACCGCGGCCGCGGCCGCGGCCGGGACGTCAGCGTCCTCGAGGACGATGAACGCGTCCGACCCGCCGAGCTCGAGGACGGACTTCTTCAACGCTCGGCCTGCCGCGGCGCCGACGGCGGCCCCCGCCCGGTTTGACCCTGTCAGGGTCACGGCAGCGATTCGGTCGTCCGCGATCAACGAGCCGGTCACCGCCGGGACGTCGGGCTCCGCGACCACGAGGGTGGTGAACAGGTGCTCTGGCAGCCCGGCGTCGACGAACAACTGCTGGAGCTCGAGGGCACTACCGGTGACGTTGGGCGAGTGCTTGAGAACCACGCCGTTCCCCGCGGTGATCGAGGGGATGGCAAACCTCATCACCTGCCAGACGGGGAAGTTCCAGGGCATGATGGCCAGCACCAGCCCGATCGGCTCGTAGCTCACCCACACATCGGCACCGTCGATCGCGACCCGCTCGTCACCGATGATCACGTCGGCGCGCTCGGCGTAGTACTCCGCGGTGACCGCCGACTTCTCGAGCTCACCGGCCGCCTCCGCGAGGGGCTTGCCCATCTCGGCGGTGATGAGAGCGGCGAAGGTCTGCTTCTGTCGCCTCAGCTCGGCAGCGAGCCGGCGCACCGCAGCGACCCTGGTGGCCAGGGACTCACTTCCCCATGCTGAGGCAGCGGCACTGCCCGTGGCCACGGCACGCTCCACCTGCTCGGGGGACCATGCGGCGTAGGTGGACAGTGTGGCGCCGGTAGCGGGGTTGACCGTGGTGATGGTGCTGGGCATGGCGGGCTATCTCCTAGTTGTGCATGCGCGGAACGTCTCGCCGGCGGCGGTCATCGTGCTGGCCTGGCTCTCGAGGATCAGGACCGACTCCTCATCGTTGCTGCTGTGCAGTGGAAGCCCCGTGCCGGGCTGGAAGCTGGTAACCGGTGATCGTGTTGTCGGCGCAGCTCCATTTTTCCAAGTACAGGGGCGGGGTGGCGACGCCGTTGCTTCATCGACCTTCAACCTTCGAGTCGCATCTCACCGACATGGCGCGCCGACACAGTCGGGCGCCCTGCCCGGGCACGCGGTGTAACTTAGCGCACACAGGTGCACATGTATGCAATGGAGGGTTCTGTGGCTCGAGCGATAGCACCGCGCGTCTCAGGCGGGGAGGTCGTCTACGCCGAGCTCAAGCGTCGGATCCTCAGCTTGGAGCTGGCGCCGGGCCAACGACTGAAGGAGGCAGAGCTCGCGGAGGGCCTCGAGGTCAGCCGAACTCCCCTGCGCGAAGCGATCAAGCTGCTCCTCGCCGAGGACCTCCTCGAGCAGCTTCCGACCGGCGGGGTCGTCGTGCCCAAGCTTGCCGTGCGCGACATCGACGAGCTGTACACCTGCCGAGCCGCTCTCGAGGCGGAGCAGGCAGCCGACGCCACCCGCAAGGCCACCGCGGCTGAGCTGTCGATCCTGACGGCGACCGTCGCGCGTAACGCGTTGCTGGTCGAGTTCGCCGATGACGCCATGGAGGTTGGCCACAGCCTGCACCAGATGATCAGTGACATCGCCGACAACACCTGGGCGATGCGGCTTCACCAACAGGTCGACGGCCATATGGCGCGCTACCGCAAGCTCACCAACTCCACCCAGGAGCGCCGGAACCAGGCACTTCAGGAGCATCGCAACATCGTCGACGCCATCACCGCCGGCGAGCCCGAGATGGCAGCGCAGGTCGCGCGTGACCACGTCCTTGCTGCCCGGGACCAAGCCATGAGCGTCATCCAGCATCTGGACTCGGTCGCGAGCTGATCACCGAAGATCTCGAACCGCCCCAGCGGGCCGTCCCCGAAGGAGACGCGGACATGACCTCGACCATTCGATCTCTCGTCGGAGAACGAGGTTCACGCGACAGGTTGCCAACGCCAGCGCTCCTCATCGATCGAGATGCTGTCGCATCGAACATCGCTGCGATGACGAGGCTCCTGTCCGGGACGAGAGTATCCCATCGGCCGCATTTCAAGGCGCACAACTGACGTTCCGCACGTCTCGGACGGGATATCTCGTTGATTAGGCCTGCTGGGTGTAGGCGCTGGGTGACAGGTCGAGTAGTTCGAGGACTTGGAGTTGCTGGCTGGTCAGTTCGGGGTGGAAGGTCTTGATGGGGGTGCCGTCGCGGTGGAGTTGGTGGCGGGTGAGGGCGGCGAAGATCTCCAGGATCCGTTCGGCCGATGGGGCCTTGCAGTCGCGGAACTCGGGGTAGAGCGCGATGTTGTCCAGGGCTGCTTGGCGCATCGCGTTGCGGACCTCGCGTTCGATCAGGGCGCAGATGAGCAGGGCGAGGAACTGGCAGCAGAACAGTGCCTCGATCCGGGCCGGGTTGTGGAGCAGTACGGGTGCGGCGTCTTGGATGGACTTGAGCAGGTGGTGGCGCCGTTCCAGGTTGGGTTGGTAGCGGTAGGCGGCGAGGACCTGGGCGTCGGAGAGGTCGAGGTCGTTGCTGATCAGCGGGAAACAGCCGTCGCTGGCGGCGTCGTAGGCGACGCGGTCCAGTGCGATGTCGGCTTGGACGCTGAAGCGGCTGGTGAGGATCTCCCGGCAGGGTCCCGGAAAGGTCACGACTTAGCAGGTCAGCAGGCATGTGAGGGCTCGTTCTGGGTCGTGGGAGTGATGTCGTAGGGCCTTGGCGATGTTGTCCCAGCCGGCCAGACGG
>Ga0209587_1000038_pt1 | contig 58607 bp, 57 predicted proteins | sample NGEPerD_2_FD_184512 | JGI IMG/M metagenome (GOLD analysis project Ga0209587, IMG submission 184512) | Arctic peat soil microbial communities from the Barrow Environmental Observatory site, Barrow, Alaska, USA - NGEE PermafrostL1-D... | ecosystem: Environmental > Terrestrial > Soil > Wetlands >...
TTTGAAGCTGGGATTAGTATTGTCTTTCTGGCGATCATCATCGATAGATTATCCCAATCGTTAGGAAACCGTTTCAAATTTCCAGAATAGGGGGCTTGAAGAATGAGTAATGCTGTTAAAGTCAAAGTCGAAAATCTAACCAAAATTTTTGGTCGCACCCCCCGTTCAGTCTTACCTCAATTAAAAAAGGGAGTCTCCAAGGAAAAGATTCTTCGGGAGACGGGGCATACGGTGGGAATTTATAATGTATCCTTTGAGGTACTTGAAGGAGAAATTTTCGTTATTATGGGTCTTTCAGGGAGTGGAAAGTCGACATTAATTCGCTGCCTTAACCTTCTGAACAAGCCAACTGATGGTCAAATATGGGTCGATAATGAAGATATTGTCCAATATGATCATAAAAAGCTTAAAGAATTTCGACAAAGTAAGGCGGCCATGGTATTTCAGCACTTTGGACTTTTCACTCATAAAACCATCATAGATAATGTGGTTTACGGACTCGAAATCAAAGGGCTCCCGCTATCAGAACGAATGGAGATTGCCCAAACCACGTTGGAAAGCGTTGGACTTAAAGGCTGGGGAGAGAAGTACCCGAACGAGTTAAGTGGTGGAATGCAACAAAGGGTGGGATTAGCCAGGGCCTTGGCTACGAATCCCGATATCCTGCTCATGGATGAACCCTTTAGTGCCCTTGATCCCCTGATTAAGCGGGAGATGCAGCAGGAATTGCTTGATATTCAGTCAAAGCTAAAAAAGACGATTATTTTTATTACCCATGATATCAATGAAGCCTTCAAACTGGGTGATCGGGTCGCTATCATGAAAGATGGAATCATCGAACAAATTGGCACCCCCGATGATATTTTAGCGGCACCCAAGAACGATTACATTCAAAAATTCGTTCAAGATATTGACCGCTCGAGAGTTCTACAAGCAAAAAATATTATGTTTAAGCCCTCGGCGCTCATCTCTGTGAAGGATGGGCTAAAGGTTGCGATCAAGGAAATGGAACAGAGTGGTATTTCCAGTATTTTTGTACTTGACCATGATCGTCGACTTCTCGGTCTGATCACGATCGATGATGCCCTTGATGCTCTAAGAAACAATAAGACGCTGAAGGATATTCTAGCCCATGATTTCTTCACAACGACCCCTGAGACGTATATGCAAGAGCTAATTCCGCTAGCTACGGAAACAAAGTATCCGATTGCTGTGGTGGATGAGCAAGAGAAGCTTTTGGGGATAATTGTAAGGGTTACTGTGCTTTCAAATCTAGTGTAATGGGAAATTCCCCTTTACCCAAAAATAACAAACAGCCCCTTGGGGCTGTTTTTACTTACGCTCAATTAGTTGATTATTTTTATTGTTATATAGAGAAATAAAAGCCTCTACCAGAACAGGATCAAACTGAGTGCCGGCACATTTTCTCAATTCTTTTAATACTTGTTCAAACGTTCCCGCTGAGCGATAAGGGCGACTAGAAGTAATTGCGTCAACTGTGTCAGCAATACTAACGAGACGGGCCAAAAATGGGATATCTTCACCAGCTAAGCCATCTGGGTAACCTTTTCCGTCGTTGCGTTCATGATGATGTCTAATGATCGGAAGAATCTCTCTGGCGAAATTCAATTTAGAACAAATAGCCTCCCCCCGCTCTGGGTGAGATTTCATGATCGACCATTCTTCGCTTGTTAAAGCACCTGGCTTATTCAAAATCGCATCAGGTATACCAATCTTCCCAATGTCGTGTAAGGTTGCAGCACGATATATAATAACTTGATCTAATTCACTTAAATTCAAGAATCGAGCTAGTTCTATAGCATAGTCAGACACCCGATCTGAATGTCCATGTGTATACGGATCTTTTGATTCAAGCGCTAGGGCAAGTGTGAAAATAATGTTCTGGGACTCGTCCAAAGCGGAAAGTGATTTCTGGAGCTTATGATTGGTCACTGTCAGCTGTAAGTTAGCCGTTTCCAATTCGATTTTCTGCTGTTCGATCGTTTTCCTGCTCTGAAAATCCCTGACTTTGGCATAATAGAGAATAACAGAAACAAACCAAGCAACCACAGCAAGTATTGTACCATTAGCATAATGGCCTCTTAAAATAGCTGAGTTTCCTTGGACATATGTAATTCCAATTATAAATATTGAATAATTAATTAAATAAATCCCAAAACTGGTTAATGGTTTGAAAATATTTAATACGGCAATTGTTAAAGCGCCAATAATATACATGGTGATCTCACCGTGTATATGCTGATCAATAATAGCAGTAAATGTAGCATCCAAGGTAATAAAATAAGCAAATACCATAACAAATAATAGCTTAAAACGCGTAATTTTAGAGGTATCACCTCCGTTTATACGTGGAAAAAACAAAAACATAAACGTTATAAGTACCATAGAAATATGGGTATAAAAGAGATACTTATACCCCGGCAAGGACGTCCACAGTCCCTCTTGTTTGTAAAGAAAATCTATAGAAACTAAGATCAATGAAATAACTAATAAAACAAAATTTGTCTTTCTTGAGCGGTCATAATTTAAATTAATGAGTTCGACGTTGAACTCATTTTTTTTAAGATCGGGTATGTGCCCACTTTTTGTCAGAAGGCTTGATCGCAGTTTGTTCTTCAACGCCATTCCATGCACCATAACTTTCAAAATTTGAGTTTAATTTAAACCCGCACCTGAGTATATAAACCACTTATTCTACAAAATCACTACTTTTTATTTATAATAATCTTAATTATATTCTACCTGTCAAGTTTGCAAACTTCAATAGGAAGGTAGCCCTATTTTTATTATATTCTGGCGATGGTCATGCGATATAACTTATAAATACTTAATGAAGCCAACTCCACGCATATAGCTAAGAACTTTGGAAATATATTCGGCATCTATCTCTGGCCAACTAAAACCCATTTGATTCAAATAGTTGATGGTAAACGTTGAGTCTACAGTGATAACATTACTGTAATTCAAGCGCTTATTCACACTTAGGTCGGAAACGAGACCACTTAGTGTTTCCTTTCCTTCTTTTGTTAGTGAGAATTGTGCAATATACGAATCAAACTCCTGTTCAGGTAGCGTTTGAATAGGTATATTTAGCACTCTTAAAAAACTAACAAGTTCGATTGCCTTAATCTTTTGATGATTAAACATATGAAACACCAAACCGTCCGCCTGATTGACCTTAATAATATTCACGATCCCTTTGGCACAATAGTCTACCGGCGTAAACTCTATACTTTGATCAAGGAAACTTTCAGGGATTAGCCTTAAAGACACAAGGGACTTAATTCTCCGATAAAAGGCATTTTGCTCGATGTTATGCTGAAATTTACCATCCAGGTAGCAACCTGTTAGGACACCAATTCGGAAAATCGATGCCCTTAATCCTTTAGTTTCAGCCTTAAAAACCTGGTTTTCAGCTGCAAATTTACTTCTTACATAGACATTGGTCTTGTAATCCTGTCCAATATAAAAATCTTCTTCCTGAAAAACCGTCTTAACTTTGCTTTGGTCGACCACAAAGTCACCTGAGATACTGATCGTGGAGATATGATTTAATTTTTTCTCAAACAAACTACAAAAATCAATAACTTCACAAGTCCCTTGGACATTATTTTTCTCGAAGTCACTGTAATTTCCATAGTGTTTGGCCAACGCAGCACTGTGAATGACAGTTTGCACCTTTTGAGCTAAATCATTATATGCATTATCCGTTAGCCCAAAATGTTTAGCTGAGATATCCGCATGAACGATTATAATCCTATTCTTCAGTAAATTTGAAAGCGTGGGGAAATAGAAATTCAGCAATCCATCTAATCTTGTTTTTGCTTGGTTTCCCCGTACTAGACAATATATTGCGCTATCAGTTTGATCCAATAACTCCTTAAGGATGTGTATCCCTAGGAAGCCGGTTGCTCCCGTCAAAAGCACATCCCCTATAACCACTGGCTTGATCATGATTTCCTCTGATCTTACCCGACCCAAGCTGTAAAACTCTTCATCTTTCTCTTCGTCATCTTTATCTTCATCATTCCACCCTGCAAGTTTAGAGGACAACTGTCGAATGGTTGGAGCTTCATAGAAATCCTGAGCGTTAAGTTTCCATTCATAAGATAAGGCACCTGACATAATTTCTAGGATCGTTAAAGAATCTCCCCCCAACACAAATAGGTTATCGTCGATTCCCACACGTTCCATTTCCAGAGCTGCTGCCCACAATCTTTCCAGTTTCACTTCCAGATCATTTACGGGAGCACTATAAGCATGTGTTAATTGAGCGAAATCCATTTCGCTTGGTTCCGGAAAAGCGCGGCGATCGACCTTACCATTTGGAGTTAGTGGTATAGTCTCAAGCCAGGTAAACCAAGCAGGAAGCATATAGTTTGGCAAAGATTTTAAAATATGGGCTATTAAATCTTCATTACTTGGTCTTCTCTCACCAGTTAAGTACGCACATAGATGTTTCTTGCCCGCTTTGTCTTCTCTAACAGTTACGACTGCTTCTTTAACCTCACCCTGCAATAATAAGCAGGCTTCGATTTCTTCCAGCTCAATCCTGAAACCCCTGATCTTTATTTGGTTATCATTTCGCCCCAAGCATTCTATTTCACCGTCTTTAAGCCATCGTCCCAAATCCCCTGTTCTGTACATTTTTTGGCCGAGAATAAATTGATTAGCAAAGAAACGTTCTTTGGTCAATCCAGGGTTATGTAAGTAGCCCAGAGAAACTCCATCCCCAGCGATATAGATTTCGCCAACTGCCCCAACAGGTACAGGGGATCGATGATCATCCAGGATATATATTTGTGTGTTGGCGATTGGTTTACCTATCGTGATTTTTTCGGAATGAGTCACATTTTTCATGGTGGACCATACCGTCGCTTCTGTAGGACCATACAGATTATAGATTTCTGCACTGGTAACTTTTTTTAGATTAGATAACAATGACTGTGGAAACTCTTCTCCGCCAATTAAAATATGGGATAAACTATATAGGCATTTCTGGTACTGTTGCTCATCTAATATTAGCTTAATTCTTGAGGGTGTGGCCTGTAGAACTTCAACTCGGTGTCTAACAATGAGGTCAGAAAGATACTTGGGTATTGATTGTTCTTCCTCATTAGCTATAATAACCTTCATCCCCTTGGTTAAGGGTAAAATAGTTTCTAAAAAGAAAATATCAAAGGAGATGGTTGTTAAAGAAATAATAGTTTTATGTTCAAGATTAATATTGTCGGCGATACCGTTAATAAAGTTGCACAAGGCACGGTGGTGAACCATAACCCCTTTGGGTTTGCCTGTCGAACCTGAAGTATAAATCACATAGGCTATGTCATCAGTACTTGCCTTATTATCTTTACCTAAGTTATTCGTCTCAGTAGCATAGATAGTGGCGTTACTCAGCGCGATGTTGACAAATTCACAGTTTCCTGTTGTATGAATATCAGCATTATCCCTATCCGTAAGAGTCAAGCGGGTATGACTCTGGCTAAGCATATAGACTATTCTTTCACTTGGATAGCCGGGATCAATAGGCAGATAAGCTGCTCCAGCTTTAAGAATCCCCAGAATACCTATTACCATTTCCAATGACCGGTTAACCAGTAACCCTATAATCGAATTTCGGGTCATCCCTTTACTGCGGATATATCGAGCAAGCTGATTAGCCCTTTGGTTAAGTTCAAAGTAGGTTAATTCCTGGTCGCTAAAGATAATAGCCGTGCTGTTTGGTGTCTTTATTACCTGTTCTTCAAACAATTCGGACATCGTCTTCGCAATATACGGTAATTCAGTCTGATTGAACCCTATTAAAAGCGTATTTATCTCGTCGTTAGATAACATTTGCAATTCGGAAAGCTTTTTGTTTGGGTTTTCGAGTGCGTCTTTCAAGAGATTGCACATGTTGTTATGCATTTGATCAATGTCTTCCTCGCTAAAGATTTCAAGTAAGTAGTCGTAATATAATTCTGGTAAGCCATTGCCCTCGCAGTCACGAACAGATATCGACAGAGAGTTGGGCTGTGCTCCACAATAACTCCATATTCCCTCAAACTCAATGATCGAATCACGCTTGACATTCATATAATTCAGTATAACATCTACAAGCGTTCCAGAAAATTGATGCTTTTCACGAAAATCTCTCAGTATATAACTGTAAGGATATCGTTGATTTCTCATGAACTTCTTCAATTCTCTAAAGGATTCGTTCACAAAGGTTAGAAAGTCTAGACTGGGTTCAACATATACTCTGGTGGGTATATTATGCATAAACATACCCGCTGTGTTCTTTTCCATCTTGCCCGTCCGATTTAAAATAGGTGTTTCAATTGCTATATCCTTTTTATTACTTCTTTTAGATAGGTATAAGACAAGAAGTGCATAAAAGACACTAAACGCAGAAACTTTATTCGACTCACAAAAACTTTGCAATTTAAAACTTAGTGAACTGGATAGAAGATAACTTTTTCTTTTACCGGCCAAGTTCTTGAACCCTTTTTGGTCAGCAAATGACATAAATTCAGGAACTGTATCAAAAACACCAGACCAAAATTTTTTGTGCTTCTCAAGGCGTTCGGATGACAAATAATCCAGTTCATCGTTAATATGGTTAATAAAGGAGGTTTTCTCGATAGTTTCTGGGCGAATGCCGTGAATTAGTTGCTCATATGCTTTCATAGTCTTTCTGATTACTAGACCGTCTCCCCAAGCATCAGTAATGGTATGATGGAATTTAAAATAACAAATATTTTTTTGATCACTTAACTTAGCCATAGCAAAGTAAAAAAGCGCAGAATCGATTAAGGCAAACGGGGTTTCAGTCATTTCCTTTTCCCATGAATTATAATCTTTTTCACCATTTTCATAGCTAAAATCCAAGATTTCAAAATCCTTATGTACAAAGTCAACAAAATATTGTTGTGTCGTACCTTTATGATTAACCAACCTAAGACGGAGGGCATCATTATGTTGAATTACTAAATTAATAGCTTCATTCATTAAAGTAAAATTAATTTCTTCCCGGATAATCTTAGTCACCGCTGAAACAGCTTGGCTCGTACCTGGATAAAAATTATCAGCAACCCAGATCGATTGCTGAGAACTAGTTAAGGGATAATATTTTTTATTCACGCTACTACCTCCGGTCTCTAAACAGCCAATAATTTTAATCTATCCTCCAGATATAGCGGCTATTTAAAGTGTTCTAATAGATAACCGTTTACTATTAACTCAATGTAAAGTAGACAGAGAAAGCTGATCCCTCGGGACTTGTTTGGACACTTATCCTTCCGTTATGTCGTGAAACTATACTGTAGCACACGGCTAATCCTAAACCAGTACCCTGTTCTTTCGTTGTTAGGAATGGCTGACCCAAGTTTTCCAGGATATGCTGTTCGATTCCATTCCCTTTATCTGAAACTACCAAAGCGACCTCAGTATTCGTTGCAAAAGTTTTTATTTCTAAGTGTCCGCCACTCGACATTGCTTCAAGCCCATTACGAACTAGGTTTAATAACAGTTGTCGTATTTCCTGTATGTTAAGTAGTAAGTCTGGCACATTACTAAGCTGGACAGTTAATATTTTATCGGAATTCACTGCGTCCGCTCGGACAAGTGGCAAAGTGGCAGTGACTATATCATTTATATTTTGCCACTCAAACATGGTAGGTTTAGTTCTACTAATAGAAAGGAACTCCGAAAGAATAGAATTTGCACGATCTAATTCTTCGATCATGAGCATGAAGTATTCTTTATCTTTTGAATCTTGTTTGTGCAAGAGCAATTGTAAAAAGCCTTTCACCGTTGTCATCGGATTCCGCACTTCATGACTAATACTAGCCGCCATTTCCCCGATTAAGTTTAACTTATCTAGCTTCACCATCTTTATTTCAGTTCTTTCGCGCTCCAAGATTTCCATTCTAAGTGAATCATTAGCCATTTGAAAATCCTTGGTGCGCTCAGTGACTAATTTCTCAAGATTGAATTTATGGTGCAATTCCCGGTGTTTATGTTCATACAGTGTTGTAGATAGAAAATATGATACTACAACTAATAAAGATATATTTAAATAGTGCCCATAAAGTATTGTAGGATCACTCTGACTAAGAGTTATTAAAATCATAAAGGTAACATAGGATAATCCATACAAAAATACAGTAACCTTAGGTTTAAAATAATACATTATAGCTGTTAGAAAGATTCCCATAATATAGACAGTAATTTGGTTATGAATCTTTTGATCGATCCAACTCGATATTACGGCTGTAATGCTCAATATAAAAAGGGCAAAAAGAAACACATAGAATTTATGAGCTAAAGTTATGTCATTTGGGGAGCAGATTTTAATTCTGTAGGATACCAGAATATATAGGAGTGTAACCAAACCAATAAAAACATGTGCATAAAATAAGTACTTATAGCCTTCAGTAATAATCCAGAAACCCTTGACTTTATTGATATAATCAACAAAAAGGAAAACAAAGTTTGCCAAAAACAAAATAAAAGCTAAATTCTTGGTTCGGTTAAAATTAATGTCTGTTAGAATATTGTCAATGGTGTTCTCGTTGTTTTCTGCTATTGTTTGAAATGATTCCATGGCATGCAACTCCTATAGTAATAATCGAACAATTTTTATTAATTTTATCTATTTTATTACAATATTCCACAAAAACAATGATTCCCCTTCTTTTTGTGCATTATAATGGTATAGACTGAACTCAACGAACAAAAAACCTTGAAGTACAAAGTTATATACCTCAAGGCTTTCAATATTTATGTTCTCCTGATCAATCTAGTTCCTTTATGGCGTTTTTCATGCTTCTAACATAGTCATAAATATAAGAACCTGCGTTTTTGCCGTAATTCTCGATTAGTTTGACGATGGCACTCCCGACAATCACGCCGTCCGCAATCTTTGCAATATCCCCGGCCTGTTTTGGTGTGTTGATCCCGAAGCCAACGGCGACGGGAATAGAACTCGTTCTTTTGATAACCTCCAATATTGCCGAAAGGTCGGTTTTGATCTCACTTCTCATCCCCGTAACACCCATGGAGGAAACTACGTAGATAAAGCCAGTTGCGTCCTGCGCAATTTGTTTAATACGCTGTTCCGAGGTGGGTGCAATCAAGGAAATAACGTCCACTCCAAAGCCCGTAGCAATATCAGCCAGTTCACCCTTTTCCTCATAGGGCAAATCAGGGATGATGATGCCGTCCACCTCCAATTCAGCACAGCGGGTGAAAAAGCGGGTGTACCCGTAATTAAAGACAGGATTTAAATAGGTGAGAAAAACCAGCGGCACCTTTGTCTTTTGGCGCACGGAGGCCACTAGGTCAAAAATCTTATCCACGGTTGCTCCAGCAGACAGCGCGCGGATATTCGCCTCTTGAATAACCAGACCCTCAGCCAGCGGATCGGAGAACGGAATGCCTATTTCTACCAAATCAGCTCCACCCCGAATCATTTCCAGAATAAACTCCTCGCTCTTTTCCATGGTAGGATCCCCACCCGTGATAAATCCAATAAAAGCCTTCCCGTTTTTAAAAGCCTGTGCGATTTTACTCATCGATACTTACCCCCTTGTAGCGTGCGATAGCGGCAACATCCTTATCACCGCGTCCTGAAAGACAGACAATCATGATTTGGTCCTTGCTCATAGTCCCGGCAATCTTCTGCACATGGGCAATGGCATGGGCGCTCTCAATGGCGCAGATAATGCCCTCTGTGCGCGCCAAATATTCGAAGGCTTCTACTGCTTCGTCATCGCTTATAGGGACGTACTCTGCCCTACCTGTATCGTGGAGGTTGGCATGTTCCGGACCTATCCCCGGATAATCAAGACCTGCGGATATAGAATACACCGGAGCAATTTGCCCGTATTCGTCCTGACAGAAATAAGACTTCATACCATGGAATACGCCGGGTCTACCCTTAGCAATAGTTGCGGCATGTTTTTCGGTATTAAGACCGTGTCCCGCTGCCTCGCAGCCAATTAACGTTACGGTTTTATCACCGATAAAGTGAAAAAACATGCCTATCGCATTGCTCCCCCCCCCTACACAAGCAACCACAGCATCGGGGAGTCTGCCCTCGAGTTTCAGAATCTGCTCTCTCGCTTCTTGGCTGATCACACTCTGGAAATCGCGGACCATCATCGGAAATGGGTGAGGACCCATCACAGAACCCAAAACATAATGGGTGTCATGAACACGGGTTGTCCATTCCCGCATCGTTTCATTCACCGCATCCTTCAAAGTCATGGTACCACTCGTGACAGGGTGAACTTTGGCTCCTAAAAGTTCCATACGGTAGACGTTCAGCGCTTGTCTATCCGTATCTTCTTTGCCCATAAAAATTTCACATTCTAAACCGAGCAGCGCCGCCGCCGTGGCAGTGGCAACACCGTGCTGGCCGGCGCCTGTTTCGGCAATTATGCGTTTTTTGCCCATTTTCTTGGCCATCAAGACCTGTCCCAACACGTTATTTATTTTGTGTGAGCCGGTATGATTGAGGTCCTCACGCTTTAAGTAAATCTTAGCGCCCCCCAAATCCTGGGTCATTTTCTCCGCATAGTACAGCAAAGATGGTCTGCCTGCATATTCACACAACAATTTGTTCAACTCCGCTTTAAACTCAGGGTCGCTTTTGTAGTGCTCATAAGATTTTTCAAGGTTAATGATTTCATTCATTAGAGTCTCTGGAATATATTGGCCCCCGTGAATGCCATATCTGCCTTTAGTCATTTCGCATTCTCCTTACTATTTCAAAAATTTTTTTTCTGTCTTTTATACCGTCAGTTTCTACCCCACTGCTTAAATCGACAGCATAAGGATTTGTCGCTACGATTGCCTGTTCAAGATTGCCGAGCTTTAACCCACCGGCCAAGAAAAAGGGTTTCTGTATCCGTTTCTTCACCTGACTGACTAGACTCCAATCAAACCTCTCACCCGTTCCGCCAGTTCCGTTGTCCAGCAGCAAAAAGTCTGCCATGGTGTACTGAGACACCTCAATATCCTCCTGGGATAAAATGTGGACCGCCTTAATGACTGGCTTGTTGGTCAGTGATTTTAAGTCTTGGATATATTTTTCATTCTCATCCCCATGAAGTTGGGCCATTTCGATGATGCTAGCGTTCAAGAGCTGAGCCACCTTTACTAACGACTCATTAACAAATATCCCAACCGGCGTGATCTCTGACCTAAGTCTAGGCCGCATGGCTTCTGCCCATTCCGTACTCACTTGACGGCGACTTTTCGCGAAAACAAAACCGATAAAGTCAGGCATGGCCTCGTTAACGTAATCGATGTCGCAGTCCCTGAACAATCCGCAAATCTTTATTTTCCTCAAACACGTTCACCTCGCAGGAGGGCAAGCTGATCTTTTTTATTCTCGCTGCGCATTAAGCTTTCCCCGATCAGCACAGCATCGGTTTTATTCGCTTTCAACATAGCCACATCCCCAGGGGATTTGATACCGCTTTCCGAGATGAAGAGGATGTCCTCCGGCACCAAGCACCGAAGCCTTATGCTGGTGGTGATGTCAACCTCAAAGGTCTTCAGATTGCGGTTATTGACCCCGATCACTCTGGCCCCCGCAGTCAGAGCTGAGCTGACTTCCTCCTCCGTATGTGCTTCCACAAGGGCAGACAAACCTAGGCTGTGGGCGATTGCCAGATATTTTTTCAAGGTATCGGTGTTCAGCAGGGCACAAATGAGCAAGATTGCCGACGCGCCAATAATCTTTGCCTCATAAATTTGATAGCGGTCCACGATAAAGTCTTTACGCAGGAGGGGAATACCCGCTTCTTTGCTGATCTCTGTGAGGTACCGATCTTGGCCATGAAACCAATAGGGCTCCGTGAGAACTGAAATAGCCGCAGCCCCCGCCGCTTCATATTCCTGAGCAATCTGCAGATAGGGAAAATCCTGAGCAATGATTCCTTGAGATGGTGAAGCCTTTTTTATCTCGCAGATGAAGGATAAGCCCTCTGCTCTTAAAGCATTTTCAAAAGGAAAGCCGGTATTTAAGTCTAAAGCGTTTGCCTCCGAGATGACTTGCTCTGTCGGTTTTCGTTGTTTCAGTTCAGCAACCCGCTCAACGGTTCGGGTTGCTATTTTTTCTAAGATCATGCCTTCACCTGGTTGGAAAGTCTCACGAATTCTTCAAGTTTATTCATAGCCGCGCCGCTGTCAATAAGGTCTTTGGCAAGGGGTATTGCGTTCTTGATGGTCGCTGCTTTATCGGCCATATACAGACATAGTGCTGCATTGAGAACGACAATATCGCGCTTGGCTCCCTGTTCCGTACCGTTAAAAATGCTGCGAGTAATTTTGGCGTTCTCCTCAGCGTCGCCCCCGATGAGCTCAGCCAAGGTACAATATTTCAGACCCAACTCCTCCGGGTCAAGGTAATAGCTACGTAAAACGCCCTTATCTATTTCGCAAACCTTCGTCAGGGTTGTGATGGTCGCCTCGTCCAATCCGTCGCAACCATGGACCACCATGCCCCGCTTGACACCAAGATTCGAGAGCACCCTGGCTAATGGTTCCACAAGGTTTTCATCATAGACGCCCATTAACTGCATATTTGCCCCAGCAGGATTGGCAAGGGGCCCCAAAATGTTAAAGATTGTGCGGACGCCCATTTCCCGTCGCACGGGAGCACAGTGTTTCATCGAGCTGTGATAGGTTTGAGCAAACATGAAACAAAGATTAATTTCCTCTAAAATTTTTCGGCTATGCTCAGCAGTAATGGCTATATTAATTCCCAACTTTTCCAAGACATCCGCTGCACCGCTTTTACTGGATACACAACGATTGCCATGCTTCGCTACAGGTATGCCACCGGCTGCAACTACAAAGGCAGTCGTCGTAGAGATATTAAAGGTTCCCACCTCGTCACCACCGGTGCCTACGATATCCATAACATCAAACACCTCCTGATCGAGGGGTGTGGCTTTTTCACGCATTGCCAAAGCGCTGCCGGTGATTTCATCGATACTCTCACCCTTCATCCGCAGTGCCGTGAGAAAAGCGCCCATTTGGCCATGGGTGGCGGTCCCGTCCATCATTTCCCCCATAACCGTCTTCGCAACCTCAAAATCCAGATCCTGTCCTTTAATGACCTTATTAATTGCTTCAACTATCATGCTTTATCCCCTCCTAAGAAATTCTCCAAGATGATTCTGCCTTGGGGCGTTAGGATCGACTCTGGATGAAATTGAACTCCATAAACTTCATAATCTCTGTGTTTAACGGCCATGATCTCACCGTCGTCCGTACGGGCGATTACTTTGAGTTCGATAGGCATGGTGTCTTCGATTGCAGCTAACGAATGATACCGCGCCCCTTGAATCGTTTCAGGCAATCCTGCAAAAAGTGAACAGTCGGTATCAAGCATTATTGGGGACTGCTTACCATGCATCAGCTCCCGGGCATAGGACACAGTTCCTCCGAAAGCCTCACAAATGGACTGATGCCCAAGACAGACTCCTAAAATGGGGACAATCCCTGCGAAATATCGCGAGCTCTCGTTACATATTCCCGCATCAGCCGGTCTGCCAGGTCCAGGGGAGAGGATAATCGCCTCAGGCGCCAAAGCTTCTATTTCTGTTATACTGAGCTCATCGTTACGGATGACTTTAATATCAGGCTTGATGGAGCCGATGAGTTGATACAGGTTGTACGAAAAACTATCATAATTATCAATTAAGAGAATCATCAGTCGATCCCCTCCTCTGACAGTTTTAGGGCGTTCATAACCGCCTGGGCTTTGTTGATACATTCCTGATACTCGTTTTCCGGCACGCTGTCAGCAACGATACCTGCTCCGGACCTTACAAAAACCTTGCCATTTTTCTTAAAGGCAATGCGGATTGCAATGCAGGTATCGAGATTACCCGTAAAATCGATATAACCGATCGCGCCACCGTATATGCCTCGCTTATTGTTTTCAAGTTCGTTTATAATCTCACAGGCTCGGATTTTGGGTGCTCCGGAAAGAGTTCCTGCCGGCAACACGGCATCTAAGGCATCTAAGGCGTTTTTATCGTCCCGTATCTCCCCCTGAACTGTGGATCCGATGTGCATTACATGGGAGAAACGCTCGATGGACAAATAGTTTTCGACCTTGACCGTTCCGAATCTGCTGATTCGCCCCAGGTCGTTTCTACCCAAATCTACCAACATATTGTGTTCGGCCAATTCTTTAGGGTCGGAGAGTAAATCCTTTTCATTCTGAAGATCCTCCTCATCCGTCTTCCCTCTTGGTTTTGTACCTGCCAATGGAAATGTATAAAGGTTGCCATTTTGCAGTTTTACGAGGGTTTCAGGGGAAGCACCAGCGATTTCAAGATCATCACTAGCGATGTAGAACATGTAGGGCGACGGGTTTGATGTTCTCAAAACTCGGTAAGCATTGAGCAGGCTGCCTTCAAAGTCTGCTTCAAAACGGTTGGATAGCACAACCTGGAATATATCCCCTTCACGGATATAATGCTTCGCCTTGTTAACCATAGCGCAATACTCGTTTCTCTTGAACAAAGAGCGGAATTCAGAGGTAATATTAGCCGATTGGGTAGCTTGATAAGCACCGTGTTTAATGAGCTTTACCATGCTTTCAATTTCCAGGACAGCCTTGTTATAGCCTGAATCCAGTTCCTCAGTTTTTACATTGGCAATAAAAATGATTTTCTGTTTCAGATGGTCAAAGGCGATCACCTTGTCAAAGAGCATCAGATCTACGTCCTTAAAACCTTCCTGGTCCTCAGCGTCCAGCTTGAGAGATGGTTCATTATACTTAATATAATCGAACGAAAAATAGCCTACAAGACCGCCAGTAAAGGGTGGCAGGTAATCAAACCGGGGACTTTTGTTCTCGTCTAGGATCTGTTGGATATACTCACGAGGATGTTTTGTCGTTACGGTCGATTTCGTTCCCGAATTGATATTGAGAACTCCGTTGGTACAAGTCAGCTCTAGTTTTGGATCAAAGCCCAAAAATGTGTAACGTCCCCATTTTTCGGCACTCTCCAGACTTTCCAGCATAAAACAGTGACGGCTGACGTTTTTGAGGATTTTCAGCACCTCCATCGGTGTCCTGACATCCAAAAAAATCTCACGGCTGATTGGGATCATCTTATAATCCGTTGCTATTTCCTTGGCTTCGTTGAGGCTTGGTCTGTACATAATTACCCTCCTTTGGGCGCAAAAAACCCGCCCATGACTATTCAGTCAAGGACGGGTTTGAAAAAACAAATACCCGCGGTGCCACCTTGCTTTGCGGAAAATCCGCACGCTTATCAGAATACTAACATATTCCTGGCAACTGACGTATGCCTTCACGTCGCAAATACTCGGCTAAAGCCTTTCACTGCGCCCTCCGTGGTCCATTTAACAATCTGCGTCCTGCCGGTTCACAGCAACTCCGGCTCTCTGAAAGTGCACGATTTGTTTTTATCTCCACATCAACAGTTTATAGTAAATATTTAATTACTAATATGATACTCATATTAATATTATTTGTCAACTATTATTATACACCTTTGTTCAATCGCTCTTGCTGTTTACCTTTAACCTTGTGTTGTTGATCTGCTATTTGGCTGCTTCAATCCAACTTCTGGTGTTTAGCTTTTCCTTTTCATCTGAATTTTGACACTTGCCGTAGATAAATCCAGCCGATTCTTAGGACGAACCGTCTCGCTGAACTTATCCTTCTCCAGATGACAAGCTCTCTCAAAGGCTTTAACGATTAATAGCGAGGAATCTTTTTTTGAGATTATTTTAGCCGGTATTCCTCCAACCGTCACATTACTTGGAACATCTTTATTGACAACAGCGTTTGCCCCTATCGTTACATTATCGCCAACAGTTATGCCCCCAAATAATTTAGCGCCAGGAGCAATATAGACATTATTTCCGATGGTTGGGCACTTTCCACTGAAGACCCCTATGTTGACGGCCGAATGTATCCGACAGTTGTTTCCAACCCGCACCTCTGAATGAACAACAATACTTCCCCAATGTGCAATACTAAGTCCAGGGCCAAATACGTGCCGTGGAATAGTAAATCCCAACTTTGTCGATAGCTTCATTAGTTTTAGTTTTAGTGAAAATAAATATATTCGTCCTAGAATATCTTTGCGACAGTTTTCATAGTATTCAGCTTTCCTTAACGTCAACTGAAAATGCAGGAGTGGTTGAGAAAACTTAAACCTCCATCTGTACTGTGTCTGATAATGAGCAGCTAAGTCTGCTGTAACATAGAGCTTATAGTCTTGCTTAGATTTTATCACCTTAACGGCCTCCTAAGTCATGTAAACTAACAGCTTCTCGCCTTAATAGTTAGCGAGAGTAAAGAGAGCATATTCTCACATATCGCGCTTCCATAATATATCCATCATATGGAAATATAATCCCTGTAACCGGCCTAGGCCAGCCTTAGCTGAACGAGTTCACTCGAATCCAAGTTGGATTGAGGGTTAGCGATGGCATTAAGCTAACAGACCATATAATTCCAGCATATACTAGGATGAATAAGACAATAAGGGGTTAATAGAAAGTGAAAGCAAACAACAAAAATAGTCCGCTATTTAATACAAAGGAATACTGCTTCTCTTTTTATAGTTATCCAAAATATACCCCATACTTTGGTAATGATGTTTCTGCCATCAAAACTGACAACCCTACTATTCAAAGGGAGAAAAATCCGGACAAAAGATACCCCTATAGAATACAGGATGCTTTGGAAGGATCTTCTTCAAACTTAGTGCTGCTTACGCCTGCAATCTTTGGAGGGCTCGGAGCATTTATGGTAAGCTCTCTTTTAATGCGGCGTAGGCCGAGTGAAAATTTCGAGAATAGGGTTGATGAGGAAGTATCTGGACAATACTTGGAGACGCATCCTAGGGGGTTCTATAAACTAGAGTTGTTTCTTAATGTTTTATCTATCATTGCGCTTTCAGGCTGCACAGCTTATGTTTATGAAGAAATAAAAGGAGACGGAGGAATAAGAAGGTTTTCTGCTGTTGTACCAACAGTAGTAATCATCATTTTTCTTTTTGCTTCTGAACATTACCTTCTCTATACACTTTGCCCGGGATGTTATGAAGGAGTTACGGGTAATTCAAAAGTAGGAGATTTTCTGAATTTTATTGCCTTAAGTATAGGGGCAATCTCAGTCGGAGAAAGTTACGGTATAACAGCAAAAACAACAGGAACAAAGGTTCTTTTAGCACAAGAGAGCCTCTTTAATCTTTTCGTTTTAGCGCTCCTGATAAGCTTCATTGTGTAGTGAAATTTTGAAAGATGACTTTGCCGTTCGTCTACAAGGGGTAAAAATAAGTTTACAAAGCTAATAAAAATATATAACAAACGTTAACTCGTGAAGGTCTGGAACTCTTTTAAACAGCAAAAAAGCCTTGAAGTACAAATTCATGTACCTCAAGGCTTTTCAGATCCCTTTGGTTTTAGTAGGTAGTTTTATTTCACTACCCTGATCAGATACATTATTTTGATTTTAATGGTTTAATTACTTTTTACTAAAGCAGCGGAAACAATATGACGGTCCGGAGAATAGCCAGGAGTATAGAAGGGATAGCAGGTGGTCAGCGTTAGGACGGCATGGTCGGTAGGTACGATCACTGTTTTGTCGTCTTCATGGACGATTTATTCATAACGTTTCCTTCTTCTCCAGCCTACAGCACCAACCAGCGTTATAACAACACCGATAAGGAGTAACTCATACAAAGGTGTAGACGTTTTCGGAAGCTGCCCGCCTGTAATAGTCGATGTGACAACTACCGGTGGATTTACGACTACCGGTGGATCTACTACAACTGGAATGTCATTGTTAGTAAGCGTAACGGTTAAGTTATCACCGAATTTTAAAGTAATAACTCCATTAGAATCACTATCCCCGCTATAACTTACGGTATATCCAGGAAAAGTATCTTCGCTAACTACATAAGTTCCAATAGGTATCGCGTAGGTCGTTCCAATTATATCGACACCTGGTGCTGGGCTTCCAGCAATGTCAAGACCAGCAGTCGTTTTTACGTGCAGGTAGAAGTCGCCAGCATCTGCTGTGCCACCATTATCATTAATTACATGCTTAATTACATGAAGGGTGGCTGTGCTTGGCGGTTGGATAGCCATACTCATTCTAGGTACTACCATCATGACTCCCAGTAATAGTGTTAGTAGTAATGAGATGATTCGCATTTTTTTAAGTGTTTTTAAAAGTTTCAACAATCTTTTCTATTCCATTTATATTATAGTAAGCCTGCCCATTAACTTTGTCTACTGTTTTTTCCAAATATTCTAATTTTTAATAAAATATTAATATATTATAAATTTAACTTATCTAGCCGATGGAATGATAAGGGTTAGCCCGACAAAGGCCACCTCGAAGTAACCTTCAAGGTAGCCTTTTCTATTGAGCAGAAAAATAACATCTACTCATTTATTTGTTAAAATAATAACTTAGAGGCAATTCATGAAAACGCTGATATTAAGCTATAAGGCTAATTGGTTCGCCGTACTCAGGGCTTGGAAGTAAAGAGTCGTAATTTCCGACTCATCAAGACCTACTCTTTGAATACACCTCATTAAGATAGACCAATCAGCCTTTTCATAAGCCAAGATTAAATTGTAAATCGGACTAAATCGATTGTTAACCCCTAATAAAGCTCGCTTAATGTCTCCTGTTAGTGGCAATTCATCGAGCACTTCAGCTAAGGGTCGATCTAGGAAAGCATCCATAAGAGAGAACATCCCCATCAAGAAAACATTGGAGGCTTCTTCTTTAAGCTCAGTTCTATGGGCTAAAGCTTCTCCAAAGGCTGCTCGAACCAATGAATTCACAGTGAGTTCATTGGACTTGTCTTCCCCCATTGTTTGCAAAGTGACAATCGAAGACCACTTTCGAATGTTAGAAAGTCCCAGTAACGCGATAGCCTGTTTAACGGAATTAATCTTCATTTTTAGCCCAAATGCAGCTGAGTTGATGACCTTTAGTAAGTTATAGGATAGAGAAACATCCTCTTTAATAATGTTCTCAATTTCTCCAAAATCAGCTTCAGGGTTATTGATTGCCTTCATTAGTCTCAAACCGTTAACTTTAGCGGGCGAAATGTTTTTACCAACGACAACTATTGGTTTACTGAAAAAATAGCCCTGAAAGAAACTATAGCCCGCATGGAGCGCTTGGTTAAAGTCCTCACGGGTTTCTACTTTTTCCGCAAGAAACTTAAGCTTAGGTGAACTTAGATGCTTGACAATATCCGTTCGATTGTTTCCCTTTGTAATACTAAAATCAATTTTTATAATATCTGCTAAATCGATAAGTGGCCTAAACTTTTCTTCAAAGACAAAATCATCCAAAGCCATGAGGTAGCCAGCCTTTTTTAACTTCTGACAAGCTAAGATAATATCTGAGTTTGGCTCAATATTTTCCAATATTTCGATAACTACAAGATTACTAGGCAACAGATAGGCTGTCTGGTTTTTCAATAAATTCGTGGTGAAATTTATAAATGCCCGCCTTCCCCCAGTCAATGTCTTCATACCGATGGTTAAGAAACTGTTCGTAATTACGTCTAAAGTAGCCTGATCCCCATCCATGCCATTATAATAATTCTGCGTCCCTTGACGGTAGAGTAATTCGTAAGCAAAAACCCTCTCCTTACGATCGAAAATTGGTTGCCTAGCTACAAAGATTTCCATCCTAATCTCCCCTACCATAATTTGCTTAAGCCTAGATCCCTCGACTATCTCTTAGTAAAGGTCTGTTTAGTATAAGAAAACTTTTTTCATCTTTTTTAACATTTCGATAACCCCTCCATTTATTAATAAACCTTTGACAGTGACCTTTGTCGAGTTTCTGATATAACTACCATTATATACAAAAATGTACGTAAATTCTGTCAAATTTCGCCGTGAAATGTAACCTTTTAAGACTTATTTTTTAGAATGTTTAGAGATATTTTAATTAAGCAAGCCGGAGTGCTACTTAGCGCTCCGGCTTGCTTAATAATAAGTTACTACTGTTCAGAGCAACCTACTGTTTTGACACCCTGCTCCTTCACCGTAGGTTCAGAAGGCAGAATGCTAGCGGCACTTAAGCAGCTAGGGCGTAATTATTTCCGTTAACTATTGGGTCCACCGTTTAACGAGACCAGGTGGAATCTCGACGCGCAACTTATGCCACCGCTACCTATTTACTCAATTCAAAGTAAACATAAAATGTAGAACCTTTAGGACTAATGTCAACACTTACCCTTCCGTTATACCCTCTAGATAATACCTATGCTTCAAATCCTGTTGCTTAAGTTTATAAAGTAAATTGGATATAAAATATGATATTATAACAAATCCAATAGCGTTTATATAGTTCCCATCGCGTATATTCAGATCCTTAGCCTCAAGAGAAGCTGCTTGTCTAGGTCATTGCCCTATTCAAAACGGCTTAAAACCCGCCACCCGCCTTTTTAATACCAAAGAAAAAGGCCCCGCAGGTGAGCTTGGTACAACTCTGCCTACGGGGCCTTTTTCTCCTTCGTTTACTGACGGGTTAGGTCAGCTTAGGAAGGAACTTTTGAGTGGGTTAATCTGTGCTTGCTACTGCCGCTACTGCTGTTGCTTGTGTCGCCTGGGTTACAGCCTTAACAAGTACTGTGTTATCTGCTCCGCCTGTTAATACTACCAGTCCTGTGACAGTTACAGCTGTGTCACTCGTTCTTGTAAAGGTTGTTGCTGCCATTAAAACAGCCTTATCTGTGCCATCGAAAGTGAAATCGTCTGCCACTATTGTACCTGCTTTAAACGTTCCACCAGTTAATGTGATTGTCACGGTGTTGTTTCCAACTACCGTTTCGAATTCTGGTGATGTAATAGCACTAACAGCTTCCGGTGCTGATCCAGCATCTGGGGCTACAACTGTGCTCGCCTCCAAAGTGACTGCAGTCTGGGCCAACAGTCGGCCATTTATCGAGGCATTAGTCCCCAGAGAGATATTTGTCTGACCCAGTATGATTCCCTCAAAATGTGCATCTGTTCCAATTGCAACGGTTTCCGCTGCCTGCCAGAAGATGTTCTTGGCTTGCGCCTCGCCCGTTAGGATAATGTTTTTAGCACTGGCTTGGGTAATTCCTTGAGCTATTTGAAAAATCCAAACATCGTCTGCTGAACCATCGAGAGTGACGTCCTCATTAATTGAAACACCTGTACCCCACTTGTAAACACCTGCAGTCAGTGTTAGTCCGCTAATATCCCCTGCACTTAGTTCGGTATAATCCGCAGCCCTTCCAGCAGCATCGCTGTACGCTGTTTCCATGTTGCTTATCGCGGTAGTAAGATTACTGGGCGTTGGAGAAGTATAGTCTGCAGCATATGCCTTTCCTATAACTTGCGTGGAAGTTGAAAATACATTTGTAGAATCCGCTGAGAGAGTGAATCCAGTAATGTATGACGCAGCAGCTGGACTAACTCCGATATTTCCAGTTATTGCCGACGTGGGTACCGTAGAGATTCCTGTCTTAGCTAAAATCGCAAAATTACTTGCTGTCCCAAGGTCTACAGTTGCCCCTGATGTTGCTTTTTCCTGTACTGTTATCATTTTAGTTCCTTGTACTAATGAACCATCATTAGCTACAGCTTTTACAGTAACTGTGCCAACTTCTGTTGCAGTTAACAAGCCTGTTATTGCATTGATGGTTGCTGTTCCACCTACTAATGGTACAACACTCCAAGTCATGGTCTTATTCGTTGCATTTGTTGGTATTACATCGACACTCATTTTTAATTTTTGACCCTTTGCAATGGTAGCTGCACTTGTTACCGTAATATCAGTTACTAGTACAGTTCTGTCACCGCTACTACTACCGCCATCGCTAGGTGGATTGCTTACTCCGCCGGGAAAACTACCGTCCCCGGTAGGAGTCGTCCCGGTATTCCCAGCATCAAAATGCGTAATAGAGGATGAAGACGGCACAACAATCTTCGCTAGCTCAGTAGCTACTACATCAGTGATTGTCGTATCCGCTCCCAGTGTAACATTACCCTGGCTATTAACCTCTAATGCGTCAAAGTTGCCTTGTAAAGTAATGGTTTGATTAGGGTTGTCCGTCGTGGTTGCCAGATTAGAGATATTAGAGCCGGGTGCTGCTATGACAGAGACACCGCCTCCTACCTCAATGCTATCTGGAAAGTCTCCCCTTAGCTCAACTACTGGAGCCACGCCAGTTGATTGATGAGAATAGTTGATACTCATCGGACCAAACGATGAGCCAGCACCGGCTTCAAAAATAGCTGGTGCTGCTACACGTGTGTGAGTAAAAGCAGTGCTTCCCGTCGCATTAAAATGGACATTAGGGCTACTGCTCTGCACGTTTAGTGACTGAGCTGTTACGTCCTTAAAATTGATACTGTGATCCGCTCCGGAGAGGATCACAATGCTAGTTGCGTCCACATTTTGTAAAGTAGCTGAGCCATTGTCCCCCGGATCTAAAAAGATCGTTCCTTGGACTGTAATGTTATCTAAAGTAACGTTATTTCCTTGAACATAGATGCTGTAATTTGTCTTAGCATTCTTAATGGTAACATTATCCCCTGTCACTTTGAGGACTCCGTTAAGTTGCTCTAAATTAGCTGCATCGGCAGAGCCTTTGCTTGCACCATCCAAGCTTATGGTTTCCGAGGGTGACAACTCAGAAAGGATATTGGCGGGCACTACTGATTCGCCGCCTAAACCGATCACATTCGAGGATAGGTTTGCTTGGGCATACTTTTTACTGGCGCCTGGTAACGTTTTACCAGTTAAGAGGATGAGTGAGTTATTTTTTACTGCTAAAGGTGCACCAGCCAAGGCATCGACCAGTGTTTCACCGTTTGCAACGTAGGTGTTTTTGTTCATTAGTACCCCTGCAAATTGTTTGAGCACTTCGATGTTTGTGTCATACTGGGTTTTTCCAAAGTAGCGCGCGACGCTTCCCGGTATTTGTGTCTTTACCGCTTCGCTAACAACTGCAGTCCCACCGATAACATAGGTTTTTGCGAGGTTCTCTTTAATTCCATCTAGATAGGTTAAAACATAGCTAGAAAGAGAGCCACCACGAGTATAAAGAATTGGTATACCCTGCGCCCCAGCGATGGGAGCAATCGACAAGGCATCTGATCCGGCACCGCCTGTTACTATAACTTTGTCAATTGTAGCACCTTGATCGGCCATAGCCTTGGCAATATTCACAGATGTTTCCGAAGCATCATACCCTCCCAGAGCCTTGACCTCCGTCACCGTGGCAATTGTCTTCACTTCGTCGAGAACACTTTGTTTAATGACAGCCGTGCCGCTGGTAACATAAACTTTCTTGACCTGAAGTCTGATTAATTCATCCTTGGCACTCTTGTTTAAAACATTGCCTTCCGTCAGTATGATGGGTGCCCTAAGGTTAGCGGCTAAGGGTCCCGCAGCTAAGGCATCGATAAGATTTGCCGACATGCCTGCCGCCAGAATGGCATAATCAGAAGTTCCCGTCCAACCGTTTTGGGCAATCTTTGCTGCCGTTTCATATTGGTCATAACCATAAATGCTGGTTGTGTTTGGAACTGACTGGATTTTGGTTGCTGCAGTCACCACGATCGGTGAAAATACGCTGGCCAAAGCGAAACATACGGCTAAGCCTCCACTAAACAGCTTACTTTTGAATCCGTGCACTTTTCCATCTCCCCTTTTTATTTAAATTAACATTTTAAATACATTAGGCCATTAAATAGCCCTCGGTATTCGCCGAGCCAGTTGGGACAAGGGTTTCCTTGAACCAACTTTATTGCATTCCTCCTACTTTTAGTGGGAGGATATATACCTTTATCAAGCTAAACTGGGAATTGCTGATGTTTTCAATCGGGTCACCATGATTATAACAAAAAGAAATGCCATTTCTATGACATTTTCATGATATATTACTGTCGCAAAATTCTTGAGTAAATATGGGCGTTTCCGCCCAAGCTCCTCGAGTGAAACCGTAGGCAGTATGACAACTTTTATTTGGTCTAAAGCCATGGGATTTATCTGAGAACTCGGCCTCATATATGCTTTCAAGTATCCTGCGTACACAATGGTGGTATCCCTCCCTATGGCTACAGTGTTGGTAAAATCAGAGATAGCAAAGGACATGAAAAATCCGTCTGGGTATTAGGACCTCCAAAAGATGTCGCTAATATCAGACGAATTTTTGATTTTTATGTGCGTCATAGAAACACAAATATCAGAAATAAAGATAGAGACCTCTTCCCACCAAAGAAAAACCAAAATAGTTAATCTATATTGAATCGGCGGAGGAGGTCACGACGGCAGAGATCAAACAATTATCTCCTAAATAATCGTGCCCAAAAGCTACGATTTTCAAGTTTTCTGAATTCAAGTCTTTCCTGATTAACAGGATTCCTCAGATCTACCCTAGCCCAAACTGATTTGATAAAGATCATTCCTCTCTTCTATACTACCTATAATATGTCCATGCTTGTGCCTTTTTAAACATGAAAGATTAATTTATCGCAGCGATTGCCCTTGACTCGCAAAAGTTGAGGTTAACCACTAAGGGGTAGGAACATTAAATAGAGGGGTATCAGCCGCGGTTATCAAAAGCCTGCGTAAACCAAGCCCAAGATAACCACGCTGAACCCCTCTACGATCAGAAAAGTAAAAAGAGCCCCGAAGGACTCTGTAATCGCCATGATGTTGGCGGAGGCGAGGCGCACCTATCCAAACCCTCGAGAAGAAAAGTAGCCAGCCCAAACCTTCGCTACTATTCGAAATACTCAGGAAGTAAACAACTCATTTTCAAATCTGTCTGCCCCATAATCTTTAAATGAACGATTGCCTGCCCAGAATGACAGTTCTCCTGACCCCGCCTCCAAATAGCTCCCAATTAATCAATCATATTAATTGGGTATTCAATAATTAAATTCTATACCAGTTAACACAGAGTTAAAATTATTGGTAGGTAATGCCTCAAAATAATCTGTTCTTAAACCGACATCCAAAACGTGCATAAAATCATCAAAGTTATAGATGACAGGCTCGCCGTGATTACTTATAATATTCCTTCTAATACTTTCAGTCTTTGCAATAAGACAAGTGTATTGATATCCAGTATCAACTACTGATGTTTTACCATTTGGGTGTGCTGCTTGTAAATGCTGTCCACTGGTCAATGCAATAAGATTCTCGATAAAGTCTGCAATTTCCCAAAATTGATTTTTAGGAAAAATGTGATGCATGTGTGTTGCTATTTCTCCAACAGAGAATTTATCAAGAATCTCAGATTTCCCTTCATTATATTTATTATTAAATTGACGGAGATATTTCATTGCTCGTGAAATTCTGTATTGATACATTTGGTTGTTCTGCGGAGCGGGTATAAAGTCTCCACGAGCAACATTCTTATCTTTTCCCACGGCAACATCACGCCAGTTTGTTTGATTATACATGATTTTATCATATGTTATCATTAAAGTGGAAAGTCTGCCTCTTAGTGTACCTTTCTTATGAGATTTGCACGCAAGCGGATTCAACACCTTTATAAAGATTCTATTCGCCTCCACTGCTGTGTTAATAGGAGTATAACGAATACAAAAATTTGAAAATGTGTTCTTTAAATTTTCTAAAGAGTCTTTTGTTTGTTCATCAAAAAATGATTCGAAACTATCCCACAATCCACTATCACGGAGTGTTTTTTCAATATAAAGGCACAAAAATTCAAAAGAATTCCGCTCACGCAAAGCGATATATTCCAGAACCTCTATTCTCTCAACACTGAATTGAATTGTGTTTCTTACAACTCCATCTTCTCTTAGAACTCCCGCAGCTGCTAGCATTTTCATCGGTTGACGAAAGAATTTATTATATTCATCCAGTGTGGTCTGAATCAACGGATCTGGTTTTCCAAATAGATGCTGCACATTAGTAATAGCATATTCTGACTTCCAGACATCTGGAGACTGGAAAGGTTGTTTTCCACCATTTCGAAGATAATCGACAATGCAATCAGCCACAAAACAAACCGCATCCAAGGCGCACTTTTGGTCAATCCATCTGCCATTTCCAGATACACGAATATCATAATTATGCTCGTTTATGAATCTTGCTAACAAATTATTTGTCATCTCTTAACACCCCATAAAAATAAACGCTTGTTTTATCCACATTTATTGATTGTGTAGATAAGTTCCTTGCAATACCGTAAAATCTCCTATATTCTTCGGTTGAAAAAAAAGCTTTTTGTTTTATTGTCAATTTTAGCGGTAATTTTGGTATTAATACCGCAACAGAACCATCAGCAATTGTATCTGAAATATTTTCTATTACTCGAGGATTGTATGTCATGTTCGGCGTCAAATATACGCTTGGATCATTAACATATCTATAAACAGAAAGACCTTCCGCCGTTTGCTTCGGTAAGTACACATCATAGTCTTTGATGTGGGTCACTCCGAGTCCATCATCATTAATATTCTTTGCCTTAATCACCCATAGAGTGTCTTTATCCTTTGTTACGCTTGTAATAGCCTTAGTAATCTGTCTATCTCGAAAAACGGTAAACACATCAAAATCAAGCTTTTCCGCAACTGCATCAAATTCCTCATCTCTATAGATAATAAAGTAAGGATATTTTTTATCAGTAATGTAGAACTGATTTTGGATATGTCTTCTGTTATATTTCATGCTATAAACCTTAGTGTCCTTTGGTTTTTGCTTTGGGTATACTATTAAACACATAGTTTCAATCGAAACACCTGTAAAACCATATCTACCAAAATCTATAATACTGTCTATCCTCATTGTGCTAAGTAGATCTCTTGTTTCAGCAAATTCATCCGTACTCAAAATGGTTTTATTCAAAACAAGAGCCACACAATCACTATGTCTTATACATTTCTCCAAGAAGATCTCTGATAAATTGTTTGTCTTATGATTTACATTTTCTGCTAGATGTTGTTCAATTTCTGGTGAACGCCCTTTCAATTTTGAGAAAGGTGGGTTTCCAATAGAAAGGTCATATCCACATGATATATCCAATGTCAAAAAATCGTGACATATACGATTAATTGTGAAATTCTGTGGAATATCAATTTTTTTAAGCAGTATATTTAATGTCTCAATGCTCTCTTCATCTATGTCAACAACATCTAATATGACATGAGGAACATTTTCATATCTTTTAAACAAAAATGGTATGAAACTACCCGCACCTACGGAAGGTTCTAAAATGCGAACTTCATCTTTTGCAAATGTCGGCAAACTTCCCATTATCTCATTTACAATAAACTTATTGGTATAAAAAGCTGCATTCTTCTCTTTCCATGCATTGCATAGTTCAGTTATTCTCATAAGAGATACTACATCTAAATCAACAGGATTGTTTTTCAAGAACTTTTTTAAATTCTCACGATTAATAAGGGAGTTATCGGCTATCAGCTTATTTATCTTTATAGATTCACAACGTTTCCTTGACAAACACCCTTTGATGTTGTGTGCAATTTGACGCATTATTTCTGTTGGTACAGCTTCTCCCAAACACTGGCGAATGTTCATTTCGTGTTCTTTATATAATGCTTTCTTTTCTTTTAATGGCAGATCATTCAATTCCTCCATATCCATCCATCTGAATTCTGAAGGAATTGTCATCATCTCCATCAATTCACGAATACTGTAAACTCTATCCTGCTCGGGATGAATAGTATTCTGAGCAGCAAGCTGGTCATTTCTTGTATGAACGCACTGAATAAACCTATCCCAGGGCTGCCTTGTATATTTATCTCTGTTTTTACGAATGTTTTCTACAATCTTTCCATCTACAATTCGATGTGGTCGTTTTAAAGGATCCTCGTTATCAAATGCAGATTCTCCCTCTTTCAAATCATGAATCCAGTCACGCATTTTAGGATTATAGGTTCTGAAAGCATGGTAGAAATCATCAGCATTAATTTCTTCCCATTCCAAATGTGGAAATTTTAAAATAACATCACGAAGCGTCTTCTCACTTCTGTAATCTGGATACAAATCATACGGAGTTATATTGTTTCTATACGCTTTATCTACCCCTATCATTAAGGTACGAGTTCTAGATGAATTTGACCCATAATTCATAAAATTCATAATGCGTCCAGAAATAATATAATCCTGTCCAAGAGCCTCCCTAATGTACTCACCGATTGGAACCACTTTTTCATCAGGCGTAATGCATAGTGCTTTCTGGAAAGCCATTACATTTTCAAAAATGAAGAAGTGCGGCTTAATATGTTTAACAATCTCAATAGATTCAACCACTAAGCTGTTTCGATTAATCTCATTCTCATTTTTTTTATGGTTGATGACACTAATCCCCTGACATGGTGGCGTAGCAATAATAATATCTACCCGATCATTACCTTTTGTTTTCCATCTATCTATTTCATTATAAATTTTATTTTTAACATCAGCTGACGAAATATCACCCACAATATATCCGGTATCGTACTCACATTTATTATTCGCTCGCTGTACATCCATACGCCGCGAAATGATCTCATTGGTAGCGATACAGTGATAATCTTCTATATGGAAGCCATAGCAACCAACGCCTGCCGAACTGAACAGCGTAACATAGGTCAAACTTTTATCTTTTAGCACTGTGTTGTTCCTCCATTCTTTTCTCATCTAAACTTTATATCAAATTCAGCACCCATAATCTTTTGGTTGAGCCATCGCATCTGGCAAACAGCCTCAGATTTAAGTTGCAGCGTAGTGTATTACTCAATCGAACTTTTTCCGCTCTTGACCCAAGAATCCAATTCAGAGCGTTTAAATTTCCATAACTTTCCTATTTTGCATGCGGGTATATCCGTTTTCTTTATCAAATTTCGTACCGTTTCCTTGGTAACTCCCAAATACTTCGCTGCCTCATTTATTCCAATCCAATTATCATTATAATTTTCATTCATCGAATTTCACCTCTGTATTTTTGACTACAATACAACGATAATACGATAGTATAATAGCACATCTGTTCTGCTTTTTCAATAGGTTTTCATGGTATTTGGTTATATTTGATGATGTTTTCGATAAATTTCATTCCTGTTGTTATGTGTAACTGAATTCTAACATAAACCCTATAAATCCGTTATCTATCCTATCTCCACAACCCTACAATGTTATCTAATCTATCTCCTCGACCCTAAGCACATTTTTGCGGTCGATTTGTTTCCTTCAATACATAAAATAAGGATTTCCGAGTTTAAAAGGTACCGCCAGACAATAGGCGTAAAATCCTCCAATCTCGGAAACCCCTTATTTATCAGTGTTTTAAACCGATCAAAATCTTCCCAGGGCATTCTTGGCTCTTTAATTGACATAAGTAACTACCTCTTAAGTTCTTAAGATCATGGTTACCTTACAATACATCGGGAAATATAATCTTTGCTTTCAATTCATCAATATTATAAACCTGACCATCAAATTTAGAATGCAATGCTAAATGACAGTTAGGACAAACAGGTCTTAAATCTTTTATTGGATCTACTTCATATATATCATTAATTTCAGAAAGTGGTATTACATGATGGACATGTATTTTGCCTTCAAATTCTTTACCGAAGAATTTACCAAAATCAAACCCACAGACCACGCAGATACATCCGTAATACTCTATACATATATGTCTAGCTTTATAGCTTCTTTCATAAGCATTAACTACAATCTTCTTTTTCGCGCCTTCCTTAAGCTTTTCGCATTCTTCCTTTGGAATCTCATCTGGTAAAATCATTATTTGTTTTGTCTTAATCAATGATTCTGATGCTAAAAGTCCGAAAGTGCCATCCGAATTCTCCCCAAAAGGCCTGTCTGAGCTTGTTTTTCCCATCTTATGGATGTTTAGGTCCTTAACTTTCACTAATATCCCAAGTAATTGTCTGTTTTGATGTCTTATCGACTGGTATTTCTTCGTTCTAACCCGTTTCTTCCTCTAAATTGGCGCAAGGATCCCTTGGAGTTTGCTTCGAGTTTTTTTGTTTTTGTTATTCTGACGAGTATCTCCTTGTAAGAAGCGAACGATCTGATGGAAATTATGAGCGATTGTTTTTAATCCCATAGTCAGGGTACAACGTACCCAACCACGAACTCTAAGTTTGCCTGCTCCACGAGCCCTTTTTAAGGCCGAATTAGTTCCTTCAATCGCCGCACGTTTACTACCATTTTCGTTTCGATCTTTCTTGTCCATGAGGATTAAGCGGGTGGTCTCGGCGATCAGACTTTTTTGGTTGAACCGCAGGACAGTATCCTTCTTTTGGAACTTGACGGGGCACTGATCCTTTAAGGGACATTGAGTGCAGATGTTTCTGTCAAAATGTGCACTCAATATGCCACTCAGCGAGTTAAAATCACTTCGCGTGGGTTTTTGCGAGTTTGGACAGTTCAAGATCGTTTCAAAGTTTTTAATATTAAAGGCGTTGTAAGGTAGTTTGTTTGAAATAGCCTTTCGTCCAGTCATATCCGTATAATGGAGTTTCGTTCCAAGACCTTCCGCTTTTTTAACAAGATCACTGCTATAATATCCACCATCCACGTAAAGATCTTTCACAGGAGTGTTTTTTTGAAGTCTTTCAAGACTTTGATCTGACATTTTGACATCGCCCGTGCTATTTGGTTCCACCTGAAAATCCGTCACAATTTGAACAGGATTAGCCTCCGCGCAGGTCTCAGTGAGATTGACCGCATAGCCGACATGATTTTTGCCCGCCTTTTTCCGAAACGTTGCCTCTGAGTCAAAGGCAGATTGAAGGGAGCTTGCAGCGATATCCTTGTTTTCTTTAGCCAGCCATACTTTGCGTTGGTCATCATAAATCGTTTGTTCTTTTAAAAAGCGAACGAGTACCTGAAGTTCTGTACGCAGTTGAAGCTCCGCGTTATCCTTCACAAGTTGGCTGAGTTCACCTCCTAAATTTAAGAGTTTTTCTAGGCGTGATGAGACTTCGGTATCTTTCAATTTGTAGAGGAGGGTTGTCTTGTAATGGGAATCTAAGACTTCTAAAAGGTCCGAACTAAGAATCTCTGGAGGGCAGGCCTTGATGGCTTGAAGTAAAACGTCATAGGCTAAGGCAAGACGTCCAGCCCGTTTGATGTTCGACATAATCTGAGTTGAATCCATTCTCTGTTCGTCGGTATTCAGTTGAGCCACTTTAATGAAGTGTTGGACGAGTGTTTCAAACTGTTGAAAGATCACATCCCCTGCTTTAGGATGATCTAAAGTGTATTGATATAGCCTGGCACGAAATTCATAGAAGGTTCTGCGTGCGAAATACCGTTCGCCTATATTAAGGAGGCCAACAGCATAGGAAATTTGAAAGTCGTAGGCAAACGCGTCAAAAAGGACTTCATCTGTGTAATTCTTTAGATGCTTGATGATTTCTAGAGCCACGAAGATATTGATTGGAAAATTCGGACGTCCATTATCGCTGGAATAGAGGGGTTCGAATAAACTTTCGTTAATTTTACAAAAAACATGCTTGTAAAACAGTCCAGCCCAACTATTTTCCAGTTTCTTTTTATAGCGATGGTCCATTCCACTCAAATTATCAAATAATTTTCCTTGTTTGTGTGACGTATTCTCTTTAAACAAATCAAAATTCACCTCATATTACAGTATAGATAAATTACATCCAGATATCTCCTGATATCTTTCATATACTGTATAATTCAACATTTATGGGGTGAAATCCTGCTTTAGGCTGAAAATTTAGGGGGTTTCCGCAGTAGAATCATCAATGTATTAATTTTATTCCAGTATAGAGAGTTTATATCCTGCTTAACCTGTGAAAACCTAGTAATATTACTATCGATCATATTTATTTCGGCGCATGTAATTGGTAGAAATACTTTGACTGAGTTTATATCAAATTTTAATGCTCCAAAATAATGACTGTCAACTGGTACTTTATATTTTTCAACGCCTAACAACTCTGCTGATGCAATAATAAAATTATCAAACTGAAATAGTATTAATGAACCATCAGGTGTATTCAGCCCAGAATTTCTATATTTATATATACCCTGTTGTTCATTGATAAGCTCTCCTAAAAAGAATTTATTTTGAATATCCTCAATACTCATTCCTGGAAATTCATTTTTACTACTCATGGGAAGTATCCTTATTGCCAAATGAACATCTTTTTCAGATGGTCTAGGCAGATCAATAACTATATGCAAATAGTCCGCAAGTTTATACCATTCATTACATTCTCGAATTTTCTTGCACTCTTCTTTAAATACCTCTCTTGGAGTCAGGTTTTTAGACCCTGGAAAATATTCAATATAAAAAGGATAAAATCCCTCCCCTGCAACTTTTGTGCTTTTACTCACAACTTTTGCTGAAATAAATGGCAATTTTAGCTCAAAGCATAGTCTAGAAATAGCACCAATATTATGTGGAACTTGTCTATAATGGATTTGTGGGGTAACTCTATCTCCTAACTCCTTATATTCAACATGAGGTTCTCTTTTCATAACAGTAATCAGTAATTGCTCTGCAAGCTTTATTTGATCTGCTGTCAGATTAATCAATTTCAAACACCTTACCTTTTCTACCCCTAAAATTATGGTGACAGTCGACTTAGTAAGCCGTGCGGATAGGTCCGTTCTTAAATCCATATTTGTGAGCAAATTGTTCATAACTGCCCATAATTTTCTTCTATTCCTATTGAATGTGATATTATCTTTGTTGGTTAACCCACTATACTTAATGTCATATAGTTAATAGGCCTAGTTCTTTTTTAGGGGATTCTTGATATTAGATCAGGTACATTCACTTCACCAAAGGATTCTTTAAAAGCAGCCGCTATATGGCATAGTTGATCTAACTCTATGAATGTAATATTTCTTTGACCCAATGCACAAAGAAATCGAAGATTACCTTTTAAGCCAGCATCAATGTACTGTGGTGCAATAATTGCTATTAAGTTGCACCTTGCATCAGTTAAGCCTTGCTCCACGATTTGTCTTATTATCTCTCCTCCAGCAGTTGTCGTTGAAAGCAAGGGTGTATTAATCTTGGTCTCTGACGTAGCTCCATTTTTCGTATTGCTTTTAATTATCCCTTTCATCTCTAGTATTCTGCCATTATATTGAACTTGACCTGAAATATCTCCATATTCCCCGCCTCTATGTGGCTGTGGTCTAAATCCCGGAATAACTGGATTAAATATTCTCATCAAACAAATACTACTTATCGCTGGAATACAAGAATTGCAATTAATATTACTACAGCTAGAACATTTTTCTTTTAAACTTACCAGCCACGTTTTCTTTTCATTTGTTACTGCTCCACTGACTATCTGGAAGCAATCAATATCCTCAAATGGTATTTCTCGCGCCTGCATACGTTCTGGATGAATTATTAATTGCATATTTGCAATATACCAAGATTTTGCTAAACCTGAACCAGGATATATTTTTTGTATGTTGTCGTCTATCTTTTTTACTACTTCCGCTGTTGGTAAATACCAACAATGCTCTGGTTTCAATATTGGCAATCTATGATGTTCAGGACATATTAGCCTATATTCTGTTCCTTCAAATAATGGATGACCCGAGGGACATTTCAACTCCCTTACATTGTCGACCGACAAGCTCACCCCGCACTCACCACAAATTGCTCCAACAGGAGAATCACAAACTGCACAATGAGGTCTATATGCTGCTACAAAGTAACGACTATCTTCTAGAAATAAAACTAATTCTTGTGAGACTGCAATTTCAGTGATTTCAGTTTGAGATGCGCTTAATAATCTGGAAAGGAACCACTCCATATGCTCATGTTTATCAATTGGAATACCCGCCCAAACTATTTCTTTACCGAATGCTGAAAAAATTTCATTAGCGGCTTTTCCTCTTAGATTTGTTATTTCCTCCAGAATTATAGAGACTGCTGTTTGGGTCCAATCAAATAAAACTTCAACTGGTAAAAATTTCAGTATAGTAATATTACCCTTAGTTGAATTGTACCTGGCGGTTACATTTTTATTATCACCAATCGCCGTTTTGTAAGAACCTGATACTTTTCTACGGTTTTCACTAATACGATTAGTCTCATCCTGCTGTTCAGGAGTAAATCCTTCTGTCCTAGATATTGTAGTTCGTTCTCCACCAGGACTAACAAGAGTTACTCTACTAGGGGTTGCATCTAAGAAACACCTATCAATGGCAGTCTTTGGTGGTCTTATAGGGGTATGCTTTCTGTGAACTTTAGTTGCTACTAAGTTTGCGACTTTAGTCCAAACCTTCTCATCTTTTCCTAATACTGCGATATATTGCTGATTGGTGCCTATCCAGACACAACCAATATGCTGTTCCCATACAATTTTCTCTATTCCAGCCTCATCAATATAATTATGGCGCTTACTATATGTATAAATAAGTTCTATTCGGTTGCTTTGGACTGTTACGGAAGTGAACTTAAGATTACGAAAATTTTTATTTTCTAATTGATACTCATCATCTAAAAGCTGCTTAATTTCTTGTAGATCCTCTTCAGTGTATTCCCCTTCCATATGCCAAAGAATGATTGATACCACTTTGCCATAAGCATACTTGTTAATTAAATCCTTTAGGCGTTCGTTAGTAAAACCACTCTCAATCAGTTTATTTAAAATTTGTTCTTTACTTGCTTCCTTTATCTCAGCATCTGGAATGCCACTGTGAATAGCTTCATCATGCAAAGCCTGCCAAGGTAAACCCTCAATCCTAGAAAATAACTCTAACTGTTCTTCTTGTGCCAATGCAATCCCCCCTTTACTTATAATTATTGGAAATTATGTAAGGGTTTCGCTAGTTATCTTCTAATTCCTCTATTATTCATAATAAGTCTTCTAATAACCATTAAGCAAACAGCTCCCTGAATTCTCTACATACTGCAACCAGCTAGCGTACATGGAAAAGAAGATTACACATAATGTGCAATCTTCTTCTATTACTGGCTTTATATCTTTAACTATGACTGTATCATTCTAAGAGTCTTAAAATTATTTTAAGATTTCTTTCTGTACCTTTTTTATGGTCTTTCCAAAGCTCATTTTGGATATCAACCTCATAATTAGACTCGCATACACCAGAGTGATATCCGATAACCTTCTGATAGAAAAAATTTAATTGCTTATCGGAAACGATATTAACTTTAAACCAATTCTCACCGAAATCAACAATTGTAGCGTAATCAGCAATATACCACAGAAATGCTTTCCAACTAATGTCCTTACTATGCTGCCATTTTAAAATCTTGGTTACAGTTATATTATTTATACCACTGGAGAAGCCATGACTTAAAGTTTGTCCATTCATATCTAATCTCCTCTTTTTAAGAAATCCTGCTTTATTTATATTTAATAATTTCTATATAAAGCTAACCATAGGATCTGATTAGGATAAATATATTATTACACCCTATTATATTAAATTCAGCTGACGCTCTTTTCTATAGCGTGCTTTTCGTTTGCCGAGCCGCAACTCATGACTGCTCCAAGCGCTGTTAGATAATTGGGTTTATTAAAAGATGATTACTGACGAGGTTGAGGAGGATAATGAGTCGGTATGAGTGTTACTTTTTAAATTCTAAGAGAAGATCTGGCAATTTCAACTTTGTGAAAGCGATGTGAAAAAGAAGCAACCCAGGAGTCGTTTTCGACTTCGATCCCTGGGAACTCATTACTATTATCGATTTACATTCGTTCATTATCTATCAATTCTTATCCTCACTTAATAACATTCAGGTAAACTCAATAGGTTATCAGGCTGTACCCCATCTGGAACCGTCTTCAAATACTTATGCCCATACTGGCTCTTTGCAACAACAACATCGACCGTTCGGCCTGCCTTACTTACATAGAAAGACCATTTCCCACTTTCTATGCCCGCTATGGCATCTTCTTGGGTAAGACGCCATTTTGTTCCATCATTATTCTTTCCCCCGATATGAGTAATTCTTTCATGTGGATTAAGGCGGTCACTTTTATTAATACAGAGTACTTCGTGCTTAGCTGCCATAATGCCCTCCTATTATTCTATTTTTCCTTTGATACACCTTTAAATTTTTCATTACTGCTTGTCTTCTGATCCATAAATTTTCCAGTTTCAGAATCTCTTTTGACCCAGTTACCATTTGGGCCTAGAAACTGAGTTCTATTCTTTACAGCGCCGATCCGACCTTTACCTGTTTCTCCATTCTTAGCCATATCTTCACCACCTTTTTTAATCAGGCTATCTATATAAACTCGCGCTCCGCGAGTAAATTGTGTTGATATTCAACTCTACTTAATTCTTAAAAAGAAAAGCAGAATCATAAATTTAGCGTCATCTGCCCAGTGTAGTCATCTATTGACTTATGTATGATACCATTTTCATCAATGTGGAGTAATCTCAACGATTGCAACCGTACTGTTAATGCAGAAATAGAAACCTCAAAAATTTTGCAAATACTATAGAGATGTGGAAATCTTATTACTTCATGTGTATTCTTTAATAAATCAATTAATGGAACAAGGATTGGTTTAGGTAGCAACAGACAACCTGCAAACATATCTGCTTGATATTCTTCGGGGGGCTTTTTCGAAAAGTTTCTACAATAATAAGTGTCTTCTTCTTTAAAGGGAAAAGGTATCTGCTGGTTTAATTTGTCATCAACGTGCAATACCCAGTGACCAAGTTCGTGCGCCATTGTAAAATTCATGGTCCCTATTTTTTCCTCGAAGAGTCCTTTCCACGATTCATTCATAATTACTTTTCGCTTTGACGGGATGATTGCGGCCATAATAAGTCCATCTTTATCGAAATGGTCAATAGGCTTCCATTCGATATCCAAATTATAGTGAAATTCTACAATTTCATCGATTGGTATTGCTTCAGGATTACCAATCGATGAAACAGGGTATCCATATTCAGCTAATATTCCTTCCGTTATGGTCTCCATCTGATCCAAGGTTATGAATTTTCTAACTGCCATATTCAACCCTCATCCTTTGAATCTATGATATGATGTATCCTTTTCCATTGCTCAGGAGTAATGGTATTTGCTTTTCGTAAAAAAGCAGGTACATCTTCATTTTCAGTAATAACCTTTTGGAAATCACTTGGAACTTTCTTCGCAGCTAAGAGCATTTTATCTGGGTCCTCACCAAGGGCTTCCGCCATTCTGACAATTGTTCCTTCTGATGGAGGCTCCATTGTTCCGCTTTCAATCTTGCTAACATAAGTAAAATCAATCCCTACAAGTTCAGCTAATTTCCTCTGACTTATCTTTTTCTCATTTCTAAATGCCTTTAGCATTTTTCCAAATTCACTCATATAAATTGTCCACTGCCCTTCTAACCAAGAGTATATCTTGTGTTGAGTTGATTGTCAACGCAATAAATAGGTCAGCGATTAATTCGCTAAAATTCTTTTTTCTTCATTTTTATAACTCTAGTTTTAAATACAGATTATCCAACTTATCTTGGGTGATGATCCCGAAGTACCGAAGAGATTTTTTGAACGCAGTGAGATCACGAGTCACATCCATATTGCCTTTGTGGTACATGTAATAGAGGTGGTACTCGAAGGTCTTCCGTAATGTTTGAGTACCAATTTTATCTTTAATCCCAACCTTTTTAGCAGCATCACAGATAATTCGATGAGCATGTTGCCGGGTGATCGGCCCACCACCATAGCGTGAAGCAAATAAATATTCTTCCGGCTGAGCATCCACGAGATACTTCTTAAGAGTTTCTATGACCTTATCATTTAACGGAAATGTTTTATTTTTTCCTGTTTCCACATCTCGATCAGTAATAAGTTCTTTGATTTCTCCCTTTTCATCCAAAACATCTGAGACCTTAAGTTTCAGGAGATCGCAAACTTTTAACCCCGAATTAATACCAAGTGTAAAGAGAATATAATTCCTCATGTTACTGGCCATAAGAACCTTTTTTATGGCTTTAATTTTCTTGCGATCCCGAATTGGCTCAACAAACTCCAAATCTTTCAGCTCCCTTCAAAATCTTTCAATGTTTTAGCAAAACATTTTTACGGGATAGACCTCTGCACTGCTTCTGGCATCTGTTTATAGTTATGAAATCGTATTGGTGAGCCAGCTCCTCTTGTCCCATTTAGATCTCCCCCACGCTTTTTTACTACATTTAGTATTCAACCTAATGAGGCACCCTTTTAATTATAAACTTTGCAAAATCAGAGTTTAGTTTTACTTTATCCGAACCAAATTGAAGAGCGCCAAGAGTTCTCCCCCCTACCGCTGTTATGTAGCTTCCTGGATTAGCGTCAAGATATTGATTGATTAATTCGGACAAAGTCAGATCGTACTTCCACCATTTTGAGCCATATTCTGGAGTGAGATTGTGTCCTCCTATCGACCATGGCCATCTGTCCCTCCGTGCCTCGTTTTTTATTTCAGTGGCAGTTGCGTATATTGGATCAGATGTAACTTGATAAACAGATAAAATCTTGGTTATCCCTACACAATAAGAAATAACTATATCTCCAACTTTCACCCCACTTGGCCTTCGTCTTGAGAAATCAAGTCTATAAGTTAACGCAGAAAAGTCTTCTCCTTCTTTTACTGGATCATCAGTAACTCCAATTGGTTTTAGCCAGAACTGCTCTCCATCTATATCTATATCTATATCTATATCTGTTTCTGTTTTAGATTTCTCTGGAAGATACTTCTTTAAATCTAGATCAATATCTTCACCGTCTTGATTTGGGTGGTTCTTATAATAATTGTCCAGTTCAAGCAACATTTCTAAAACAGTATCAATACTCAAGTCAGAATATTGGATTTCGGAGAAAATAGATTTTTCTAGATTTGATAATATTGTTTCATCTTGTATCTCTACTCCCCACTCATGGTTCTGGTTTAAGCCTCTTTCTGTGAAGTTAGCGGAGGTAATGATACCGTCCGTATAGTTATCTTGGCTTTTAAAAATATATATTTTGCCATGAAGTTTATTGTCAATGTTAATAGAATATTTAACAGTCGGATAGTGAGCAAAAAAGTCTATTATTGATATAAATGAATCCAATTTGCTAATTTGTTCTAAGTTATTACCCTTAAGCGTTGTAACTAGGCGAAACGATTTAATACCCTTAAAATCTAACTCTGATAAAAATGGAGTGAAATCAGGCATAAGAAAAGGGCTAACAATCAATAGATCAGTAGCATCCTTTATCATTGTTCTCAGTTTATTGTAATGATTGTTGGTCCTTTCCAGATTATCAACTATCTTGAACATAAACTTTTCCTCCTCATATAGATGCCAGTACCCAACACCACATATCCCCACAATCAGTTTGGCTAGACTTTACCTCAGCGGATTTAGGTATGCCGTCAACAACTCTCACTATCATTCCAGAAGTTTCCGCGATCTCCTTTCTAGACAACTGAATTTATTCCCTATCCCCCATGCAATGAGTATTAATGGCGTCAATCCATGGCACTTGGTCGATCAGTCGAGAGTCCCTATTAACAAGTATTACATGGACATGATCAATATTGGATGAAATCCGTAATTTAATAACAAGCTCTCGTTCTTTTTGTACTGCTGACTGATCTGAACTAACACAAACCCAGTAGAGATGTTTTTGTTTATCCTCTACCAATTCACGAAACATGCCGTTTATATGACAATCGTCAACATTAAACCCATAGCCAATAACTACTATCCCATCGCTTTCGGCTAAGCTATCAAATAAGCTTACATACCGCCGGGACATGTCTACTGATGTAAGTGGTTTGAGACCGCTTTGGGTTAGAATGAAAGGAACATAGATTTGGTCATTGGGGATTTGATCAGGATCATTGCAAGTTAAAACACTGTTCTTATAAGGGTTATAGTAATCGTTGACTCCACCATTCAAATGCATTACTTCAGGAATATCAAAGCCAATTTCACTTGCAATGCTTTCTACCAAACTATTATAGTTTGCTGTGCCAATTGTACTAATCTCTATCCCAAGTACTTCACATCTTTGAAGATCATGATAATAACCGCAATCAGCAATTGATACGACTCGCTGAAGTCTGGTGGAAATATACTCACGTGTTGTACGAAGAAAGATCGCCATCTTGGTAAATTTTGCCCACTCTGTCTTAGGCGAATAGAGATAACGAAAATGACTATCTATTAACGATTGGTAGTCAAGAACTGTCGAAAAAATGTTTTCAAGTATCTGCTGTACCACTGCTGAAAGCAAATCAGAGATTGTCGCATGTTCACCTGAACTGAATGTACGCCTTTCCGCTAAAAGGAGGTCCATTGCCGTTGATCCGGCACTTGTAAACTCAAGTTTAAACATCCCACTAATATCATCAAAAAAGGAAATGTCATCAGGCGCTTCAGTAAATAACTCTTGATTTAGTTGTTGAACAAGATCTTGACCTTGCGCACCTACTAGTAGCTGGATAAACGAAGCTGCATATCGTTGCAAATCTACAGATTCCGGACTAATTCGAATCACATCTAAGACAGCTGAATAGAAATGCGATGCAAAAATTTGAATTCCCTGGGCTAGGAGTGGGTTCATCCTCACCACCTGCGTATACGTACGAGTTCCATAAACAGTTCCAGTTTTCTCACTAAAACATTGAGCCAAACGCTCTTGAGTAATTCCAAGTTGTGTCAGCGCAATATCTGCCTCAATATCAAACTGATTAAGTCTTCGAATCATTTCTTGTTTACGGTATTCAATAGATGACTCGATTAAACTACTGAACTCATTCTTACCAAAAGCATGAATACGCTTTGAATCAAATCGATCAGGTAACCAATTTGTTGCGTATATGCTTTGGCGATCAATCTGGGTTTGTAGTTGATTGCGAAGAGCTTGTTTGTGTAGACTAACATCCTGACGAAAGAGATCTATAGCGAACTGACCGCCAGAAGGTAGTCCATAACCAACTTCAGCACCCGCACCAAAGAAAAATCCTAGCCTCATTGATTAGTAACCTCCTTACGTTTCAACAATCCTGAATATGTTTTTTAACCCTAACAAACAATTTACAGCTCCCATGGTGAGTCGACCTCAACTCTTAGCATATCATCAACAAAGAATACTGCTATTCCTAGGTTATCTATAGCAGTTCGGATTTTCTCCACGTGATCCTCATAATCCTTATTTCTCGGGAAAGCTATTGCCGTACATATCTGGTACCGACTGTTCCTTATTGATAAAGCTTCCGCGATTTTGTATAAGGTTTCAGCGACATGTATTCTTACTTGAGGCCTATCAAATCGCATTCCATACCTCTTGCTACTCTTTAATGAACTTGTAGCTCCTTTCGCCTTAACAATCAATTTGCGATTGGCCTTCAATGCAATAATGTCATACTCTTGTTTTTTTGTAGCAAGGTTTTGTTCAATAATGTACCCCTCTTGTTCCAGTCGTTTGCACACGGCATCAACCACATCAGATTCATAAAGCATCCTCGGATACTCCTTTCGTTTGATCCTACTTTGGAGAAACCTCATTAGCGGCTCTTCTCCTGGATTCTTTCAGTTTCTCCTCTAGGTCATCAGGTATTACAGCATGTAGAAACTCTACCGTTTGGGGTACACGACCATTTTCCTTTTCCTTTTGGCACAATTCGAACATGTCTTGCTCTGTCAAAATAACAACACGAGATTCCGCGTCAACAAGGAGCAAGAAGTATATATCCGATCTAATTTTCAACATTTTCCCAACACCACTTTTACCTGAACTGGTCCTAGCTCCACTAGTGGAAATAACGGCAACGACTCTATTATCCTCACTCACTGCGTCAAAACTGTATTTTCCTCCAGACGCCAATATCATGCTCTTTCTGGTAAATTCCTGTACAAATTGTTTAGGCATCCAATTAGAACGTATCCAGGTTTCGACTTCCGTTTGAACCCGCGTATCAGCCATTGCCACTCCCCCTGTATATGAATTTAAAAATTCCTGTCCTTTAGTTGGAATCAACTTCCTTTTCCTACTTTTCACAATTCTACAATTATTACCAAAATCCTCCTAGATTTTATTAATGATATAATTCTTTCGAGATTAGGTGCCAAAACTGCGCAGCGTAGTTGTGCAGTTTCTACTATGGAAAAGGCAGCAACTAGCTACATAACTTTGAATAACTAGCTTCAAAAGTATTATAGAGTATCTCTGTAACTTCCAAAGGCCTGACTACCAAGGAAAGCAATCAAAACCAACTCGCTGCATTCTCTACATAATGCAACCAGTCCTTGCGGCTACGGATACCTTTCCACAGTGGCACCTTTGAGCTCAGTAAAAATTGAACTACAAGAAATTTGCAATTAAGCAAGAGATCTTAGCAAAAAAATGTTGTATATTGTTAGTAACAAGCAAAAAGGAGATGATAACGATGTCAAACGAGACAATACCAGAATTAAAAGTATATTATTGTAACCGAGAGACAGTCTGCTGTGATTGCGAAGAAGCTATCAATAAAGGAGATTTATTTTTCATAGATCAAGGCTCCCAACATTTTTGCCTCTCATGCGCTGACTTAGATCAACTGATTTATCTACCCTCTGGGAATACAGCTTTAACCAGGCGTGCTAGTAAACTCTCAAAATTGGTTGCAGTTGTTTATAGGTTCAGCTCTAGCCGAAAAAGAAATGAGCGCAAAGGTCTCTTGGTTGAAGAAGAAGCTCTGCAAAAAGCTCAAGAGGAATGCCTATCAGACGAAGATGTTCGAGAAAAGCATAGAGAACGTGATGCAAAAAGAAGAGTTCTTCTAGATTCACAATATTTAAAGGATTTCGCGCTGAGAATCAGAGAATTCTACCCTCAATGTCCTGAAGGCAGGGAATACCAAATAGCAGAACATGCATGTTTAAAATACAGCGGTAGGGTCGGTCGTTCTGCATCAGCCAAAGAGTTCGAGAACAGCACTATCATTTTAGCTGTGCGTGCTCATGTTAGACATCTTGAAACAGACTATGACTTGCTACTAATGAACGGCAATGATAGAAATGATGCACGAAAAACGATCGAAGATGATATTGAATCTGTCCTTAGAAATTGGCAAACAGCTAAGGAATAATCACGAGACTGATTGAAAACGAAAAGTCTTACCTTATCAAACATTTAATATTATATAGATATGGAAGAAGCCCCACATTCTAACAAAAAGAATGTGGGGCTTCTTCTACGTTCCAAAGCAAATGAGAGGAGTGATTAAGAATGGTTAAACGCTTAAAAAACGAAGAGGTACACAATAATGAAACCGATGAAAATTGTAAGGAAATCGATCCCCCCCAAAAAACTAATCTTTCCGGAAAGGCAATAGCACATATTAAAGCCTTTGAAGAATACCTTGTTGCCGATGGCAAAGCATCAAAAACCATGGAAAGTTACCTATTTGATGTTAATGAGTTTATGAACTACCTAGCTACTCAAGGTGTAACTGATCTCTCCAAAGTTAAAAGAATCCATGTCACTGATTTTATTATTAGCCTACATGCCAAAAACTTAAGGCCTTCGACTATGAATAAGAAAATCAACTCAATCTCGTGCCTCTGTAAGTTTCTAAAAATGAAATCCATTCTCCCGGAAACAGAAAACCCTGTCATCTTAAAAGAGGATAGGGTGAAGTTCTCACTAGGAAGTAACCCCTTCGTCTCTACTTAGTAGAGACACATCTTAAAAATACTCGTTGCATAGATGCTGATTGTAATAAATGGGAGGAATACCGTATGAAATTACTTACAAAGGAAATTGAACAAAAAATCCCTGCCCTTTATAGTACTGAGGAAATCGAAACTCAGGATAAAACAATTGTCTGCAAATTCTTTGCCCTCGGAAGTGGCTGGACTTGGTATGTTGTTGAGGGGGAGCGTCAAGAAGACGGTGATTACCTGTTCTTTGGGCTAGTCGATGGATTTGAAAAAGAGTGGGGTTACTTCACTCTCGGCGAATTGTTATCCGTTAAATGGCACGGCATCCCAGGAATTGAACGTGACTTGTTCTTTGAACCTGTTACAGTTGGTGCCTGTAACGAATTAAACCCACAGTATCACGATGGATGAGGAGGAATAAGTTATGCCTTTTATAACTGGAGTGTGTAAGAAATGTAATGGTCGTGCAATTTTCAATATTGGGAGTCTATCAAAAGAAGCAGTACAAGCTTGGATGGAGAAGTCTGAATTTGGCGAATGCAAGGCTGACGGTTGGCACGTTGAGATCGGCTATAAGGCTGATTATTATGCTCTGGATTGGTCTAGATCTTTCGAAACTATAGAGGAGGCTACGGAATATAATCAAGTCATGGTTGAAGCCATAAAGTGATGCTGACAATGAAGACCATTAATACCCAAGAGGATATTCTACGATACCGCTAGGATGGCGAACTAAGCCAAGGGTAATCTAAAAACCATATTTTCGCTCTCCAATGCACGAACAAATATATAAATGTCTACGTCTTTGTATACATTGATGCAGATATCACTGCTGACGTAAACCTAAACGTGGACAAATCTATTTGGAGGGTGATCAACATGGAACCTAGTAGAAGAAAAATTATATTAAGCGAATCCATGAAACAAGAAATGGAGAAAAGGAAAAGGATAGAAGCTCTAAAAACCATGCAATCAGAAGATAACATAGCAGAAAGGTCACTGCCTTCCGATCAGGAACAAGATACTTTGCTGATAGGTGAAAACAAAAGATCTATAGTTTCAGTATTAAAACCTATCCCTGAATTACCAGCCTTTCTAAAACCAAAGCATAAGGAAAAGCCGATCCGATTCACAACCTATATTGAAGAAGGCATCTATGAGAACTTAAGAACTCTGAAAGAAAGAAACACGATCAACTCCATATCGGCCCTTGTCAATGCTGCAATCAATGAATACCTAACAAAATATAATTTATATTGAGCTTCAGCAGTATGACTTCAGGTGTGGTCATTACTTAACTGCCCACGTTCTTTTCAAGACGTGGGGCGTTTCTTTCTAGACATGTGAAAGGAGATCATTGACAATGTTTGAACCTATTCAAGCTTTTGAAGAATATCTTGATGGCGATGGGAAATCACCGAAAACACTTGAAAGCTACCTAGGTGACGTCGAGGAGTTTATGAAATACCTTGCCGTTCAAAGTGTAACGGATGCGTCACAAATCAGAAGAAACCACGTTACTGCTTTTAGAAACAGCTTACTTGCTAGAGAACTAAAACCAGCTACAGTGAATAAAAAAATTAATAGTCTTTCTTGTTTTTGTATGTTCCTAAGAGAGAAATGTATTCTTCCACAATCAGAAAACCCAGTCGTTCCTAAAAAAGATAGAGTTAAGATTGCATTTGGGAGTGACACCTCTGTTTCTATTTTTACCGAGGAAGAGCTTGCTAAACTATTAAATCGAATCGCGGACAAGAAGAAGGTTAGTCTAAGGAACCGCTTAGTCCTTTTCTTGCTCCTTTACACTGGGGCCAGAGTGAGTGAGATCGGGGGTATTAAGATTAAAGACATTGACCCTGTAACAAGTGAGCTTGAGATCTTGGGCAAAGGAGACAAGTACCGTACTGTGCCCCTTAGGGCCGAAGTGCTTGAACTTGCAAGAGAATACATTAAGACGGACCGTCAAGAAAGCGTTTTTCGTGATAGCCCCTACCTAATTCTGAGCCAGCGTTCACCCAGGCTGCATCGCGACGCTTTTAATACACTACTCGAAAAGCTGTCTGAAGATCTGGACTTCAAGTGTAATCCACATAAGTTCAGGCATACCTATTGCTCTCGACTCGTTAAGAAGAAAGTTCCTCTTACTACTGTTGCTAAACTTGCTGGGCATGCAAGCGTCCAGACGACTGCTGCTTTTTATGTTAACACTAGCAGGCAGGACAAACGGGATGCTGTTGATTTGCTATAACTCTACTTTGTCCTGAAAATACCGCCAATTGCGTCCATAAATTTCACGAGTGGATAAGAAAACCTTTGATATAAGGAGCGTTAAGAGGATGATCACCATAAAAACAATGTGTAACATTGCAGACGTAAACAAAGAACACAGACTGCCAATAGGCCTGATAGTGTTTCTCGAGGCAACTTTCAAGGAGCTGCATGAAGCCCATGATCCCGAGGTAGACGTTAATCACTTCTCATTGGAGATGCACGGACCAATCTATGTTTTAGAAAATGGTGTAGACACCCTTGTGGATCTAGGTAAGATAGGACTATATCCCCCAAAAAATCAAATCATGGGCTATCGACCTGAATGGGTGGAGAGAATCAACTTAAGCGGTTGTTGTCGGTACTGGCGAATTGGAGTAATGGCGGATAACGACTATCTATTCCAAGTAATTCTTCCAGCGGATGTATTTGGTCGGGTGGTTGATCAGTGGCTCAGAGAATACTTGGATGACGGTGAGTTGCTAACGAAACCGTGCATGAGAAGCAATAACAAAACAGACTAAAGCCCCAATCCACTATGGGTTGGGGCTAACTTATGTCTAAAAACGGGGAGGAAAATAAATGAGACCCATTAATTCGAAGCAAGATATCGAAGAACTATCCGATGAAGGAACTATCCCTGAAAAGGTAATAGCCCATATTCACGACTATTACAAACGGGTCAGAAGTTGCTATGGCGCTGATTATGATCCAATAACTTCAGGTTGCATTGTTCTACTCGAAGAAGGTGATCCATTGACTGATCCTATCTTCTTGGAAGAGAAATTAAGTATTAGAGGTGGGCAAAATTTAGTCAATATTATTAAGGAATTTGTAGACTATGATCTCGATGCTAATCTCTTTGACGTCCTGGTCATCTTCAGTGCTGACTACGCACTAACCTACCTAATACCCAATGAAGCCTGGGTCGGTAAAGAATTGCTCAACCAGTTAATGACCTTTAAAAATTATGATGGAAACAGCAATGAATAATGAGCCTTAATCCTGTTAGATACAACGATTGAGGCTTTTTCTATGCCCCAAACAGGTGAAGAAAAACAAAACCCAAGACGTCCTTCCCGAACGGTTAGATCTAATATACAGCAAAAGCTCTCATTTTTCACCCTGAGCTTTGAAACAAATAAATATAGATGTTACGTTTCAGAAACTAAAACGTTTCTGTTTCGTAGACCTCAAAGTGAAAGGGTGAAATCACTATGAAAGTACTAAGCGTTGCTAATAGTAAGGGAGGCGTAGGAAAAACCAGTGTATCTGTCAACCTCGCTTGGGAATTGGCATGTAAAGGCTACCTCGTTATCCTCATTGACCTAGATCCACAGGGCGATTTGAGCAAAGTATACTACCGAGGAACACAACCCGCAGGAAATAATCTCAATACCCTTCTCCATGGTCAGTGTAGTAGCGAGGAAGCTTGTTACCCGGTCCGAGACAATCTCTACCTCATTCCAAGCAACTCAGACTTGAAACATTTTCACTGGAAGGCCTCAGAAAACCTACTCGCTGAGATTCTCCATTCGGAAGATTTCAAGGACGTCGATGTCGTCATCCTAGACAACCCACCAGCCACAAGTGAGCTGACCTTGATGGGCTATACCGCAGCAACTGACGTTCTCGTTGTCACCGACCCTGAAGCCTTTGGAATTGCCAACATCGGCGATTTCCTAAGTGACCTCGAAGGAATCAAGACCACTTTGAATCCTAATCTGAATGTCCTTGGCATTCTCGTCAACCGAGTAGACCAAAGACGCAAACTTACGGAGCAAGTACTAATAACTCTTAGAAGCTCTTTCGGGTCGAGCATGTTCACAACCACCTTGAGCAACGACACTGTCATACCTAAAGCTCTCATGCAACGAAAAGCCGTGCGGGAAATGGGCTGGAGCAGTAAAATTACGCCTCAAATCAACAACCTAGCCCAAGAAATTGAAGCACGATGGGGAGGGAAGTAAACCATGGGCATGGACAAACTGTGGGAAAGTAAACAAAAGCTAGACCGTATCAATGCAACCAATTCTGAAAAGCCTTCCACAATCGCACCAATGACCTACCAACGCACGTCAGGGCCGAGCTTTGAAGAACGTCACAAACGGGTGACAACATATTTGGAAGTTGACCTCTACCGCGAAATAGAGTCCCTCAGAGAGCAAGGAAGGATCGCTACTCTGAAGACACTCTACAATAATGCTCTCAGAGACTATTTGCGAAAGAATCATCCTAGCAATTCGTCACAGTCTACTCAGGGCGTCTAGCGTCAAAGATCCATCACAACAGATCTTATAATCTATCCTATATGCAACAGAGTGCCCTGAAAAATTGCCATCTTGCCCTCAAAAACGCGTACTCATGACAGGTCCATATAAAGAACCTCAATCTCCCATAGACGGAGATTGAGGTTCTTTATATACCAACCATTGTGAAAATGATTAGAAATGAAACGAGGTGGAACAAACGATGGATAAGAAGCTACCAGCTAAGCGCGTAAGCATTGTCTCAATCAAATTAATACGTGAGGCCTCGGTATTGTACCAAAATCGCACCATAAACTCACCTCAAGACGCTGTTGAACTGGTCCAACCCTTTTTACAAGACAAAGACCGAGAATGCTTTCTGATTGTCTGTGTTGATACAAAGAATCAACCAACTGCTATAAATATTGTAAGCGTTGGAACCCTTAATTCCAGTTTAGTTCACCCGCGCGAAGTTTTTAAAATCGCCATTCTCGCCAACGCTAATGGCATAATTATTAGTCACAACCATCCCAGCGGAGACCCCTCGCCAAGTCATGAAGATAAAGAGGTAACGCATCGACTGATAGAAGCAGGAAAGGTCCTAGGTATTGAAATTCTCGATCACATTATTATCGGTAGAGATCATCGGTTTATTAGCTTGAAAGAACGAGGAGATATTTAAGAAAAGCACCAAGAAAAAAGGAGGTGCACTCAATGTGGTGTATCCTATCACTCCTCATTACTGTGATCAAAGAAATATTAGACGACTAACTGGCCTAAATTAATGGATACATTCGAAAAAAGGCCAAAGAAAGAAAGAAGAGGAATTTAGCATGGGAGCGATACTTAAATGGGGACTAGGCGGGGCGATCATTGGCTTAATCGTTGGAATCATCTATGGGAGTATTCCTGCTGGTATATTGCTTGGCGGAGTTGCGGGTATAAGTCTTAGGAAATGGATTTTTATGAATTTTTGGCAGTGAAACTTCAGCACACTTTAAGCTGAGGTCTGAGGTCTGAGAACTGGTAAAGTTAAAGAAGGAGTGCATTCCATGATTTGGATTAGAATAATTCTTTATGTACTTATGTTAATTATCGAGGGCCTGAGCGAAGAAGAGGCTGTGGCAAATGCATCAGGATACTTTGGCGTTAGTGTCAGTGATATATTTAAGCACTTGTGATACAAGCTAAAATCGACCGAGCTTCCCCTTTTTCCCCTGTGTTAGCTATGTTAGATGTATCACCAGGAAAAATTAGCTGGTTTTATCTAAGAATAATTAGAAATTGGTTTTTGAAAAGGGCAAGGAGGGATTTCGAACTTGACTTACCCTTGATCTTAGTCTCCTCCTCCAGTCCAAAGCTGGGTGAATACTGAAGAGCAGATAGTTTGGAGGTTTACAACTGAGTTTTCCACCTTTCCTTTACAGGAGACGGGTCGAAAGAAAAAGGAGAATACGTCGTCTTAACTTGAGGGGAGAAAAGAGTGAGTCCTTGGTAGTTTCATTTGAGTCTCCCCTTCTCCCCCTTGAAAAAAGCAGAGAACGCTGGATTTATTTTGACTTGGACTTGGATTTGGAGAAAACAAATATCTCTTGATTTACAAAGGGGAGAAGGGGGGATTTATTGAAAAACCTTGATCGGCTGAGCTTTTTTCGTCTATATATTAGGGGAGTAGAGAGGGGAAATTAGACATATTGTGCTACATAGGTGGCATGTCAGACTTATTCTAAATTTTCAGTTCTTCTCTCGGACCTTTCCATTGGTATTATTTTTCTAGGACGTTGGATTTTACCTGTAACCGTCTTAATTCCATCTGGGACAGTCAACCCATCTCTTACCCGTATTACGTACACTCTTTGACTAACCCCTTGGTTTAGTATTTTTTTACGAGTGAATTTGTCTTTGTCACAATCCAGCAGGGATTTATTACGCCAACTGTCCAGGATTACTTTTACATCATCGAAACCGGCATCCTTCATGATTTCCTTGAATTTATCCGGAAGGAGGTAGATTTCCATTGATTTGCCGATGGCTTTAACCTGTTTTCCCCAAAGCTCATAGCCAGTTTCCTGAAAACTATCAGTGGAAAAGCGCGAGTGAAAGCGCGCGAAGGCTTCAATGAAAGCAGAATAAGCATTTTCACCGATGTCCCTATTGTCAACAGATGCGTTTTCCGACTCGAAAAGCAGGGCTTGGATGGTATCAACATCAAAGTCTAGCTTTAAAGCTTCTTTGGCTAGTCTAGCTGTTAGTATGACAATTGCGAGCTTGTTCGCGATCCTCTGTGAGAACTGGTCTTTTTTCTGCATGCTCTCAAAAATCTCCCGTCGCTGGATTTCCCATTTTTCAACAATTTTTTCTGGCCCGAGTTCCATTAAGTATTGCACAAAAGCTGGACCAGCATGTCCATAGTTTTTGAGGAGACCTTCCTTCAGTGCATCGGCATTGTCTGCCGATTTTGTCCAGAAGATGTTGCCTATTTCCAGTAAGCGCATCTGAATGCCAATATTTTGGTTTGACTTGTCAAGTAGTGAGTGCTCAGCATTGGAAATGATTGTTGTACTCCATTGGGCTGTATTAACCATCTCGCCCTCTTTGTTTAATCGGTCTTTATCTCGACCACCGGCGAGTAGGTAGATGAAGCTGGAGAAATCATCTCCTCCGTTCATCGATGCTTCATCCAGGCCCATTGGAATGCCATGGTTATTTCTGAAGTGTCCGATTATGGCATTCTTGGTGCCGTTCCAAGTTTTGATCAAGCCGTTGGTTCTTGTATGAGGAAAACCAAAAGGTGAGGTTGCTACCATTGTTGCGGTTGTTTTGCCCCGTGTGCTGTCGCCAAAGATGTGGAAGAGCAGGACTTCTAGGCCTGTCTCCTTAGCAATCAAAGGAACAATAGGTGCACTTAGCCCAAGGATTAGGGCCAGCTCTAGGGGAGCGTGGCCCATTACTTGTTCTTCTATAATTTCTAGCCATTGTTCAAAGGAACCTTGTGGTGCGATCAGGAGCTTACCCCTATAGGTTGATGAACAGCCAAGGGCACTCGCGTGCTTGAAGATTATTCGTTCCTCATAACTGCCCCATCCTACTTGGTCATGAACGAGCTTAACTTTTGAATTTCTCTCTTGGTAGCCGAGATGGATTAGAACGTGTTTGATTTGATGATCTAGAACATCCGCACCGTAAATGAGAAGATCAGAAATCTTTTGCCTAGTAAGCTTAGCCCTAGAAAGTTCTATCCTTTTTGTACCGTCAACAGTATCAAACTCAAGGACTGTTATAAGTTCACCTGTATCAATATTTCTTAAAACTTGGACAATTTCAATCCTTCGGCCTATTACATTGTACTTTTTTGACGCGCCATCTTTAGCTACAAGAAAGCCCTCCCTAATGCTATAGGGATTGTCGTCCCGCATTTCATAGTTTTTGGGAGTAGAAATACTTATTTTTTGGGTTTTACTTTGATTGCATGGATCTTCGGAATCGTTTTCACAGTAATGATTTTGAAATGGGTCTTCGATATCATATTCTGAGGAGATTTTAGAGGTCATAGGTTGTATTTTATCCCCGAAACGCTTTTGTCGTTTGATAGGTTCTACCAATCTTTTAATTTGATCAGCCATGATAATCACGTCTTTCTTTTAAAACCAGACGAATCTAGTTGTATTTATGGTCCTGGATGCAAAACATTTTACCGGAGAACATTATTCAGGTTAGTTGCTTTAACGTGAATAATTCCTTCTACATTTGCTAGCTTAGCATTTGTTGCATAAATATTTACGACATAAGCTTTGTCTAGATTTGCAAAGATTAATTGTGCACCGTTAAAGTTTATTCCATCAAGATGGGAAGAAAAGAAATCCGAATTGCGGAGATGAGCATTCGTAAAATCGACGTCGTGCAGATAAGATTTCTGAAAATTTGATCCCTTTAAATCAGCAGAATCAAAAGATGAATTATATATTTCTGCTCCAGAAAAATTAGCTCCAGAAAGATCGCTACGGCTAAAATCAACTTTATTAAAAAAAGCATTTTTAAAATTAGTACGGCGCATATCTGTCTCGGCAAAATTCATGTCTTCAAAAGCGCAATTTCTAAAAAACGTTTTTTTAAAACTACAATTTATAAATTTTGCATTTTTAAGAATAGCTCTGTCGAATTTGGTATTTGTAAAATTAACTTTATTAAAAGTGCAATTTTGCAAATCTGTGTTGCGAAGATTACTTCCTATCATGTCCAAATTCTTGAAGCATGCTCCATTGAAGTTTACGTTAGCGAAGTTTACTCCACTCAAATTGGTTTCCACAAATCTAGTGTCTTTGAGATTTGCATCTGTTAGGAATGCTCCTGACAGATCTGAATAATCAAACATAGCTCCAGAGAGATCGGCACCTGAGAGGTCAGTTCCCATTAAGTCTGTTGCGAAAAAAATTGTTTTTCGCGCATTTACATTAACCATGATAGCTCCTGAAAGGCTAGCGAAAGAAAGGTTGCCATCGATGTATAGTCCTGTGAGGTCGTAATTAATATTGAGTCTATGAATTTCATATAACTCCTTAGAAATGTCTGGATTCAGACGTGCCCCATAATTACCGCAAAGGCGGGATTCGTGGAGTTCAACTTTTCTGTCGAGCTCAGATTGAGTGATTGTCATCGTCATTGTATATTTCCTCCTTCTTTCAGTCGCCTGGAACAGTTCACCGCTGTCTCAGGCTTTTGTTGTTTGAGTGTTACCCTTTGCATTGGTTTTTGCATTAGGCGTGCGACTTGGTCTGAGTACTTTTCTTGATAGTCGTTATTTAGTTATCAAAGAACGCCTTGAGTCATTGTTTCAGTTGGGATGATTTTATATTAGCAGTCATTTAAGTTGGGAGATATCAGAATGATCGTTAAGAAAATCCTTACGTGGTCTACGCTTTTTTTATCTTGACAGATACAACTACTTGTGTTTTTGGGCAAAAAAAAACCGCTTATGCGGCTTCCTCAAAGGGTCTTAAACTTGTTCTTTTTCATCCAATTCTCTAGGTCGTTGTTCATCTTCTCAACTATACTATCGTATTCGGTGTAGGACCTCCCATTCAACTGTTCTGTGATACTTTCTATCTTTTCAAACAGGGCTCTCCGATGTGTTCTTAATGTTCGACCACTTAAGATTTCTATTCTGACTGTCCAATCTTCTCTCAGGTCCGCTGGTAATTCTTCAGTTACTAGCATCATACGATTATAAAAGTCTTCTGCATCAGCATCTGAATCAGCCATATGCTTGTATCCTTTTCCGGTACGAAAACCTTTGAGGTATGGATTTCCCATTTCAATAAGAGTGGCTTTGAGGATAGGCCTTTCGTCCTCGTAGAACCATATTCTTCCTATGTCATCCTTTAGTATTGCTTTGTCGATCTCCACTAAGCTTAGCCAGTTATTGAAACGGTCGTGAAGAGTCTGCTTTTCTAAATATTCTTGAGTGCTAATTTCAATAATCACAGATTCTAGGTTAAATGTTGGTTTTTCATCTTGGCTTGGTCTCTCATATAATGATAACTTTCTCACGTTATCCCCTCTTTCTGCACGCTACCAACAAATTGTAACATACAAATTCGGCCTTTCCAATCATAAGGTTGCCAAAGCATGTGAGTTAAAAGAAAGGATATACTTTCAAGTGGTGCGACATTATCTGAATGAAGGATTTTTCGAAAGACAATTAACAATGTTTTTTAGGCTGCATCGATTGTTGAAATATGAAAATTCATAAGTGAACATCAATAGTTGGAGCAGTCTTTATACTGACACCATTGACTCTATTTTTAAATTCTCTTTGCGACAGACCGCTAGTAAGTAAAAAAATCAACAGCGGCCTATTGAATTGCATAAATGAAAGCAAATATAGAACCGCTTAAGCAACCGCATCATGCGGTATTTTTTTGCTTACAAACTCACAGTTAGTTATATTTGTCAAGATCAAAAAGCAAAACCGTGTGTAAGGATTTTCTAAAAGATTATCCTGATTTCTGTACACTCAAATTAAAGTTAGTATTTAGTCATCCCCACCGGGTCTACGAATCAAAGCATATGACAGAAACAACCGAATGACGAACGAAAGGAGAAAAATTAAGAGATGTTTGAAATCACGCCCACTTATGAAATTATCAGATAAACCACAGAACAGGTACCCTGGAAGCTGGTCCGCCTGGGGAGTATTGGAAACGTTCCAGAAGAAGAATAGCAGTTGATGAAAACCGTATCTTGCTCGCATTCAAAAATAATTATAAAGGGGAAATATATATGAAAAACAATTTAACATGTTCGAAGACCATCAAATTAAATAATGGAAGTACTCTCGTAAACTTATCTAACGGTAATGATGTCCGTATAACAGTCAATTCTGATAATACGCTCTCATTGGAAGAAATGCTCCATGATCTGACATCAGAGGAACGCCATGCTCTTGAGGTACAGAAAGCAGTTGCTTGTTACGATAAACTTTTCATGCAGCACGAAGTTTCACTCGAGTATTACTATCATAGAGGAATCTCAATAGATGAACTTGATGATGAAAAGCGAAGCGAAGCATTTGAAGTGATGTCAGATGCGCTCTATTCCTTACCTTACCATCCCAGTGATTTCGTGAATCTGAATTGTTGTTTTGTTGCAACTTGGCCAATTCCTCTTGAAAGACGGTTTTTGAGTCAAAAAGAACGCTCAATTTTTTATGAGAATGTATTGAAGTATGCAGAGAGCGTTTTAGTTAATTGTCAAGGCGAAATCTTGGTGGGCGGTTTATGGCCGGAGAATGGTGAAAGCACTGACAGTGAGAAATATGAATACTGCAATAAAGTTCTAGAGCCGCTTGAGAGCTTCGATAACGCCTTTGGTCTTCGTCTTACGGCCCTAGCGAAATAATATGAGGTTAAACGCAATTCTTTGATAGATAAACTGAGAAAGTAGCGCTGAAGATAGGTTCTTCGCTACTTTCCTACTAACTTTACAGGAGGAGTTTTAATTATGCGTGATATTACTATCAACTTTCTCAACTTAATCCAAAACAAAACAGAGGACCAACACATGGATACGATAATTCATGATTACGTACAAAACATTGATCCAAATGAAACAGTGCCAATCCACGTGCTCGACAGGTCTAGTCTAGACAACGAGCAGTTTCTTAAAAGGCATAGCCGAGATCTCGCCTCTTTCCTTCATAAAGCAGTCGAGCTAGAATCACCACTTATGCGAGAATATGTAGGTTATATTGACTTCTCAATTTTTTCAGTAGGCGGTACCGCTGTTAGTTCAATGGATCTAGAAGAGCAAGAAAGGATTTGGCTAGAAATAAAACTTCGGCTTACTACATGCCCATTCCTCTCGGATAGCTCTTTTGTTGTTGAAGTATTTGATGAACTCATCTGGATAGAATGGACGATGCCGATGCCGATCAAGACCTCTAGTTTCTCTAAAGAGCAATTAAAAAAATTGGAGAGCAATATACTGCACTATTTCAGCAGATATTTCGATACCCAAAATTGTACACTTAAACTCTATTATTTAGACAGCTTCCTTTCTTCCATAAAATGCAATGATGGAGCTGATTACTACTACGACAAAGTATTTTTTCCGAATGTTTTCTTGGAATGTTTTGGCCTTTCTGTGGACTATAAGCTGGATTAGTTGTAACCAGCCAAAATAGCCTTTTCTTTAGAGTGCCTATACTAAGTCCTTAGGCACTCTAACGTAGAACGGCACAGGCAACTAATGCTATAAATATTATCCTATGGGTGAATTTGGAAAGGAGCATATTCCTAATGACTTATATTACAACAACAATTACCAGAGAAAAACTCAAATTAAAGGAATATGACTCTGACGGTGTCGTCGTGACAGATTCTGAGTCGTCAAAGCAACTCACTGAAATAGAATTTTACGTTCCTGCAGTCGAGTTGCTAGCACTAATATATTCAGAGGTAACAAATTTAATTTAGAATATATATTATTTAATAGAAATATAAAGAGAAGGAGGCTTTGCACCATGGGCACTTTGAAAGCGGCTGCTTACGTCAGGTATTCCTCAGACAACCAGCGGGACGAATCTATTGATGCTCAGGTACGTGCCATAAACGATTATGCCAAGCATAACGGCTACGATGTAGTTAAGATTTACGCTGATAAAGCAAAATCTGCAACCACTGATAAAAGGCCCGAGTTTCAACAAATGATTCAAGACAGTAGCATTGGCATCTTTGATGTAGTCATTGTCCACAAGTTAGACCGCTTTAGTCGCGATAAATACGACAGCACCACCTACAAACGAAAACTTAAAAGGAACGGCATTAGGCTGCTCTCTGTTACAGAAAACCTAGATGGCAGTCCAGAGTCAATCATCTTAGAGTCCCTTCTTGAAGGCATGGCAGAATACTACTCCAAGAACCTTGCTAGAGAAGTTATGAAAGGAATGAAGGAAAACGCTTATCAGTGTAAACACACGGGGGGGATTCCCCCCTTAGGCTTTGACATTGACCCCATTACCAAAAAATATCTAATCAATGAGGCTGAGGCCAAAATCGTACGGGAAATTTTCTCATTATATCTCGATGGCTACGGTTACGGGAGAATGATCACTATTCTAAACCAGAAGGGATACAAGACCAAACGGGATAATACATTCGGCAAGAATAGCATTCACGAACTGCTTAGGAATGAAAAATATTCAGGTACCTACGTGTTTAACAGGTCTGCGAGCAAGGATGCATTCGGTAAGAGAAATGGTCATGTAGATAAAGATAACGATTCCATAATTAGAGTTGAAGGTGGGGTACCTGCCATTATCTCGAAGGAGGATTTCAAAAAGGCTCAGGATAAGATGGCTACTAACAAACGTCAACCTGGTTTCTATAAAGCTAAAGAAATCTATCTTCTCAGCGGGTTGATATTCTGTGGTGAATGTGGTCATGCGCTTCAGGGAAACCACAGACCGGAGTGCAAGAACCGGCCAAAATATGTCACATACCGCTGCGGTAATCGCGACCGGACCAAGCAATGCGACAATAAAGAAATCCGCAGGGAGTATGTCGAGATGTACGTTCTGCATCAGTTGCAAGAGCGGCTGTTCAATGATAGGGCCATTCCCCATCTGGTTCAAATGCTCAATGAATACCAGCTAAAGTCCAACACCAGCATAAACAAAGAACTTACCGAAATGGGGGCAAATCTAAAGGATATACAAAAGCAAATAGCCAATATCGTCAAAGCAATAGAAAGTGGATTTTTCCAAGAATCATTCAAGACCCGAATGACAGAACTGGAGCAAGAAAAACAGTTGTTGGGAATAGCCATACAACAACTGAGTATTAGGGACGCAGCGGTTGAGATAACGGAGGAAAACCTACGGAATATGTTCAAAATGTTTAAGCAGTTTGTAACTGAGAAGAATATCCCAGAATGTAAGAAGTTCATCAACAGCTACGTCGATAAAGTCATAGTCTACAAAGACCACCTTGAAGTAACATTCAAGGTGGCCTTTTCCTTTGAGCAGAAAAACAACATCTACTCATTTAAGACATCTGTTAAACTAACCAATCTCTTTAAAAATTACAGAAAGGCTGCTGGAATTTAGATGATTATTCTTTGAAAAGCAAAAAGCCTTGAGTTGCACGTGGACCCAGCACAAATCTTAATGAGTATCAGGGCGGAGGTGTAGAACGCTAGGGATTTACGGGCTTATGGTCCAATATAGCGGTTAAGCGATGGATTGTAAGTCATACTAGATTTGTAGCATAATGCATTTCGGAGTTGGTCACATTTGGAAACCACGCAACTGATATTGGTGACGGTCTGAACAGAAATTCTCTCTAAAATGCAAAAAATCCTTGAGGCGTACAAATCTATGTACCTCAAGGCTTTCGTTATGTATTCTCCGCTTAATCTCGAGGGTTTAGATGTCTAATAACTCAGTAATTGATACAAATTAATTATGCATCTCCGAATTTTCAAAGGGGGTGCATTTGCTATTCGGGGGTGCTTTTTCAGGGGGGGTGCAATCTGGCTTTATCTTAAATGTAAGCTCTCAAATTTTAATGATCGATCTAAAGCTATGCTTGACAGGCCTTTCTAATTAATGTTACTGTTATGCTTTTAAAGATATTTCGGGAACTAGGAGTTTCTGTAATGCGGTAAGTGCCAAATTTCATGGATTTTTGAAGTTTTTCTGTTCATTTCACCTGCCCAAAATAAGAATAACTGGAAGTTCAAATGAAGAGGCTCAAAATATGTCCTTCTTTCAGAACATAAAAAATGCTCTCGAAAGAAGGACATATTTTTTATGGTATTTATGGCAGGGATTTCAAGAAAGTTGTTGAAATCTAGTTAAGAGTAACTGAACTCATTTCTTATGACGTGACGCATTAGTGGTAT